>Ga0306912_1001414_pt1 | contig 10845 bp, 8 predicted proteins | sample AntRauFillE10628_FD_190443 | JGI IMG/M metagenome (GOLD analysis project Ga0306912, IMG submission 190443) | Saline lake microbial communities from Rauer Islands, Antarctica - Metagenome Filla E10 #628 (v2) (version 2) | ecosystem: Environmental > Aquatic > Non-marine Saline and Alkaline > Saline... | reverse complement strand
TGGTAGAAGGGGTGACCACTGCTGCTACCACTACGGCAACCACGGTAGATTTTGGTTCTTTGCCGATGGATACTAATATCGATGCTGCTCAACGGCTTACGGTCTTCACCAACGGTACCGAGGGCTACCGGGTATATATGAATATCGATCAACCATTGACCGACAGTTACGGCAACATGCTCGATGGTATGACTGGTACCAATGCTGCACCTGCCACTTGGGCATCTCAGTGTACTATCGCGGATACTGGCTGCTTTGGGTATCACGTTGGTGACAACGCCTTGTATGAGGGCTCATTACGCTTCGCCCTTGATGATACTTTTGCCGGGGTCGAGTCCGGTCCAGTTGAGGTGATGGCCAGTAATGTGCCGGTAACCTTTGATGTGAGCGAGATTGTCTACCGGACCAGAGTCGGCTTTCTACAGCCGGCTGGTGATTACACCGCCACCGTACAATATATAGTAGTCCCAATTTTCTAGTCTAGGCAGCTATAAGTGTTGTAAGTTGAGGAAAAAAATGTAAAATAGCTCTACTTGTTCGCAAGTGAAGATAATTAAATATATTCCGACAACGTAAGCATTAGCTTGCGTCGTCACTCGAGGCAGAAAAGAAAGTAAACTTTCTTACTACCTCTTCATTCCGACGTAGCTCAGCGGTAGAGCAGTTGACTGTAAGCGTGAAGCTTTGCTTCAAAAATAGCAGCCTTGTCAGGTAACTGACATTGCAAACGTGGTGAATTGTCTGGAAACCCTAACGTACACAGTGTGACAAGGGCAATCAGCAGCCAAGCTTTGGACAATAGTCCATTGAAGGTTCAGAGACTATCCCGAGAGGGAGTAGCCCCAGAAATGGGTCGAAGCGCCACGCATCCTACTTCGCAAGAAGGGATGATGATATAGTCCGCCCCTAGAAGAAATTCAAGGATACGTGTAATCAATTGGCCGCAGGTTCGAATCCTGCCGTCGGAGCTAGGAATAAATCCCCGAAAGGGGATTTTTCTTTGGCTCCGACGGAGTAACAGTTTGGGAAACTGTTATGTTAGGATTCGAAAAGCTTTTGAGTCAGATTGGGAGTGTAGCGAACCAATCTGTCCAAAAGGTCTACTGAATCTGTAAGATTCGAATCCTGCCGTCGGAGCAATAAAAACGAGCCCTAATTATAGGGCTCATTTTTGGTAGGATAGTTTAGTGTGCAAGGTTTAGTGTGCAAGGTAGTGTGCAAGGTTAGACCTTGCACAACATTTTCATCTGCGTATTCACCGTATGAGGTGATGTCTCCCAGTATTGGTACAACAGCGATATTACAATAACCGTCACTGATGTAAGCACTTGCATTGTATCCGCTCCACTCATCATGCCAGTTGCCCCATATTGTCAATCCTGCGTAGAAAACTGTGAGAGACACAATACCAATCAATAAGCACGTGCCAACTATTTTAATAGATGATGTCATGTCTTCATCCTAACATTTCAAAGGTATATAAATATAAGAAAATTGGAGGACAACGTTTAAAATGCTAATATTTTTGGATATATGGCATCAAATTTAGTAAATAGTTTTAAACGCATCGATGATGCTCTTTGGGTGGACGGAGGGGCTAACAATCCAGGCGATTACATCACTCAGATTTCTTGGATGCTTTTTTTGAAGTATCTTGAGGATTTAGAGAGTCGTCGCCAGATTGATGCTCAGCTTGGAGGAGGTTCGTACACCCCAATTCTGAAAGAGGAGTTTCAGTGGCATTCGTGGGCTTGTCCTAAGACAGCGGACGGAAAAAAAGATGTCAGTAAAGCGCTGAGTGGCAAAGACCTGTTGGATTTCGTAAACAACGAACTTTTTCCGTACCTCAAAGCTTTTAAGAATACTACTGAAGATACTAAGACACTCATGTATAAAATTGGTGAAGTATTCAGCGAGATTGATAACAAAATTCAAGGTGGCCATACTCTGCGAGAAGCCCTCGATATCATCGATTTGCTCGAGTTCAAGACCCAGGATCAGCTAGACGACCTCTCTCATCTCTATGAAGACAGACTAAAAATGTTAGGTGGTGCAGGAAAGAGTGGGGAATACTACACGCCGCGACCCCTTATCAAGACTATCATTAAGGCTCTGGACTTAGAGCCGGGAAAAACTATTTACGATAGTGCTGCAGGTACAGCTGGTTTCCTTACAGAAGCCTATGATTTTCTCAAAGTTAAGAATCTTTCTGCTAAGCAGCTTAAGTATTTGAAAGAGGAGACGTTTACAGGTAAGAACAAAATGGCTCAGCCGTACCTCTTAGGTACGATGAATATGATTCTGCACGGCATTGAAGCGCCGAATATGATTCACACCAACACGCTGACCGAAGACACTGCAGATATTCAAGAGAAAGACCGTTACGACTACATTCTGGCCAACCCACCATTTGGAGGGAAGGAGCACGCCGAAGTACAACGTAATTTCCCTATAAAGACGGGGGCAACCGAACTACTTTTCTTACAGCACTTTATGAAGCGACTACGAGCAGGCGGACAAGCGGCGATAGTTATCAAGAACACCTTTCTTTCAAACACTGACAACGCAACTACTTCAGTGCGTAAGGAGTTGTTGGAGACGTGTGACCTCCACACTGTCCTGGATTTACCAGGCGGCGCTTTCAGTGCGAACTCTTCAACGGGAGTAAAAACAGTGGTGCTGTTTTTTGAGAAAGGGAAACCGACTAAAAAGACTTGGTACTACCAGCTGGATGTCGGTCGCTCTTTAGGTAAGACTGATCCTCTAAACGAGAACGACTTTGTTGACTTCCTAAATCTCTACAAAAAGAAGGAGGATAGTCCAAAAAGCTGGTCTGTAAAAATTGCCGATGTGGAGCAAAAGAGCTTTGATTTGTCAGTGAAAAATCCTAACCAGGTTGAAGAAGCTGCTCTGAGAACACCTTCAGAGATTATAAAGTCACTGTATTCCCTAGACAAAGAAGCTGCAAAAATTTTACAGAAACTAGGTTAATATTTTTAATTAGTCATGACAAAAGAAAATTCTGATTCGGTAGAAAAAAGGAGCTATGAAATCGACATGCAAAGTTTGTATGGCGGTTTTGAAACACATTTAAATATTCCAGACAATAACAGTGTGTTTTTTTCTGGCAAGTACGGAACTGGTAAAACGACTTTTCTTAAACACTTTTTTGCTCAATTTGATGAGATGTACGATGTGTATCATTTATATCCAATCAACTATCAGATCAAATCAAACGAGGATGTACTAGACTTACTCAAGTACGATATTTTGTCTACATTATTAGAAAAACATCCAATGCCGTTCCCTCAGACAGAAACTGCTGGAATTGTAGAGCATGCGTATTTATGGAAAAAATTTATTGGTGAAAACTATACTCTTAATAGCGCTATACAGTACAGTTTGGATTACATGGAAGAAGCATTATCACCGATAACGGCTCCAGTAGGAATCCCCATACAAGCGCTTAAAAAACCTTTATCCGATATCTTAAATCTCAATGAAAAATTTCGAGAATTCAGAATTAAGCATGAAAATGGCGACTATGAAAAAGTAGAAAACTTTCTCGGGTCAATTCAAACAAATGAATCAGATGGCCTCAGTTATATTATCAGCAAGAAGGTCAGAGAAATGCAGGGAAATAAACGTAGTGTTTTGATTCTTGATGATCTAGATCGAATGGATCCTGAACACATATTTCGAATCCTGAACGTATTTTCCGCTTTTCATGAGCAAGACAATGGCGGAAATAAGTTCGGTTTCGACACCGTGATTTTAGTGGGTGACATTGCCAATATTCGTCATATTTTTGAGCATTTCTATGGTGTTGAAACTGATTTCAACGGTTACATTGACAAGTTTTATAGCTATGACGTTTATGTCTTTTCGCATCATGAAATTATTACGCATACAATAAAACAAATGGTAAAAGAGTTCGGTACTGATGATACTGGTAAGTTATTGGATGGATTCGAAAAGGGTTATTTCGTATCACAGCAGCTTATACACTTACTTATAGAGCTTAGCTATACAGACGAATATAATTTGCGGCAGCTATTAAAGTTACTAAGAAATAAGAAACAACTGATGGTCGATAGTAGATTTATTCAACCGACTGAGTTTGACACCCAAGACGAGTCTGCTTTTAAAAGTGTCTGTTTTGCTTTAAGGACAATGGAGAAAATCATTACCAAACAAAATACTATAAAAGCCTTAGAAAATTTTAGAGATCGCGGAATGAAAGATGATGAACGACAAGTTTCAGACCGATCTTACATTCGTCTGAATGAAATAATTCTACCAGTGGTTCAAGGTGAAGGTGCTATAGGTACCAATCGAATCCTTGAGCAGTACGGGATAGGTTATATAGATGGAGTAATAGAATACTCAGATGTCATTAACGATCTGCCACGCAAGCTATACTTTCAGTTGCTTCTAGACCTTATGCAACAAAATCTTTATGAAAAATAATTGGGAGATTAAAACATTGAGGGAAGTGTGTGAATTCCGAAGGGGCTTAACTTACTCAAAAAAAGATGAGGCGTCACTTTCTAAGAACGCTATTTTACGCGCAAACAATATTACCCTAGCTGCAAACACTTTGAATTTTGATGACATTAGGTATATATCAGACGATGTAATTATTCCACAAGAAAAAAAGTTAGTGAAGGGTTCAGTGATGATTTGTACCGCTAGTGGTAGCAGGTCACACCTAGGCAAGGTGGCTTTTATTGATAAGGACTACGATTATGCATTTGGTGGCTTTATGGGATTGCTTGTTCCAAATTCAGAGATTATTGATCCAAAGTATTTTTTTGTAATCCTTACGTCGGGTCAGTTTCGAGACCATATCAACTCACTTACTTCTGGGGCGAACATAAACAATTTGAAATTTAGTCAAATTAAAGATTATCAAGTCACAGTTCCACCTCTCCTTGAACAAAAGCGGATTGTGGGGATTTTGGATGAGAAGTTTAAGGCGATTGAGGAGCTGAAAAAAGTCACTGAAGCACAGATTCAAGATGCGAAGGAGTTGTTTGAGAGTCGACACAACGAAATTTTCGAACCTAATCCAGACATTAAAAATATTAAAACTTTTGGGGAAGTTTGTAAAATTGAAGGAGGTAGTCAGCCAGCTAAATCTTTCTTCATTAATGAACCAAAAAAAGACTATACTAGATTAATACAGGTTAGAGACTATCGTACAGATAAGTTCGTAACATATATACCTAAAATTAAAGCCAGAAGGTTTTGTAGTAAAACCGATATAATGATTGGTCGCTACGGACCACCAATATTTGGTATTTTTAACGGATTGGAGGGGGCTTATAATGTTGCATTAATGAAAGCTGTTCCAGATGAAACGGTTCTTGATAAGAATTATTTTTTCTGGTTCTTAAAGAATAAAAAGCTACACACTTTTGTAGAAAAATCATCACAAAGAGCAGCAGGACAGTCGGGGGTAAGAAAAGAACTTTTGTACCAGTACCCAGTTCCAGTTCCAGAAATTACCATTCAGAAAAAAGTTGTAAGAGAACTCGATATGCTGTCTAAAAAAACGAATGAACTCGAGCAGGTTTTTCAGAAAAAAATAACTAGCCTAGAAGAACTCAAAAAGTCTTATCTAGAACAAGCGTTTGCAGGAAAGTTGTAATACTATATTATTTATTTATATGCCACCAACAGAAGCAGACGCTAGAGCAGAGTACATAGACCCAATGCTCAATGAGAGTAAGTGGGGTCATAACCTGACTGACGGATCACAAGTCCTGCGGGAGTTTTATTTTACCGACGGGCGGATGCTGGCTGGCGGACAGCGTGGTAAGCGTAAGTTTGCAGACTATATCCTTTCATACAAAAACCAAAAGTTGGCTATTATCGAAGCTAAAAAAGCTGGCCTGCCACCGACTGACGGGCTGGAGCAGGTAAAGGAATATGCGACACTTTTGAATATCAAAGTAGTATTTTCCACTAATGGGACAGAGACGTACCGTTTTGATATGGAGACAGGACGAGGGGAGTATGTGGAGCAGTATCCTAGCCCTGATGAGCTGTATCGCATGGTCAACGGAGCGCAGTCTGACATCCAAGAGCGAGCGGTGGCAGAGCCATTTCATAAAACGAAGTTTGACCCACGTTACTACCAAGAAAACGCTGTTCAGGCGGCAATCAAAGCTATTACAGGGGGTGAAGATAGAGTACTGCTCACCCTCGCCACAGGAACAGGGAAAACATTTATCTCATTTCAGATAGTCTGGAAACTATTTAATGCTCGTTGGAATAAGAGTAGTGACGAGCGTCGACCCCGCATCCTCTTCCTGGCTGATAGAAATGTATTGATAGAGCAAGCGATGGGAGACTTTAATCCACTAGAGGAGGAAATCATTCGGGTGAATGGGGAAGAGATTAGAAGGCGAGGAGGGACTATTCCAACCAACGGAAACGTGTTTTTCTCAATCTACCAAGCAATGACAGGTGGTGGAGAAAACCCATACTACAAAGACTACCCGCAGGACTTTTTTGATTTGGTGATTATTGATGAGTGTCACCGAGGTGGGGCGAGTAATGAGAGTAACTGGCGGGCTGTACTCGACCATTTTTCTGGTGCGACGCACTTGGGTCTGACAGCGACACCTAAACGAACAGAAAATACAGATACCTACGACTACTTTGGCGAGCCGAAGTATACCTATTCGCTTCGGACTGGTATTGAAGACGGCTTCCTGACTCCTTTTAAGGTTAAAAAGGTGAACACTACGCTCGATAAGTTTGTGCCTGGAGCTGGTGACGTTGTGCTGGAGGGTGAGCTTGAGAAAGACGAGTACGAGAAGGGAGATATGAACCGAGTAATTGTTATCCCAGAGCGAGAAGAAGCTCTGGTAAAAATAATGCTGCGGGAGATTGATGAGAAGCAAAAAACGATCATCTTTTGTATGAACGAAGCACACGCTCTGATGATTCGTGATTTTATTAACGATCATAAAAAGAGTGACGACCCAAACTACTGTGTACGAGTAACCTCTTCAGAAGGAGAGCGAGGAGACCAATGGTTGCGAGTATTTCGTGATAATGAAAAGACTATTCCAACTATCCTCACGACCTCCCAGAAGCTTTCTACGGGTGTAGATGCACGAAACTTACGCTTTGTAGTGCTGATGCGTCCAGTGGGCTCTATGGTTGAATTTAAGCAAATAGTAGGTCGAGGAACACGAGTGTTTGAGGGGAAGGACTATTTCACAATAGTAGATTTTTATGACAATTATACTAAGTTTGATGACCCTGAATGGGATGGTGAACCAGCTGAAATTGAAGAGACTGAGACACCGATTGAACTTGGAGGAGAAGGTGAGGATGAGGATGATGGAATAATTGGTGACCCGCCAGGATCACCGATTGACCCACCTACTCCGCCAAAGCAGAAGATTAAAGTTCAGTTAGCTCCACACCGGGTAGTCTTTATGGATGATATGGTCGAGACACTTTATTTTGATGGAGAGGGCAATGCAGTTAGTCCTGAGCAGTTCTTGAAGGACTTGTTTGAGAAGTTGCCCGACTTCTTTGTTGATGAAGAATCGCTACGGAAAATTTGGTCGAATCAAGAGACTCGTAATAAGTTGATTGATGAGCTGGCAGACAGGGGATTTGATCTAGATAAGCTCCTGAAGCTTCGAGACGTCTTTAGTGCCACTGATTCTGACATTTACGATCTTCTCCGCTTCATTAAGTTTGATAAACAAGTCATTTCTCGGAAAATGCGCGTGGATACTATGGATAAAAGCTTTATCGATGGTCTAGATGAAAAGAATAGGGAATTTGTAGATTTTATCCTCAAACAATACGAACACAACGGCTTTGAGGAATTCAATGATCTCACCAACTTGCTTAACCTCAAGTATGGAAATACTTCGGTAGTTGATGAGTTGGGGGGAGTGGACGCGGTGAGAAATACCTTCTCAGTTATACAAGAAGCGGTATATTCTAATTAGTTTCTCCGCTTGTTTAGGGACTCCGAAGGCTCGTCCTTTGGAGAATAATGACCAAACAGTGATGCTGAAGTGGCAAAATATGATACAAAAACTACATATTCAAAAAGGAACACTCGCTAGTATTGAGACAGAAGTTTTGTGTGGTTGGGCTGAGTTACTGCGTATTGAGGCGTCGCTAAAGTATTTAGTTGGTGATATGGAAGTCTTGCGCTCACTAAGTGGTGCTCAATTTGTAATTGAGCTTACTCGTGCCATGACAGAGATTAACGGAATTCTATGTGATGGTTTTTCGGCCGAAAGGGAATTGAGATACCTTAATAATATGTATGATGCAATCGTGGATTTACAGCCTCAAAGTAATGTAAACCTGGTGCAGGTTGAATCTTATTTCACTCACGTTTCTGACATGGCAGACTGTGTACTAAGAAAGGCTGGTAGCTGGGGAAATGTGATAGCTATCGATGAGTCGACTGCGCGCTCGTTTTTGATTGCTATGTTAAACGTGCTACTTGATCTGCGAGAAGATGGGTTGAGCGAGGCAAATAAAAACGAGCTTGAATCAGTCTGTTATAGTTTGAATGTATCCTTGGCAGCGTATAGGGGTGAAGTATACGAGGAACCATTGAGCGTTATCGAGCAACCAGCTGAGCGTGAAGCGCCGGAGGTTACCGAAGAGGAGACTGGCGAATGGTTCAGCGAACTCGGTGGCGATGACATTCAGCCTGTGACTACCTCTGATATCAATCAAAATAGTAAAAATGAAGCCTTTTCACAAAAAATCGACTCGCCAGATGAGCTTGAGGAAATCCAAAGCAAGGTAGATGGTCTAACGGAGCAACAAAGTGCGCTCTCGAAACAGAGACCAGAAACCCCGCAGACTGATAAGAAATACGGTCTGGTCTTGTGGGGAGGTATTCTATTGGTTGGGAGCGTGTTCTTCTGGTTCATACCGACAATGCTATTGGGCGGATTTCTTATGCTCTTGTCGTTTGGTTTTGGCGGTTTAGTCTTCGAACGTGAAAAAAAGATGATCCTAGCTCATGAAAAACAACTAGATTCGGTTGTTGCAGATTTAGAATATTGGCAAAAACAAAAAAATCAACTTCAATTATCGGAGTACTTTAATAAAAAACAGCATCTAAAAACTGGCCAATTTGAGCGATACAAGATTGCGCGAAAAGAAATTGAAGCAATGCCTCGTTACCAAACCTGGAGGCAAGAAGTGCTGCAAAAGCATGGCAAACAATGCGCAATCTGTAGTACTCGACAAAACGTGGAAGTGGATCATTACCCACACTCAATGTACAGTTTGGTGAAGAGTGCTGGTATATTAGATTTACCAAGCTCTGAGCAGCGTTTGATACGGGCGTACGAATTCACTCCGCTGTGGGATGTAAATAATGGTGCGCCGTTGTGTCGTGAGCACCACAGGCAAACTACTTCGAGTCAGACTTACCACCGCTTAAATAATACTTAAAAGAATATTTTACTTAGACTAAAATAGTTTTATTTACATCACTCGAGCATCGGCTCGTTTTGTAACCAGGGGCTGGTTTGCAGACCAGATGCATCATCCGGTCCGAGTAAGACAAACTGGTCGTTAGAGAAGAGGAAATAGTACGTCTTCATCCTTTGATACCACCTCGCTTCACATGATGGCTCTGCATCAGAGCTGAAAACTCCTTCGAGCGATGATTTTGGATTGATTATCAACAGGTTACTGTTGGGTCTAAAGTCGAAATCCCAGTCGATAATATACGGAAATGGATGAACACTACCATCGCGAGTGTCTACGGCCGCAAGCATTGTTCCGATACCAGTAAAGCTCCAGGACGAAATACGATACGCTCCGGCAAACTGCCGACTTTGATTATCGAGAGCGGTTTCGTGGTGGGTGTAGAAACGCTTTGCGACCGAGTGGCTCTCTGTGTCAACTTCGGTAGTTGTTGGTGCTGTAGTGGATGTACTTGTGTTGTATTCAGCGAACGTACCGTATTCGGGGGCATTTGGAAAGATATTTTCGTAGTATTCTTGGCACTCGCTTGTGATGAGACTGTTCGGTGTGGTGGTGGATATTGTATCAACAAGAGCATCTTTCGCATGCTCCGGAGAGTCTGTAATAGTGAGGGCTAACCAGAGTCCGAATCCACTCAAAGTAATTGTCCCGATTGCAAGATAGTAACGCTGCATAATTAAAGTATACAGCACACATGAAATTTCAAATAAAAGCCAAATAACTGTATAAGCATAGCTAGCTGTGTTTATAATTATGTCACTTACAGACCGAAATAGCCCTAAAGCATCTCATAGAGATCGGCCGCCAGGAGACTATGACGGCAGTGACAGCATATCTGGGATATATATTTTCAAGTCAGATTCAACCATCTTCCAGTTAATTGTTCGAAACGCGTCCAGTTGGGGGAGCAGCAATGTAAGTCCCCTTATGGGGATTTTTTGATATTATATTAAATATGCCCTCAATCGAAAAAATGAAATCGTATGACTCTTTTTCTGCATGGAAGAAAGATCAGTCTGCACAGAATAAAAAGTTGATTACCGAAATTGGACAAGTAATTGACCGGGTTGTCCCTGGTTTAGAGACAGTGGTGAAGTGGGGTCAAGGTTGTTGGACTTCAGGCAAAGATCATAAGCTGTTTATACACTGTAAACCTGACCATATTCAACTTGGCTTCTATAAAGGCTCACAACTACACGATCCCAAGAACCTTCTGCAGGGCACCGGAAAGTTTGTTAAGCACGTCAAGATATTTTCCAGTAGCGATATTGATGAACAAGCAGTTCGAAGGCTAATCAAGCAGGTTGTGTAGTCATCTGCTGAATGATGCAAATTAGTCTGTCT
>Ga0306912_1001410_pt1 | contig 10863 bp, 8 predicted proteins | sample AntRauFillE10628_FD_190443 | JGI IMG/M metagenome (GOLD analysis project Ga0306912, IMG submission 190443) | Saline lake microbial communities from Rauer Islands, Antarctica - Metagenome Filla E10 #628 (v2) (version 2) | ecosystem: Environmental > Aquatic > Non-marine Saline and Alkaline > Saline... | reverse complement strand
TGCGGGCGTAGAGCAACGTAGCCCCAAACCCCGCGACGCCCCGTAGAACTACGCCCGGGCAAGCCAGCGCAAGAAAGTCCCGAACACTTTCGTCTGCAACTCGTTGCAGCTACGAAGCCTGTCCCGGCGTATCCGGCAGCTGCCGGAGTAGCCCCAACCCCGCGACGCCCCGTAGAACTATGCCTGGGCAAGCCAGCACAAGCACAAGAAGGTCTCGCACGGCTTCGTCTGAAGCGGAGCGAAGCAATCCAGGGCCTTGCAGTTTATCCGCACGTGGTGCACACAATTAAGTATGAAATCTGCTCCGATGATAGAAGACAACTTTGAGGACGTGCTGGGAAAAGCGATGCGGGGACTAAACCTCGATGCCGAAGTAGTGGCGAAGCGCGCGGGGCTAGCTTCCGCGGTCGCCCGCCAGTTACTCTCGGGCCAGTTCGATGAGTCAGCCATCCGCAGGATTGCACCGGTCCTAAACTTGAATGGCGAGAGCCTGGTCCAGTTGGCCAACAATGCAGTGAGTCCGTCGATTTATCTGCCTGCGGGTATCACACGGCACAACACCGCTTTCCCCGTCCCCGGATATGAGGAAATGACTGTGAACAGCTATTCTCTGGCGCCTCCGGGGCAGTCGGACGAAGGATGCTTGGTTGATGCGGGTGCGACCTTTGAGTCGATCTGCCGGGAAAGAGGGGAGGCCATCGCTTCCAACTGGAAGCTTTTTCTCACCCACACACATGCCGACCATATCCCGAACTACGATGAACTGTCTCAAATCGCCTCAAACACCTACGCGCCAGTCCGTGAACCTTATCGAGATGCACAAACTGTCCGGGAGGGTGAAATCTTTAACCTCGGCTCATGGCAGCTCACCGCAATCGAAACTCCGGGACACTCGCCGGGTGGGATGAGCTATCTATTGAAGGGCGCAGAGACACCAGTCGTCTTTGTGGGCGATGCCTTATTCTGCTATTCTATCGGCAAGGTAGCCGAGGGCTACGATTCTGCCCTGGCGCTCATTCGAAGGAAAATCCTCAGCATGCCCGGAGAGACGATTCTTTGCCCCGGACATGGGCCACTGACAACCGTCGATTTCGAAAGGAAGTATAACCCTTTTTTCGCTTAGTTCGAGTGTATTTAATTTGATTTGACCGTAGATGGTGTGTATCATTCTTCAATGAGTTCTGATAGTGAAACCGAATTAGTGCGCGACACGAGCGCGACCATTATCCCAGCAGGCGATGTGCATGTGCTCAAAGCGGGGACAAAAGTTGTGATTTCCCAAGCCCTTGGGGGCTCCGTAACGGTTCGCACACAGAGCGGACTCTTTCGTATCGCAGGTAAGGATATTGATGCGCTGGGTGACTCGGTCGAGTTCGGAGTCGATGATTCGACGGAAAAGAACTCTGAAAGCCAGTCGAACGGGCCCTTTGGCGAAGACCAGGTTTGGGAAGCCATGAAGGGCTGCTTTGATCCCGAGATTCCAGTCAATGTCGTGGACCTGGGCTTGATCTATGATCTCCAACTCGATGAAGCGGACCCCGAAGATGGACGCCATAAAGTGGAAGTGAAGATGACCCTCACCGCGCAGGGCTGCGGTATGGGGCCTGTTATTGCAGAGGACGTCAAGAAGAGCATCGAATCGCTGCAAGGCGTTTCGGAGGCCCACGTGGATATCATTTGGGATCCGCCATGGACGCCCCACATGATTTCGGAAGAAGGGCGCAAGAAACTAGGTATTGAGTAAAACCCTGACTAGATCGAACAACACAACCCATTTCTTGTTAATTGCCAGAGACTGTGCAGCCTTATTTCAAAGGCAGTGCATGGTATCAAGAGCTGATAATTTCATCAAGGCAAACGGGCGCTATTTCTATATTATAGAACGTTAATTGCGCTCACTTCGAAATGTTTAATCCGGCTGAATTAAGTTCTTTCAGGCGATTTATCACTCGTTCGGTGATTGCCTCAGCATTCAAGCCATAAGATTCCCGTAGGCTAGTAACTGAACTGCCATGCTCAACAAATTCGTCCGGCCAGCCCACACGTAATATGGGGCACGAAATGCCCATATCTAAAAGTGCCTCGGCCAAGCCAGTGCCAAACCCGCCGGTAATGACATGATCCTCCATGGTTACGATTAGAGGATGTGACTTGGTTGATTCACGCAAAGCATCGATATCAATTGGTTTCGCAAAACGTGCATTGACCACACCGGCAGAGATCCCGTGCTCGCTGAGGCGTGCGGCTACTTTTTCAGCATCGGCAAGCATGGTTCCTAAAGCCCAAATATCGACATCATTACCGGATTGGAGGCGCTTCGACTTGCCGATTTTAATCGCTTCCGGAAAATGCTTCATCGGCACGCCAGCTGCATTGCCACGGGGATAGCGGATAAAGGCAGGGCCTTGCCAGGATAGTCCGGTCGCCATCATGTCGGCAAGTTCGTCCTCATTGGCTGGTGCCATGATAAGGGCTCCAGGGACGCAGCGTAGGTAGGCGATGTCAAATAAACCATGATGCGTGGCACCATCGTTGGGAGAGAGCCCAGCGCGATCCATACAAAAGAGCACCGGCAGTTTTTGCAGGGCGATATCGTGTATGATTTGATCGTAGGCACGCTGCAGGAATGTCGAGTAGATCGCGCAAACCGGATGGAGCCCGGATGTCGCCATCCCGCCTGCGAACAGAACCGCATGCTCTTCCGCGATACCGACGTCGAAGAACTGATCCGGCAACTCCTTTTCGAGGATGTTCAGACCTGTGCCTGATGGCATTGCGGCGGTTATCCCCACAACTTTCTTATTTTCTCTGGCCAGTTTGACGAGCGTCTCGCCCATGACATCCTGATACTTGGGTGGCGCACCCGGAGGGGGAGCGGCGGCTCTACCAGTTTCGGCATCAAATGGACTTGCCCCGTGGAAACGCTCCGGGTTTTTGAGGGCGACGTCGTAGCCCTTACCTTTGGTCGTCAGCACATGCAGGAGGACCGGCTGCTCGGCTCGCTTCGCAAATTCGAGGTAGTGCTCAAGCTGTTTCAAATCATGCCCGTCAATCGGGCCGATGTAGCGCACGTCGAACTTCTCAAAGAGAGAAGAGGAGACAAAGAAGTCTTTGGTTTCCTTTTTCCACTTCGAACCAAAGTTAATCAAGGATTCGCCGCCCGGCATCTTTTGGAGGAACTGCTCGATATCGTCATTCAAGCGGTTATAGACGGGATTAGTGATCAGTTCATTAAAGTAGCGGGGCAGGGCACCGACATTTTTCGCGATCGACCATTTGTTATCGTTCAGCACGATAATCATGCGTTTCGTGGTGCTCGCCACGTTGTTGAGGGCCTCCATCGTGATCCCACAGGTAAAAGCGGCATCACCGCACAGGGCGACGACATGCTCATCCGTGCCGTTCAGATCTCGTGCTTTAGCCATGCCCAAGGCAGCAGAAAGAGCTGTTCCGGCATGGCCTGCACCAAAAGCGTCGTGCTCACTCTCTTGCCTGGAGAGAAAGCCGCTTAATCCACCGCTGGAGCGTATTCTATCGAAAGATTCACCGTTGCGGCCGGTTAATAGTTTATGCACGTAACCCTGATGCGAGACGTCGAAAGTGAACTTGTCCACGGGCGTGTTAAAGACCCGGTGCAGTCCGATGGTCAACTCAACCACACCCAGGTTTGGACCGATGTGGCCACCATTTTTTGAAGTGGTGGCGATAATGCGTTCGCGGATTTCTTGGGCAAGTTGCGGCAATTGCTCCGCATCAAGTCGCTTCACATCCTCAGGGGATTGTATTTGTTCGAGCAGTGACATTTTAATGATAAAATCGTTTCGCGTAACTAAGCTTCGTCACTCTCATCGCTGGCGTTGAAAGACTCTGGCTCACCTGTTTGTAAGTTGAGTTTTTCGATTTTTAGTTCGGCCTGACGAAGCTGCGACTGGCATTCGCGCAATAACTTGGAGCCTTCTTCATATTTCGCAACCAATTCCTCCAATGGAGAACTTCCATCCTCCATTGCTTCAATTAATTCTTCTAGGCGTGCCACCGCCTCTTCAAAACTGGGTTTCGTTTTTTTGGACATGGTTTTCTTAATTTAAATTACTAAATGTCTATGTTGTAGCGTGATTCGAATGCATTCTGGATCGCTTGCATATCGATGTTTTTATTGAGTAGATTCTTAATGATGGCGATCTTGTCATCGTCGTCGGGCTGCGTCTTTACTGTCATGTTGTTGACCAGGGAGGCCACGTTATAGCTCTCCTCACTGCAAATTACGACTGGGATTGTCGTTTTGGCCAGCATCTCCATCAATTTTGGGTGCGGCAGCACATCGCGCGTTAATATAATGCCAGATATAGTGCGCTCCTCTGTCAGCCCCTCGGCGGCAACGGCGGAGAGAATGATATCCTCCCGGTCTCCGGGTGTGATGATCAAGGTGCCGCGCTCAAGCAGGTCGAGAAGCCCCTTCGCTGACATGGCACCAATGATGACCTTGTTGATTCGCTCCCTGCGTCCTTGCGCCTCTCCATTGACCCAGCGACCACCAACTTCTTTTACAATCTGGCTCAGGCTAGGGCGCAAAAGCTGCTTCTCAACTGGCATACAACCCAGTAGGGGGATGCCCATGCGCTGCAGTGCCTTTTGGCAGTATTTTTGGATCTCCTCCATCTTTTCCGGTAAGACCTTGTTTATAATTGCGCCAATCACCTCCACACCAGCTGCTTGGAATAGGGCGTTATTCAGAGCAATTTCATCGATTGGACGCCCGATACCACCTTTGGCGACAATGATGACCTTGGCATCCAGCCGCTTGGCCACATCGGCATTCGACAGGTCGAAGACAGAACCGACCCCGGCGTGTCCAGTGCCTTCGATAATGATATACTCTTTCTCGTAGGCGGCACGGTCAAAAGCCCGGCACATCTTGTCAATCAACTCGGCGTGACAGCCGCCTTGATTATTCAAATATTCGCGGGTGAAATTAGGATGGATCGCGATAGGACTCATCGCCTGTATCGGAACCATGACATTAAAGGTTTGATTCAGGAGAACCGAATCCTCATCGATTTGGTGCCCGTCCAGCACGATGAAACGCTGTCCGACCGGCTTAATGAATCCAACTTTTTCGGTCATGCCGCGAAGTGCCGCAAACAAGGCAAGACTGGTCGTCGTCTTTCCATCGTTCATGCGGGTTGCCGCAATGAAAATGCGTTTTGTCGTTTTGTTGCGGGGAGCAACTAACAATGCTGATTGCTCGTCGGGGCTCACCTCAATTTTACTGGTTTTATTAGGCATCAATCTGTCGGGTCGGCGCACAGGTAGTTCGACTAGTCGATCTGAGTCACGTCGATATTAATATCGTCCTGATCGGTCGGGTAGAGCAGCTTGTGCTCGATTGCTTGCGAAGCCACCATCACTGCAGTGCCAAAAATATCACTGGCGGTTGCCCCACGGCTAATTTCTCCAGCGGGTTTGCTTAACCCGGTAAGAATGGGCCCGTAATTACGTGCCCGCGTCAGAATATCGACTAGTTTCAAGGCAATGTTGCCCGAGTGCAGATCCGGGAAAATTAGGACATTCGCCCGACCTGCGACGGGGCCGTCGATTTTTTTGGCCTGAGCCACCGCAGCATCCAGCGCAGCGTCCACCTGCAGTTCGCCGTCAATTTCCATCGGGATTCCCAGTTTAAGTGCCTTTCTCCGGGCAAGTGCTGTCGCTGCTTTCATCTTCGCGACCGTCGCATTTTTACTCGTCACACTCTTACTCGTGTAACTCAGGAGCGCGACTTTTGGGGGCGTATTCGTCAAATGGTAGTTGAGGGCCGCGGTGGTGACTGCGATGTCACACAACTGTTCGCTGGTCGGATCAGGAATCACGGCGCAGTCGGCGAGAAACAGTTCGCGGTCTTTTCCAGTCTCAGGATCTTCCAGGTCAAAGATGTTGAGCGATGATACGGTTGAAATGTGCTCCTGCACCGGAATGATTTGAAAAAGTGGACGAAGCGCGCTGGATGCCGAGCTGGTTGCTCCCGAAACGATCGCATCGACCTGCGACATCGCCAGCATCATGGTTGCAAAGTAGTTCGTATTCTCCAAATAGTCTGCCGCCTCTTTATCCTTCAAATTCTTGAAGCGCTGCAGTCCCTTAAATTTCGCGACGAAACCGTCCCACTCATCACTGCGGCGGGGCTCGATGATGCGAATATGCTCAAGACTGATGTTGAGTTGCTCCGCGTGAGATTTTATTTTCGCCCGGTCGCCCAGCAAGATGGGCACACCCAGTCCGCGGCTGGCAAACTTGCGGGCAGCTTGCAGGATGCGTGGGTCGCTGCCCTCAGGGAAGACGACACGTTTCGGGTGGCGCTTTAAACGCTCGGTAAGTTTTGCAATTAGAGGCATCTGGGGAATTCGTTAATTTATAATAATTGAGGTAGCATGGAGCAGCTTGGACCACTCAAGATGGTCTAAGACAAATGAAGAGTAGAAAATATACAATTGCCAAAATTTTTTGCAAAGCAGTTTCTAAGTTCTGTAGGCCACTCTGCTTCATATGACAAAGAATTTTCGCAATATCGCCGTAATTGGCATGAGCACCTTGGGTTCGCGTGTTTTGGGCCTAGTGCGGGATATTTTAATTTTTGCGGCTCTCGGCACCAGCTTGTGGAACTCCGCTTTCATTTTGGCTTTCACGCTGCCAAACTTATTTCGCCGACTGCTGGGGGAGGGCGCATTGACGTCGGCCGTCGTGCCCATTTTTACGGATGTCTTGAAAAAACACGGTCGGGAAGCGGCTTTTCAATTTTTCAATCAGGTTCTGCTACGGGTGAGTGTCATGTTGCTGGCTACCGTCGCCGGAGGTATTGCGGTTCTATTATTGTTGAATGGACTCGAGCTGCTGAGTGGACGCTGGAAGCTCGGTGCCGAGCTTTCTGTCATCCTCTTACCCTACATGATCTTTATCTGTCTTGCGGCGGTTATTTCGGCGGGGCTGAACGTGATCGGCCGCTTTGCGGCAGCAGCCTTAACGCCAGTGCTCTTAAACCTAGCCATGATCGCCGCGCTCGCCGCTGGTTTACTTCTACACGGAGAAGCACAGCAAATCGTTTACCTTTTGTGCGTCGGAGTGCTTTTCGGTGGGCTCCTTCAATTGGCATTGCCCGCCTGGGACCTGATTCGTCAGGGCTGGCGACCCAAACTGGGCACTGCGCGCTCCGAGTTTATGGGACAAGTGTGGGGGCTTTTTCTCCCCGGCTTAATGGGCGCGGCGATTCTGCAGATCAATATTCTCGTTTCCAGACTTTTGGCATTTAGCTTGGACGATTCTTCCGTATCGGTCCTCTACCTGGCGAGCAGGCTGATGGAACTACCGCTGGGTGTATTTACCATCGCAGTCGTCACGGTGTTTTTTCCCTTACTTGCCAGTGCGGTATCCGATAAAGATCAAGCTGGTTTCGCCGCCTCATTCAACCAGGGTTCCCGTCTGATCCTGGCGATATCAGTTCCCGCTGGTGTTGGCCTGTTGGTGCTGGCAAAGCCTATTATCGAGCTGCTCTTTAATTGGGGAAACTTTTCCGTTGATGATGTTGAAGCGACTTTACCGCTGCTCGCTATTTATGCGATTGGACTCCCGTTTTATTCGATGGCGACCTTTGCCACACGCGGACTGCATGCCCGGAAAGACATGGTCACCCCCGTTCGCATCGCCGGCATCTGCCTGGTCATCAATGCACTTGCGGGCATTTTCTTTATGCAATTCGCTGGAGCAGCCGGACTCGCTGCCGCCAACGTGCTAGCGGCCATCATCCAATCGGCTCTACTCTGGAAGGGGCTGTCCTCCAGTATTGATGGCATCCCTATTCGCGGCTTTCTACCAGCATTCATCCAAATCGGCTCTGCGGCACTGATCATGGCTCTTGCGGTCCTTGCCACACGACTGCTTTGCCACCAAGTCGCCGACTTTCAGAGCTTAAAGGCGATGAATGGCCTTGTCATCGCCTGCGGGCTGCCTGTCGGGGCGATGACTTATATTGCGCTGCTTACACTTTTTCGCTTCCAGGACATTACAGAGCTCAAAACTCTCATTTTCCGGAAAAGGCAGTAGCATTAAAATCTTCGGAAATTAATGTAGCGTGCCGCTTTAGCATAGGCTCTAAAAAACTCTACGAGGACGTTTGCTAATGCGGCACGCTACCAAAGAAAGCTTGTTACAGCCAACCAGGGGCGGGAGTCTGACAGTGTGTTCTTGCTGTAATCCGGATTGACTACCTGTTAAAGTCAGTTTGGCATTATAGTTGCTAATGCAAATAGTAGTTACAATAAGCACAGGAAATTTATGAAAATTGGGGTCGTTAAAGAAATTAAGAAACATGAGTATCGGGTAGGTCTTACTCCCGCTGATGCGAAATCATACATCGCTCACGGGCATACTGTATACGCGGAAGCTTCGGCAGGCGCGCAGGCGGGGTTCGACGATAAGGCCTATGCTGATGTCGGCGTCACTATTTTGCCCAGTGCCGAGGCGCTTTTTGCCGAGGCGGATATGGTGGTCAAAGTAAAAGAACCGCAGCCTCAGGAGTGCGAGTTGATGCGTAAGGGGCAAATTATTTACACCTATCTGCACTTAGCTGCTGAGGAGCAGCTGACAAACCTCCTTTTGGAAAAACAGGTCAAGGCCGTGGCCTACGAAACCATTGAAGAGCATAAAACGCTGCCTTGCCTGGTTCCCATGAGTGAAATCGCGGGTCGTCTCTCCGTGCAGGAAGGTGCGAAATACCTCGAAAAGCATTACGGTGGTGGTGGCGTCCTTCTGGGAGGCGTTCCCGGCGTGCGACGTGGTAAGGTCGCCATTATCGGCGGCGGTGTGGTCGGCACCAACGCCGCTAAAATCGCAGTCGGCATCGGAGCCGATGTCACCATCCTTGATGTTAATGCCCGGCGACTGGCTTATCTCGACGATATTTTCGGCTCTTCCATTAGCACGCTTTACAGCACTGAGGCGAACATCGAAAAGGTGTTATCCGAGTGTGATGTGCTCATCGGAGCGGTCCTGATCCCCGGTGCGCGGGCACCTCGGTTGGTGCGACGTGAGCACCTTTCGAAAATGCGCCCGGGTTCAGTCATCGTGGATGTGGCGGTCGATCAGGGCGGGTGCATTGAGACGATCCATCCCACCACCCATGATGACCCAATTTACATGGTCGATGGGATCCTGCACTACGGCGTGGCCAATATGCCGGGTGCGGTCGCCTTGACTTCGACGCTAGCCCTCACCGGGACCACACTCGTTTATGGCCTTCAGATTGCCGATTTAGGACTGGAAAAAGCCGTCCTGAAGTCGCGCGCCATCTCAACTGGAGTGAACACCTACGCGGGGCACGTCACCTGTAAAGCGGTGGCCGAGGCCCATGGTTTGCCGTTCACGTCCATCAAAGAACTGATATCCTAGGAGGCAGTAACATTAAAATCTTTGATTTTTAATGTAGCGTGCAGCTTTAGCAAACGTCCGTTTTAGACTCTAAAAAAGCCTTACGAGGACGTTTGCTAAAGCTGCACGCTACGAAAAAAACTTGTAACACCCCACACTAGGCCAACGAAACCTTATGTTCACGGGTGAGTCCGTCCAACATCATCGTCAAGATGGCGCTGGCCATCGAGTAATCCGGGACGCCGAGTGCTTCGCCGGAGATAGAGTCGTAGTGTTCGCTAAGTCCATGCTTCAGCGCGTTAGCAACGGTTTTGTCGGCAATATCCGCAGCGAGAGCCTTGTGACCATAAGCATGCAAGCCAGAGGCGATTTGGTAGTTGGGCGACGGCCAGACGTCGCCACGCCAGAAGGCGTCCGACTTCCACCTGGGATCGGTGCGATCTACGGTGGGGATGGGTAGGGGCGTTTGAAAAGCCGGAGAGGCCAGAACCTCGGCCATCCGGTCCGCCATAGCCTGCGTGGGCACCCCAGCGGTCAAAGGAATCCAGCTGCCAATGGTCGCGACCGGGATCTTTTCGAGCGTATCCCGCTTGACCGAGAGGAAGGTGCCGGCTTCTTCATCCCAGAGGTGTTTGCGCATGCCCTCAACGCCTTTGTCGATTCGTTTTTGACGGCGGGCCGCCATCGCGTCGTCGCCGACGATCTTTGCCAGCCGGGCCAGACTGCGTTCACCCATAATCAGATAGGCATTGTTCCCCGGCACGCAGATGTCGCCATACCAATAACCTTCTTCAAGACGCTTGCGTTTCGGATGGAGGGTCAGACTCAAGTCGTCCATATTGCACTCGTAGTCAAAGGTCTCCCAGCGGGCATGCTGCAAGACGCCGGTGTAGGCACCCACAGTGATCAGGCCATTGTCGTGTAAGTCCCGCTCGCGCCAATACCAGTCGTGCCATTTTTCCAGTCGCCCGATGCACTGGCGGACAAGTTCCTTATCGCCATTCCTCTGATAAACCCGCTCGAGACCCCAGGCGAGGATGGGGATTTGGGAAAATTCGCGCTGATCCTGAGGCTCTGTCTTGATTGCCACCGTGATCATGTCCTGGGCGTAAGGAGGTGCGGTCTCGTTCCAGCGGTCCTGAAAGTCCCAGTAGTTGTGGAAAACCTCGCGGATCACGCCTTTCTTTTCCGGCATTAAGCTCATGAGATCGACCACAAACATGGTGTCCCAAATCCACTGGCCGAGGTAGTGCGGCCCACCGGGCGCGATCCAGGTGCGCTCCAGCGGGGGAGTCGGCTCGCGGAGATTAGCGAGCACGCATTTTTCCATCACACGTTTGGCGAGCACAAGCAGTTCGGGTCGATCACTGACGAAGAGGGACTCGAGTTCCGTCGCCGTGACGGAACGAGTCATACAACCCGCCCCGGTCAGGCTAGCCAGAGCGGCAC
>Ga0306912_1001409_pt1 | contig 10875 bp, 10 predicted proteins | sample AntRauFillE10628_FD_190443 | JGI IMG/M metagenome (GOLD analysis project Ga0306912, IMG submission 190443) | Saline lake microbial communities from Rauer Islands, Antarctica - Metagenome Filla E10 #628 (v2) (version 2) | ecosystem: Environmental > Aquatic > Non-marine Saline and Alkaline >... | reverse complement strand
CCGTTAGCCATTTTCCTTTCCTAGAAAATGGTGAGGATCACCCAGGGAAAGTGCTCACCTTAGATTGAACACTCTCCCCGTTAGCCATTTTCCTTTCCTAGAAAATGGTGAGGATCACCCAGGGAAAGTGCTCACCTTAGATTGAACACTCTCCCCGTTAGCCATTTTCCTTTCCTAGAAAATGGTGAGGATCACCAAATGAACTACTATAATTCAAGTATTACTTACTAATTCACATTCATGACAACTGAAACAGAAACTACCGTCAACGTGCCAGAACACCACTTTGATTACAAAGATATCACGAGCCTAAGAGGGAATGTAAACCCTCACGCACGTATGATGAGCCGTCGACGCACCGGTATGACAGCCAAAGGGCAAAGAAACTTTGCCCGAGCTATCAAGCGCGCGCGATTTATGGCCCTTATGCCATACATCAAGCACTAGAAAGCAACTAACCATCCACACAAAAACACGACCAAAAGGTTGTGTTTTTATGTACTATATGTTATAGTATATTCTGAATTCGTTACTTAACTGAAGAAAAAACGGAAGGAAGTGCGCAATGATTATTGGATATGTGATGATCAGTCTGGTGGGTTCGCTGCTCATAACGCCTGTTCTGGCATTTGTGTGGTGGCCTATCAGCATCTGGTGGTTCTTGATGATGTTTGGAGGTATTGGATCGGTCCTCTGCCTCTGCATTGCTGTACTTGCGTTGCAGAAAAAAGAGGAGTGACGCGACCAGACATATACCCGTCGACAAAATCTGTCGGCGGGTATTCTTAATTATATTCTAGTGTTTTGAGTCTTGTTCTGCACTACTGTATTGGCTGCGTCGCGCGTGGTAACTTTCCAGGTTGTTTTTTCTGCGTATTCAAGTATAAATGTGAGCAAGGAAGCAGTTCATTTTGAAGGGGTGACACATGCCAAAATATGCTCTTGCTATCTCGATAATCACTGGTTTGGTGTTTTGGATTACAGTCGGTATTGTTCTGCAGAGCTTCTGGATTGGGTTCTTTACCTATACAATCATTGGCTGCATTACGTTCTTGATATGTGTCCTTGTCATGCCAAAAGCAGAAGAATCGGAAAACTAAAATGGCCACCCCAACTTCTGGGGTGGCCATTTTTCTTGTTCTCGTAGATTTTATGCCTTCTCAACTCGTTCGGAGTAGCTCCCGGTCTCTGTATTTACCGACACGAGATCACCAGCATTGATAAACATGGGTACGTGCAATGACCAGCCGGTTTCCAATTCCACTTCTTTGGTGGCACCGCTCGAAGTGTTGCCTTTGACGGCTTCTGGAGCCACTTTTACTTTGAGTTCAACTTTGATGGGGGTACTAATACTCATAATCTCTTCGTCGTACTCAATAGCGTCTACCAAGCTGTTTTCAGTCACGTATTTTCCCAGGTCACCGACGACATCGGCTGAGAGGTTGAAGCGAGCTTTGGGATTATTTGGTTCACAAAACCAAAACTCTCCCCGGTTTTGATAGAGGTATTTCACTTCGCGCTTGGTAATGTACGCATCTTGCAGCACGTCTGACTGATGGAGGGTTTTTTCGATGACTTGTCCAGTGCGCAGATTTTTCATCCGCACCGTATTACTGGCTTTTTGCCGGTCTTTTTTCGCGATGTCAGAAGAAAGCACGAGATGAGGATCATCGTTAAATTCAACCACTTTTTTTGCGAGAACCTGATTGTATTCGAGTTTTGCCATCTTGATTAGATTAGGATTATTAGTGTAAGCGGAAAGATTATATGTGTTAGGAGAAAGAAAAGCAATCAAAACAAACAGTGCCTCTATTAGTGCACAGTATTTATACCAGACACGCAATTCTTGGCCTGTTCAATAAATGCTACCATGCAATAACATGCTCGGGATCACCACCACAGAAGATGCTTCAGACTGGGAAGACGAGAAAATCCTCTTGCAGTCGCAATCAAAACCTTGGCTGTACGCAGTACTCGTCACACGCTACCAAGCGGCTTTTTTGCGAAAAGTGCGCGCCATCATCCACAATCCACTTGATGCTGAGGAAGTAGTGCAAGACGCTTTTACCAAGATATATATCAACGCCGACAAGTACGAGCCACAGTCAGGAGCCAAGTTTTCCTCGTGGGCGTATAGAATCCTGCTCAACACCGCCTTCACTCGCTACCAAAAACTCGTCAAAGACGGGCAACGGTATGTCGCGATGGATCCAGAATACGAGCATATGTACGGAGAAATGAAAGAGCACAACGGCTTTGCCGAGCGAAAAGACGGTATCGAGCGGATATTGCTGCGCATGCCAGGACATTTTGCGTTAGTGTTACGGTTGCATTATCTCGAACGCTGGTCGCACCAAGCCATTGCCAAAGAAACCGGGGAGAATGTAGGGACCATCAAAGCCAGAATCCACCGGGCAAAAGCCGCCTTTAAAAAGGAAGGCAAGACAGGGGAGGCCGAATCTCTGCTCTAGCCAGCAGATTGACGAGGCCGGGGCAGACAGGTGACATCTGTAACCACTTGTTTTCGTAACTATTTATCCATCTGGCGAGTATTAGACAGTATATGAACGCAACACACATGCAAAAAGCCATCATGCGCCGGGTGTACTACACCTACGCGCTGAGCGTCGTACTGCATCCGCTGTTCTGGCGAGGGCTCTTTCTGGGTGCAGCGGCGGTTTTGTTGACCCGATGGTTGCATGTGGCGAGTATTTTGGACAACTTTTTATCGATTCCGGTGGGCACGGTACCGCAATATATCACTAGTTCAGTCCTCAATGCAGTTACGCACGGGGAAGTGCTCACTGTCCTCACTCTGACAGCAGCGAGTCTCGTAGGGCTGTCTTGTCTGTATCAAATTTTGCGCAGTGTGCATATTGAGCGTTTTTTCATCCATTCACTTTCTTAATACGCAATTCGTCTTTCTCTCCTGCGTGCAGGTGGGTAAGTCACAGCGCACACAAAACGCCCGGAATAGTATCCGGGCGTTTTGTGTGCTGTCTCACCAGACAACCTAGGCTTTTTCTGCTGCTTCTGCTTTCATAGCTTTGCGGATGTTTTTCAAGAGTTCGGCTTTGAGTTTCTTCTCGGCTTTGAGGGTTTTGCGAGCAGCGTCATACCCGCGTCCTAGTTTCACTACCGAGGATTCGTCGCCACCTGGGGGAGTGTATGAGTACGAAGATCCTGCCTTGGCCACCATTTTGTATTTTTCTCCAAGCGCCAAAAGCTCACCTTCGCCGCTGATACCTTCTCCATAAATAAGGTCAAATTCAGTGGTACGAAACGGAGCCGCGACCTTGTTCTTCACCACCTTGACTCGGTGTCGACCACCGACCACTTCTTCACCTTTTTTGATTTGCGCTATCCGTCGAATGTCTAGACGCACAGAGGTGTAGAATTTGAGGGCCTTTCCACCGGGTGTGGTTTCCGGGTTTCCAAACATCACACCGACCTGCATTCGAATCTGGTTGATAAAAATAACCACTGTCTTGCCGCGGGCGACCACGCCCGTCAGTTTACGCAGTGCCTGACTCATCAGACGCGCTTGCTTTCCTACGTGGTGCGCTCCCATTTCACCTTCAATTTCGTCGCGGGGCGTCAGAGCTGCAACTGAGTCGATGACAATCACATCCAGTTTCTCAGAACGAACCAACGACTCGACAATTTCCAGTGCCTGTTCGCCGTTGTCTGGTTGGGAGATGAGGAGCTCGTCGAGTTTGACGCCGAGCTTGCCAGCGTAATCTGGGTCCATTGCATGTTCAGCATCAATAAATGCGCAAATCCCACCCATCTTTTGTGCTTCAGCCACCGCGTGCAAGGCCAAAGTAGTCTTACCAGAAGATTCTGGTCCATATATCTCCACTACGCGACCGCGGGGAAAGCCGCCAATACCCAGCGCATCATCCAGACCAATCGAGCCGGTCGGTATCGCTTCGATATCCACTTTTTTTGTACCATCCAAGGTCATGATTGAGTCATCGCCAAACTTGGTCTTGATACTTCTCAAGGTTTCCAAGACCTGCGCGTTTTGGGTAGCCCCGGTGTCTTTGGGCGCGTCAGTCTTTGTGTCAGCCTCCTTTTCTTTTGTTTTTGCTTTTTCAGTCGTCTTTTTTGCTTTTGCAGCCATATGTTTAGTGGTTAGTTGGTAGTGTGTGGTGAACTCGTTTCCTTATTGTACACTGCCTAGTCTCAGAATCTAAGTGCTTGAAGCATCTACTGCGCTACTCGAAGCTGGCGGGGAGGTAGACGTAGGTTCGTCTGATGGTGGTTTCTCGGCCGTATCTATCTTCTGCTCGTACGGTCGCTATAGTATAGCCGTTTTCCAGGACCAATGCCTCCTTGAAATTTCCTTGAGCGTCAGTATAAATTTGCCGATCGTTGAGCCACAGACGAGAAATGTTGAATGCTGCCCCGGCGAGAGTGATTTGGCGTTCATTGACCAGCTGTCTAGGCTCTTGCGTCAGTTGCAGCTGGGGGCCGAGAATAAGAAATCGGGCTTGAAATACTACATACGCTGCCACCAATACCAGTCCCAGGAATAGGCAGCTTGCCTTTACTATCCTGCGGAAAGGGGTGTCGTTACCAAGAAGCATACCAGCAGTATACGCGCAATCGAGCTATTTCTCCATTGCTTCAGTATCGTCCGAATCGTTGTTTTCGTTACTATTCTCATCGCCTTGACTGAGGATTTCGCGTGGCTTGGAACCATCAGCCGGACTGATGACGCCCCGCTCCTCGAGGATATCCATCAGTCGCGCTGCTCGGGAGTAGCCGACGCGCAGCTTGCGTTGCAAGTATGAGGTTGATGCCTTATTGGCCTCAATCACCGCCCGGCGCGCATCTTCGTACAAGTCATCATCGTCACTACTATCACCGTCGGTCATCGCACTAAAGATTGAGTCGTTGCTGTTGTCTGAGGTTTCGTCAAAATCAAGCTGGTCAGGGAGTTCCGCGTCTTGGTTTTTCAAGTATTCAACTACTTTTTTGATCTCCTCTTCCGATACAAAGGCAGACTGCAGACGAATTGGCTTTGGACTGTCCGAAGACAGGTAGAGCATATCTCCAGCTCCCAACAGCTTTTCAGCGCCCACGGTGTCAATAATAGTCCGGGAGTCGATCTGCGAGGCTACGGCCATTGCGATACGAGTCGGTACGTTGGCCTTGATGGTACCCGTAATAACATTTACTGATGGTCGCTGGGTGGCCAAGATGAGGTGAATACCTACCGCGCGACTCATTTGGGCCAAGCGTACGATGCAGCCTTCGAGCTCACGGGGGTAGGCCTGCATGAGGTCGTTGAGCTCGTCGAGCACAATGACAATGTACGGCATCGCTTCTGGCAGGTCTGATTCGGTTTCTGGGTCGGATCCTTTATTGATCCAATCCTTCTTTGCTGCCTGATAGACGTTTTTGTGGTACGAAGAGATATTTTGCACGGCTTCAGCCTCCAGGATGTCGTACCGTCGTTCCATCTCTTTCACTGCCCATGACAGCGCCCGGATGGCTTTTTTCGCCTGGGTGATGACCGGAGTCAGCAGGTGTGGGATTTTGTTGTAGAGGGTGAGCTCAACCCGCTTTGGGTCGACCAAGATAAATCGTAGCTGGTCAGGGGAGTTGCGGTAGAGGAGCGAGACGATTACGTTTTGAATCGCTACCGACTTACCAGACCCAGTAGTACCGGCGATGAGACCGTGGGGCATCCGAGCAATGTTTGAGAAGTGTACGTTTCCGGTCACGTCTTTCCCGAGGGCGACGATTAGTGGGTGCGGTGAGTCGGTGTATTCAGGGGTCGCCAACATAGAAGCCAAGCCAACGGTGGCTCGCTGTTGGTTTGGTACCTCGATACCGACCAATGACTTGCCAGGGATGGGGGCCTCGATGCGAATCGAGCTGGCCTTGAGTGCCAGCTGCAGCTCTTGCTGCAACCCAGCGATTTTGGCGATACGGACTCCTTGGGCTGGCTTGAGGGCGTAGCGGGTGATAGTCGGACCACTCTCTACCGCGTCCATCTCAACACTAATGCCAAACTCCTTGAGGGTCCGCTTGATGGTGTTGGCGTTGGCCTTCACGTCACCAATCTGCGCCTTGCCTTTTTCCTTATTCAAGAGCGAGAGGGAGGGAGCGATATAGGTGCCATTGAAGTTCTTGACCACGATTTCATTGGGAGATGCTTTGGTGAAGCTCGACATCTTTTTGCGCATGTTCGCAATACTGCTGGTAGCTTCTTCATCCTCAGAGTCATCTTGTGGTTTTTCTGCTTCGGCCGGTGCCGGCTCCTCGGCTGGATAGTCGAGCGCGTCTAGGTCACTCGTATCATCTGCCTCCTCTTCACCTTTTGGCTTACGATGAAAGAGCTTGAGGTCGGTATTAAACAAGAGGAAGGTAGAGATGAGTACCAGCCCAAAAATCAAAATTCCTGACAGCGTAGAATCCAAGAGATACACCAGCGGTGCCTCAAGCAGCCAGCCCACCCAGCCACCGAGATCTTCGGAATACAACTCCAAGCCCGCCAACAGAGAGATAAACAGCAAAATGGTCCCCAGCTTTTTAGAGACACTTACCTTATTGGTCTCTTCCGATGCATTGAGCAATACATATATAAATACCAGACAAAGCAATGGAGACAGCCACGCCCCAGCCCCAAAGAGCTGAGTCAGTACCAGCGCCGTGTACTCACCTACCGGCCCGGCAAAGTCGAGCAGGGAAAACAAAAAGAAGGTAGCAAAGATACCAAATACTACTGCCCAAATTGCTTGCTTGGCGTGCGGTGACAGGTCATCAAACATTGGAGTCTTTTCAGCTTTTTCATTCTTCTTCTTTTTCTTACGGGCCATAGTCGGTAGGTGATTCAAATAATAAACATCTGTATTTTTACAGTACCCAAATAATATCATGTCTGATTAAAAGACGTATAAAATACACCATATTTTTGACTCAAAGACACTTGCAATCTGCCCAAATGTCTTTATAGTGGGAGTATTGACACAGAGACAGAATGTCTTTAAAAGACAGATAAAGAACAATACTCATGGACAGCAAAAAGGACATAACGCTTGATATAAAAAGACTATCAAATGATAGTAACTATTATAATAATGTTTTTAAAAAGACAGAAAAGATTCTGTCCGTGACTTTGTATATCTTGTCCGAAACCGACGAAAACAAAAAGACAATCCTGCACTCGGACTCCATCAAAGAAAAAGCATTAAAGACACAAGAGGCTGCTCTGCAGACTCTCCCACTGCAGCCACACGAACAAACCAACGGCCTTGTCCGTTTCCAGTACCAACTGGTCGCCTTTGAGAGTGGGCTGCGGATGGCAACCATGTCCGGCGTCATGGCAGAAGATATCTTCAATCTCTTGCACGAACAACTCGACAGTATCCACCGCTACATCAACAACCACTACGTCAAGAAACCACCCGTTTCGGTCGGCGATCTCACCGAGACCGTAGTCGAAAAATCTTCCCCCGCATCCGGTGTCCAAAGTAGTACGCAGAAGCAAAAGCCAGCGTCGACGCCTCGGCGTTCGCAGCGAGTCCAGATACCAGCTGGAGACATTAGTACCGACGCGTATCTCGTATACAGTCAGCTTACGGACAGAGCCGAGCGTATAAAGACAGTCCTAGAAGCAAAACCTCAAGCCACCATAAAAGACGTTGCGGAAGTGATAACGGACGTGAGTGAAAAGACAATCCAAAGAGAGCTCAATAGTCTCATAGAAAAAGGACAAGTAATTCGAGAAGGCGAAAGACGTTGGTCTAAGTACTCTGTGAGTAAGTAAGTTGTGCAGTTAGTCTTTTATAACTCACCCTCCTCACTTGTCTTTTACGACACTCATGACCTCTTGGACAAATGTAATAGCTTGCATCCTGTCCTTAATTCTACTATAGTCTAAAGAGACCAGGGTGTACCATTCTTGCCAAAAAACTATTGTGTTACATAGTTTTTACACCTGTAAGAAGACCCGAATCGGTGCGTCTTCAATGGCAGACAGAGGAAGTATTATTTGCTGTTCGCATTCAATTCATACGTATTCTTTTTACTTAATTAAGACTATGTATCCACACACCGCGAACTCGCACTTTTGCCAAATAATGCTACTATTCTGGTACGCGCTTAAGCGCTTTTTTTCTAAGCAGACTTCACGCTCTGATGTAGACCATCACCAGCCAAAGTCAAAACTGAAATCAAGCCCTTAGGAGGTATTGTTCTTTGATAATGAATGAGTAGACGAGCGAAGCGACTACTACGAATTTAGTTCTCAATTTGCCCTTTCCAAAGGCAAATTGCTAGAACAGCAGATTCTGTAATGTCTTGAAGTTCTCTACTATTAACGTTCTACATATACAACCCCACCCCTTCTATACATATTATATGTATAGATCACCGCCCCACCTTTTCCCGCCAAGACCGACCGCCCCGCCGACACACATTGGAATCGCAGCTAAGCTGTATATCCACGGGTATGCAGTTTGGTGATATTCGGTAAGTAGGATTGATACCCCGCTTACTAAATATGAATTAATTCATATTATTAGATATATCAAGTAAAGCCACTTTAACGGCACGCGTAGTTAATTACGCAATTACAAACAAACAAACTTATATGACAAAAATCGCAACAGATTTTGCTTCAAAGCTAGCAGTAGCTTTTGTAGCAGTTGCTATGATTTTCGCAGCATTTGCACCTGCAGCACAGGCGCAAACAACCGAAGATCTACAACAAATGATTAACGACCTACTTGCACAAGTAGCTCAACTACAGGGACAGACTTCAGGAGGAACTGGTTCATCAGTAATGAACTGTTCATCATTCCTAAGTGACCTTTCACAAGGAACATCAAACGCTGAAGTTATGCGACTACAGCAGTTCCTAAACATGGACCCAGACACACGAGTGGCTGCAGCTGGATCAGTAGGATCTGCTGGAATGGAAACTCAGTACTACGGACCAGCTACAGCAGCCGCTGTATCAAAGTTCCAAGTAAAGTACCGAGCTGAAATTCTTTCACCACTTGGTCTCGTAAATCCAACTGGATACTGGGGAGCAGGTTCACGAGCAAAAGCAAACGCTCTTTGTTCAGAAACTGTACCAACAGTTCCAGATACTGGAGGAGATGAAGACGGAATGGAAGACGAAGATGAAGATGAAGAAGAGGACGACTTCTCACTTTCAGGATCAGCAAACCTCGACAAATTCGAAGTTGATGACGCTGAAGATGATGACGTTGAAGAAGGTCAAGATGACGCTGAAATCGGTATGTTCACTGTTGAATTCGAAAACGGTGACGCTGAAATTGGACGAATGGACATTGCTCTTCTAAAGTCAGGACAAACTGATACTGATTCTTCAGAACCATGGGAAGCGTTTGACACTATTTCTCTATGGATTGATGGTGACATGATTGCTGAAGTAGACGCTTCTGACGAAGACGAATACATTGACGAAGATACAGGAGAACTACGATTCTCAAACCTCGGCCTTATCGCTGAGGAAGATGAAGAAATTGAAATCATCGTAGCAGCTTCACTACAAGGAAACCTCGACTCAACAGAGCGTGGTAACTGGAACTTGTTCGCTTCAGAAATGCGATTCTTCGATGCTGACGGCGTAGCAACTACTGAAGATAACTTCGATGATATCGATGACACTCTTTCAACTTCAAAAGCTGCAGGATTCACAGTAGACGTAGAAGGAGCTGGTGATGAGTTTGATGTTCGAACATCAAATGACGATCCTCAAGCAACTACTCTTCCACTAGAAGATGACGAAAACACTGAATTTGTAGTGTTTGCCTTTGATTTTGATGCTGATGATTCAGACTCAGATATCGAAGTGAATTCATTCACAATGGGAGCTAATCTACTATCATCTACTTCAGCCGAACTAGATATCAACGATATAATCGATGACATCCGAGTATTGGTAGACGGAGATGAAGTTGATACTGATGACGTAACACTCTCTACTACAGACCTTGGTTCATTCAACAACCAAATCGAAGTAGATTTCGATAACGAATTCTACGTAGACGCGGGAGAAGAAGTAACTGTGGAAATCGAAGTTGAATTCAAGTCACTTGCTGACGAAGGATCAACAATCCAGCTTACACTTGACGGTGGAGATGTAGACGCTGAAGGTGCTGACGATGTCACTACTGGAGGTGCTGCAACTGGAGACGAACACACTCTACGAACTGAAGGTGTTATCCTAGAAATGGATGAAGAAGAAGAAGCTTTCTCATTCAAGGAAAATACTGAAGCTTCAATCGATGATGATGAAGGAACATTCACAATGGTGTACGAAGTTACAGCATTCGAAGATGACTTCTACTTCAACAAGACAGCTGCTCGTGGCTCATCAGCTACTGCAGGTGCCGTGTTCACAATTGAAGATACTGACGGAGCTGCTACCACTACTGGTACTGTCTCACAGTCTCTCTCTTCATCTGCTGACACTGAAGGTTCACGATTCGTAGTTCGAGAAGGAGAAACTGAAACATTCACTCTAAAGGTTACATTTAACCCAGCGACTGGAGAAAACGGTTTCTACGCTCTACAACTAGGAAGTGTAAACTTCTTTGACGTACAAGCAGCTGGAACAGCCGACTCACAGAACGCTACACCAGCACAAGATTACGAAACTGACCCATACGAAATCTAGTCCGCTAGATAAAGTATTGGCTACGTAACGTAGTTTTAGCAAAAACCCCGCCATTTGGCGGGGTTTTTGTGTATCTGAATGAGTGTATCTCCGTAGGACGGGCCTACGGGTAAGAAACTAACTCCGAAGGACGGGCCTTCGGAAACTTAGCTCCGGAGGACCGGCCTCCGGGAAGAAGTGTAGCTCCACTAGCTCCGGGGGACCTAGCT
>Ga0306912_1001408_pt1 | contig 10879 bp, 6 predicted proteins | sample AntRauFillE10628_FD_190443 | JGI IMG/M metagenome (GOLD analysis project Ga0306912, IMG submission 190443) | Saline lake microbial communities from Rauer Islands, Antarctica - Metagenome Filla E10 #628 (v2) (version 2) | ecosystem: Environmental > Aquatic > Non-marine Saline and Alkaline > Saline... | reverse complement strand
AAATTTCGGATTCTGAATTGCTGCGACGCTACCGGCTTCTTTATAATGCGAAGCAATGTCCTCCCTCTGCGCCTCTTCCGGACATTCTGGCGTCCTTACTTGAGCAGAATGAGGAAGAAGGGCAGCAACTGCGGGCACGCTTGCTGGCCCGGATGCATGACCTCTCGGCGTTTGTCCGGGAATTGAAACAACGCTTTGGAATTTGGTATAATCATCGCCATGGAAATAAGGGCACCATTTGGGCTGACCGCTTTAACAGCGTCATCGTGGAATCGACTAAGGAAGCGCTCTCTACAGTCGCGGCCTACATTGATCTGAATCCGGTGCGGGCGGAGTTGGTTGGCGATCCTGCGGACTATCATTTTAGCAGCTACGGTCGGGCGGTGGGCGGCAATGGTGAGGCCCGGCGTGGTTACGAGCGTGTCTTTTGCCTGTCTGCAAGGTGGAAGAGCGTGCAGCCGTCTTACAATCTGATTCTCTATGGAAAGGGCTATTCCAGTAAGGGCGTTGAGGGAAAGGATCGCGGGCGCATCGACCCGGTGACGGTTCGGCGTGTGCTGGATAACAAGGGCAAGTTACCGCTTTCCGATGTCCTTCGATTGCGTGTTCGCTATTTCACGGCGGGGACAGCGATTGGGTCGTCCTCGTTTTTGAAAGAAGTCGGGGCGGAAATGAGGGCCCGCCATGGACTCGAGCGAAAAAAGGACGCCTATCCCATGCGTTCCGGAGAGTGGGGTAACTTGCGTTCATTCAGAAATCTCCAGGTTGAGCCGGTTGCATCGTCTTAACCAAGGGGATTTTCAGGAACCGACTACAAAATAAACCCGCAATACAGAATACTGAAGTGCGGGATGCCCTCCTTTCACCGGAGCCGGTGCGTCTCGCGCCGGAGGATCGGCAACCGTCTGAAAAACGCGGGCCGCTGTTTTTGGAAATGGGTATTTATTCACGAGCGCGGCCAATTGGAATGTAGCCTCCTACTTCGCTCTAAGAGCTACGCAGGACGCTGTCAAAACTCTCCTGCCATGGGTTGGTCGAATTGAGGTTTTGGGGTAGAGGAGGATCGAACTGCCTCGACCCCGCTCTTACAAGCGAGGCCACGTAGCCTCAAAACTCTGTTTTTGGAGTGGTCGCGCAGGGTAGGGGATTTGAACCGCCTCATCCCCGCTCTCTCTCGAGCAAGGCCTCTCAGGTTCAGAACGCACTTTTTTCTTAAATTACTCAGGGTATTAAAATTCGATTAAAATACGCAGGGTATTAAAAATTGGGTAGTTATAGTTTGCCCGTTGGGGTTTTGAGCGGGAAGGATCGTGGACGCATCGAGCCGGAGATCGTTCAGCGCAGAGAGTGTGCCATTTTCAGAAAGATAGACTGCCTGCACCCGAACCTAGGTTGAGAGCCCCAGAATATTCAGTGACGCATTTCCTGAAGGCTGGATGCGCCAGCCCGATTTACGCGCCAACGCTTGCGCTACCTGCGGAGATCCGGCTCCATCGGATCTACGATCAGTTTATTCATTCGAGGGTAGTCGCCCCGGAGCACCCGTTGAACCGTTTCTTTCGCTTCCAGATTCGCCAATGTGGGGCGGATAGAATCATCGCCTCCGATATTCAAAAAATCGTGTTTACAAAATGCCCAACCCTATGGTTGGCATAGATTCTCTTAACTAATTTTATCTTCGAAGTTTTAGTGTTTTTTTATACGACTTCATTAACTGTCTTAAAATGTCATGTAGCCAGATGAATTTTATAAACTAATACCTTTTTTAAAAAAGTTAGCTTTTCGGGCGGCGAAAAATCATCAACCTGGGCGGACGCTCACCAGTTGTGTTTTAAATACACAGGCTATTATAACACTCCAGGCTATTATAACACTCTCATCAGTTGTGCTTTAAATACACAGGCTATTATAACACTCCGAGCTGTAGGTTCAGCCTGATATAGAAATCACCCTTGAGCATTGACAGCGATGCTAGCACTGCATTCAATCTTCTGCTATGAGCACTACTTTGACGATTCGGAATCTGGACTCTACGGTCAAACAAAAGCTGCGCCTCCAGGCAGCGAGTCACCAAACCTCGATGGAGGCGGAGGCGCGTGCGATTTTGGCGCAGAGTCTGACTGGGGATGACGGCACTGACCAAGCGACCGCCATAACCGAACGTCGAGAGCGAATCGCAGCATGTCTTGGAATTTGGCAGGATCGCTACCAAGGTAAATCAACCGACGAGGTGATGGCAGAACTCCGAGGCGATGGATGAAAGCTCAGTCATCCTAGTCGATAGCAATGTACTCATCGACATCTTCCAGAATGATCGAACCTGGGCGACTTGGTCACTCGACCAACTCGCTCGATACAACAACACGGTGATTAACCCGATCATTTATGCAGAACTCTGCTACCAAAATACCTCGTCGGATGAACTGGATCAGATCCTAGCTCAACTCGATATCAAATATTCCGAAATATCCCGCGATGCTTTGTATTTAGCTTCTCAGGCCTTCAGACTATATCGCCAACGAGGTGGATTAAAAACCTCACCACTGCCAGATTTTTTCATCGGTGCCCATGCAACATCACTTGGAATTTCTATTCTCACACGGGACACGGATCGGTACCGGACTTACTTCCCCAGGGTCGAACTCATCCACCCGTAATCTCCGGCAAAAGATCATCTCAACGCTGCACTTACACGGAGATACACGAAATGGTGTTTTTTTGCACTCGTGAACAGCGTAGAAGCAATTCAGCGTTGGTTGATCATCGGCGTCACCGCTGATGCTACTTTTAATGAGGTGTAGCATCCAGTGTGAGCTGGATGATCACGCCGCGAAAAGCTACAGAACTATGATAGCCAGGAACGGTATGAGTGCACGAATCAAGTTAGAGGCGATGGAGGGCATTGCGCTTATTTCGGCTCCAGTTCGAAACCGTCCTTGCCGTCTTTGACCAGCCAGCCTTTTTCGAGGAGTTCGTGGCGGAGGGCGTCGGCTTGGGCGAAGTCTTTAGCTTTCTTGGCCTCCCAGCGTTGTTGGGCGAGGGTTTGAATATTTTCCGGCGCGTTGGATTGCTTCTCCTCGACCGTGAAGAGTTCGATGCCGAGGGCGTAGAGTAGGCTACCGAAGGCGCGGAGCATGGCGCGGGCACCCTCGGCGTCGAGGGTGGCGGCCGGGTTGGACCCGAGCACACCGAAGATCGCACCGAGGCAGGCGGCGGTATTGAGGTTGTTGCGAAGGGCGTCCCAGGCCTTGGCGAAGCGACCGAAGTCGCCCGGCGCCTCGGCGCTGATATAGCTCGCGAGAGCAGCGCGGTCCTCGCCGCTCTTTTCGAGCAGTGAGTCGGCGAAGCGTTCAAGCTTGGCGAGTGCGCTTTGTGAGGCGTGGAGGCCGTCAAAAGTGAAGTTGAGCTGCTGTCGGTAGCTGCCGGCGATCAAGTTGTAGCGGACCACCATCGGGCTGAAGCCCTTTTCGCGGAGGTCCTCGAGGGTGTAGAGGTTGCCGAGGCTCTTGGACATTTTGGCTCCCTCGACCATGAGGTGGGCGCTGTGGAACCAGTGGCGGCAGAAATCGTGCCCGTGGGCACATTCGGACTGGGCGATCTCGTTTTCGTGGTGGGGGAAGCAAAGGTCGATGCCGCCGCCATGCAGGTCGATGGTCTGGCCGTCGAAGGCGCTGTCGACCATGGCGGAGCACTCCAGGTGCCATCCGGGGCGGCCCTCGCCCCATGGACTGGCCCAGTAGTTATCGCCGTCCTCCGGCTTGCGGGCCTTCCAGAGGGCGAAGTCGGTCACGGACTCGCGGTCATACTCGTCGGCATCGTTCAACTCGCCGGCGGAGTTTTTGTCCTGGGTGCGGATCTCGCGTTGTTTGAGGCGGGAAAGGCTGCCGTAGTTTTCGAAGGAGCTGACACGGAAGTAAACGGAGCCGTCTGCGGTGGCATAGGCGTGCCCTTTCTCGATTAATGTTTCGATCAAGGCGATTTGCTGCGGGAGGTGCTCAACCGCGCTGGGCTCGATCATCGGTGCCCGCATGTTGAGGGCATCACAGTCGGTGTGGAATTTTTCGGTCCACTTGCTGGTGAAATCGCTGAGGGCGAGACCTTCGGACTGGGACTGGCGGATGGTCTTGTCGTCCACATCGGTGATGTTGCGCACGTGCTTGACCTCGGTGCCGTCGACTTCAAGGACGCGGCGCAGCACGTCCTGAATCAGGAAGGTCCGGAAGTTGCCGATATGAGCCGGGCCGTAAACGGTAGGGCCGCAGCAATAGAAGCGCAGCGGCTCGCCCGGTTCGGGGGCGAGTATTTTGATGGACCGGCTGTGTGTGTCGTAGAGTTGAACGGACATGTAGGTGGGAAGGTGGGAAGGTGGGAAGGTGGGAAGGTGGGAAGGTGGGAAGGTGGGAAGGTGGGAAGGTTTGAAGGTGGGAACCGGCTTCGCTTTTGAGCTACGCTGGGTCAAGAGGTAAAAGGTGTAGGTGGAAAAGGTGAAGTGTGAATTTTTCACTTTCACTCTCACTCTCACTCGTCACTCTTTCAGGCATGGCAGAAAGTTACAAACTTGATCTCATCCGGCGTCCGCGTCGCATGCGGCGGACCGCTTCGCTGCGTGCGCTGATGAACGAAACCTCGCTACAGGTTGGTCACCTGATTCAGCCACTTTTCGTGATCGACGGAGACGGCTCGCCCGAGCCGATCAAGTCGATGCCAGGGCAGTTCCGACGTTCGATTGCCGACCTGGTTGAGGAGTGTCGGGTGCTTGCCGGGCTGGGGCTGCCGGCGGTGGCCTTGTTTCCGAATCTCGATCCATCGCTCAAATCGGACGATGGGCGCGAGGCGCTCAACCCGGCAACGCTGGTTCTGCGGGCGATCCGTGCGCTCAAGGAAGCGTTGCCGGAACTCGCCGTCATTACTGATCTAGCCCTGGACCCCTATACCACCCACGGGCATGACGGGCTCTGGGATGCGGGCGCGAAGGATCTGGCCAACGACCCCACCGTCGAGGTGCTGGCTGAGATGGCGGTGCTGGCTGCGGAGGCAGGCGTGGATATTGTGGCACCCTCGGATATGATGGACGGGCGTATTGGCGCGATTCGTCAGACGCTTGATGGGAATGGCCAGGAAAAGACAACCATCATGGCTTATTCGGCGAAATTTGCCTCGGCTTACTATGGTCCTTTTCGTGATGCCGTCGGCAGTTCCGCCAGCGCGGGAACGCCGCATCTTGACAAGCGCACCTACCAGCTCAACCCCGGCAATCGCCGGGAGGCGCTGACGGAGATCGCACTCGACGAGGAAGAGGGTGCCGACATCCTGATGGTTAAGCCGGCCGGGCCTTACCTCGACATTATCCGCGAAGTGCGCGAAGAAACCGACCTGCCGCTCGCGGCCTATCAAGTATCGGGCGAATACGCGCAGATCATGGCCGCTGCGGAAAGGGGATGGCTCGATTTAGAACGCTGCCGCGACGAGTCACTGCTGGCTATTCGTCGTGCGGGGGCGGATATGATCCTTTCGTATTTCGCAAAGGATGTCGCGCAGAGCCTTGCTTAGGAAAAAGTAAATCCCACTCAACTATTCGTCCTTTTTCGCGCTCGGTGCTTTTCTGCAAATTGCCTCTTTCGGGCGAACTCGCGCATGTCCACGGCGGGATCGTCTGCTTCAAAGATCTCCTGTCCTATGATATACTCGATGACGTCTTCCATCGTAATGACGCCGGACATATTGCCGAACTCATCGACCGTGATGGCGAGTTGCTGTTGGTGTTTGAGGAAAGTTTGTAGGGCATCGTCTGCGGTGGCGGTATCCGGAACAAAGATCACATCGCCTGCGATGTCGGAGATGCGCAGGTCGTCGCGGTCTTCGGCCTTGGCGGTCAGGATGTCTCTGCGCCGGACGATACCCTGAATGTTATCAGGCTGGCCTTCGAAGACCGGGATACGGGCAAAAGGAATATTGCGCACTTTTTCGAAGAGAGAGCCGATGGTTTCTGCGCCATTAATGGTGTAAACAACGGTACGCGGTGTCATGATCGCATCGACGAGGATCTCATCGAGGCTGAGGGCGTTATTGATGACCTCGCGCTCATTCGAGCTCAGCGTGCCTTCTTTTTCACTCTTTTCGGCTAGTAGCATAATCTCCTCGTCGTTATCTGTCTCGGACTCCTGGCCCTTGAGAAGAAACCTCACGAAAAGGCCAACAACCTTTGAGATCGGCGTCATAATTTTGCAGATCCAGATGAGCGGAAAGATCAGGATTGGCTGTAGGCTAGAGCGGTAAAGGATCCCGACGTTCTTTGGGATGATCTCAGAAAAGAAAAGAATCGCCACCGTCATCGCAAGTGAGACTTTGAGTAGGACATTGGTGTGATCGGCCCAAATCTGCACGGCGAGCCCGCCGACGATGGTTGCCCCGAGGGTATTTGCGATGGTGTTCAGGCTGAGGATGGCAGAACTGGTCTCTTCAATATCCTGTCTGGCTTTGTCGAGTTTTTCCCCACGCTCCGGGTGGGACTTCTTCAGGCTTTCGGTCTCTGCCGTCGTGGTACTGAGGATCATCGCCTCGAGAATCGAGCAGAGGGCGGATACGCCTATGGTAAAGGCGATGGCTAGGATAAAAACTGGAATCATTATAATTGTGCCGCAGCTCACAGGTTAAATAGAGCTTTGCTTAGCTTTATCGAAGCAACACATGAAGCAGTAGTGGCGTGGGCCATGTGTCTTTCAAGCATTTTCAAGAAAGTTTCAAATTAGTCAGGGCACCGCAGTCGATATTTCTTAGTTATTGATTTCAATAAGTCGGCCGTGGTTCGGGCAAACGATACTGTTTTAAAAAAGAGGTATCATACTTGCTAGACTCTCAACCAGTTGCATACCTAAGTGTTATAATGCCACCGAACTTAGACCGCCGCAAATTCCTTAAATTAACAGGTGCCAGCGTTTTTCTCCCTGCCTTTGGGCCTGGCAGCCGACTCTTCGGGTCGCCTCCGGAGGTGCTTTATAAAAAGGTCATCCCCTGGCGAAAGAATCTTGACCCGGAATGGGCCACCTCATTGGCCAAGCAGGACGCTACTCTTCGAGCCCCAATACGCTCCAGCAGTAAGGATGAGCTCCGCCACATCGGCATGACGGTTGGAGGCATCGGTTGCGGCACAGTTTACCTGTCGGGCGACGGTCGGCTTTACGTCTGGGATATCTTCCATCGCCCGCATGAGGGCGTGGTGGCGCAAAGATTGAAGGAGATACCTAAGGGTCTTGATGTGCTCGGCGGTCACCAAAAAATCGTTCGCGAGCGCGATGGCAGCAACTACATCAAGCCCCCTACGCCTGACACGTTTCCAAATCCCTTCCGTCAGGAGTTTCTGCTGGAAGTGGAAGGGCATGGTGAAGCTCGATCAATGGATGCTAAGGGCTGGAGCGAGATTGCATTCACTGGTCAATGGCCACTGGGCACCATCGACTACAACGAGCCGGACTACCCCATTCGCGCTCAGCTCAATGCATGGACGCCCTTCATCCCGCTGCAAACTGAAGACTCTTCGCTGCCAGTCACGGTGATGGAATACACGCTTACCAATACCGGTAAACAGACGGTCAAAGGGAGCTTCACCGGTATTTGGGAGAACCCGGTCTTGATACACTCCCGCCAGAAACAAGAGCACGACGTGTCCAGTATCGTGGAGCGCGAGTCCGGAGTCACTCTGATCCGTCACCAACCGGCTAGTAGTCAGCCCATGCCCGAAGTGACCGACTGGGGGACGGTGGCACTCGCCACGCTTAGCGAATCGACCCCGACCGCCAACAAGGATGGTCTGGTCTGCGAATACAAACTCAAGCCGGGGGAAAGCCGCACCTTTACCTTCCTGCTCACCTGGCATTTTCCGAACCTTCAGAAACTGCACAAGCCCCTCGGACCAAAAACGCCTTACTACACTACGCGTTTTGAGGATGCTAGCGAGGCCGCACTTTATATTGCGTCGTGCTTTAGGGAACTGCGGGAAGGCACCATGAAGTGGGTCCACACTTGGAATGACTCGACCCTGCCTCAGTGGTTGCTGGATCGTAGTATTCTGACGACCAATACCTTGCAGACGACCACCTCTCAGATTCTCGGAGGTAAGGAATACCCTGAGGGCCGATTTTGGGCTTGGGAGGGCATCGGCTGCTGCCCCGGCACTTGCGGTCACGTCTGGCACTATGCGCAAGGAGTGGCGCGACTCTTTCCTTCACTAGAGCGTAACTTACGTGAGGTCACAGACTACGGTATCGCTATGAACGAAGACGGCTCCGTCCGTTTTCGCGCAGAATGTAGTAAGGCGGTCGCTATCGATTCTCAGGCAGGTGTTATTCTTCGCACATGGCGTGAGCATCTGGTCTCTGTGGATAGCGCATTTCTTGGCCGCGTCTGGCCTGAAGCGCGTAAAGCTCTGGAGTGGCTGGTCGAGTTCGACCGTAACGACGCCGACGGCCTCGACGGCCTGCTTGATGGGAAACAGCATAACACATTGGACGCCGATTGGTATGGCAAAGTCCACTGCCTCTGCTCGCTCTATCTCGCCGCGCTCGCCGCCGGTCGCGAAATGGCTCTGGTCAAAAATGACGAAGCGTTTGCCAAACAATGCGCGACGGTCCTCCAGAAAGGCGGCAAAAAGATCAGCACACTCTTCAACGGCGAGTTCTATGAACAAGTAGAAGACCCCGCTCATGCTGAGGCGATTGGAGTCGGCAAAGGCTGCTACATCGATCAAGTCATTGGCCAATGGTGGGCACACCAGACCGGCCTAGGCCGAATCTATAATGAGGAGCATATCCGCTCGGCGCTTCACAGCCTTTGGAAATACAACTTCGTGCCACACGTCGGCACCTTCCGCCAGAGTTTCAACCAAGGTCGATTCTATGCGCTGGACGATGAGGCAGGACTAGTCATGTGCACCTGGCCCAAGGGCGGCCTGCGCGACGACTTTAAAAAGCACTGGCAATACGGCTATTTCAACGAGTGCATGACTGGCTTCGAGTGGCAAGTCGCTGCGCATATGATTCAGGAAGGTGAGATCATCGAGGATGCTGATTTCGAGAAAGCTGGCGAGCTCCTCGAAACCGACAGCAGAAAGGCGCTGACCCTGCGGGGCCTCGCCATTGGGCGCGCCATCCACGACCGCTATCATCCGGCCAAGCGCAACCCCTACAACGAGATTGAGTGCTCGGATCACTACGCACGGGCCGGTGCCAGCTACTCGGCCTTTCTCGCGCTTTGCGGATTTGAGTATAACGGCCCTGCCGCCCGAATAGGCTTCGCGCCAAAGCTCAATCCCAGCAACTTTAAGGCCGCCTTCACTGCCGCGGAAGGATGGGGCACTTTTAGCCAGAAACACAGCGATGGAAAATGGAAGGCCGAGATCGAGCTGGCCCACGGCTCGCTCAAGCTACAAGAGATCCAACTGCCGTGGCTAGCTCTCGGAGCTCGCATCACGCGCAATAACCGCTCAGTTAGCAGTAACTTGAAAAACGGAAGTATGACTACGGATAAACCCGTTCTCATGCGCGCAGGAGATGTGCTGCGAATTTCCGGTTGAGCTACAGTCCAGGTAAGCTAGCTAGTGCCATCGACGCATATTATGCAGTTATGTGGCGTGCTCGCTTGTCGAGCGCCGTAGCGGTATCGGACGTGCAATTGGTATTGAACCGGGTCGGGGCGTCCGCGAGCGGACACGCCACATGAGGGGACAGGCCCACGTTTTTATCCTAAAAACCACGGCTATGGGCCTTATTTCTTTTTGGGCTCGAAGAGCATCTCGATATTCAGCACTCCCGAGGCTGGTGCGATGGCATCGACAATCAGCAGGTAGGTGTCGGGGTTGGGGGCGTTGAAGCCATCGTCGGGCGGGTCCGCAGGGATGACCCGAAGCTGGCCGCCGCCGGGTTGCTGCATGGTGATTTCGAGGCTTTCGCCCTCCTGGCGTAGGGTGGCCTTGCTGTCTTCGACCTCAACCTTTGCCCGGGTGGCCATGGTCCATCGCACTTTCGCGCCTGGCTCGAGACCTTGCAGGTGATCGGTTATCGTGACCTTATGGCCCGAGACGTCGAAGCGGCGCGTGACTTTGTCCGCCTGGCCTTGGAAGACAGGGGACAGGTCCAGCTCAGCCCGGCTGGAATCGAAATGAGTGAATCCGGCCACGCCGTCGACGCGATGGAGCGCGTCATCGATGGTGAGTGTGTTGTGGCTCCGGTTATTGAGTCGAAATACATCCCACCGATCGGCGTTCTGGCCCCGGTCCCAGAGCTCGATGCCTTTGCTTTCCAGACTATGGTAGCTCTGTGCCCCCAGGTCCACGGCCCAACGCACGCCATTGGCATCAAGCACGAAGGAGCCGGCATCGAGGTGGGCATGTCCGTGGTCGACTTGCCCGCCTTTGCAGGCGAGATAGAGCGCGTCCGGGTCTGACCAGGAGCTTCTAAAGACCGCAACTGGGTGCGAGCCTTCCCCTTTCCACGCCAGCGGGAGCGATGGTGAGGCTGCCACGGCTGGACTTTCCGGCCACCACAAAACCGGCAGAATGCCGAGGCCTTTTCCACGACGCGCATCCTCCTGCTGAGCCAGCCTGTTCGCCAGAATCGTTCTTTTACCCTGCAAGAGTTCCGGCTCGTTCAACTCACGAGCAAACCAGAATAAGGCGGACTGCAGGCTGGGGCCGGCCCCACCATCAGCAAAATTGAAGAAGCGCCCGGTGGGGCCCGTTAGTTGCACTTGAGCCCGTGCGCTTTGCAAGAATCCGGGCGTCTCTTCCAAGTCCCAACTGGTGTCCAGTGCGGAACGCAGGGCATCGATCATCAGGCATTGATAAAGCGTGCCATAGCCCCAGTAGCCGGGTCCCTCCGGATAGACG
>Ga0306912_1001390_pt1 | contig 10958 bp, 12 predicted proteins | sample AntRauFillE10628_FD_190443 | JGI IMG/M metagenome (GOLD analysis project Ga0306912, IMG submission 190443) | Saline lake microbial communities from Rauer Islands, Antarctica - Metagenome Filla E10 #628 (v2) (version 2) | ecosystem: Environmental > Aquatic > Non-marine Saline and Alkaline >... | reverse complement strand
AGGCTACGATAACGAGCCAGACGAAGAGCAGCAAGACCACCAGTATATGACCAAAGACTTGTCAGGCGGCCTAAACCGTCAGAAGAGAGCGTATGCAAAAGCGCAAGACGGCGACAACGCAATGGCTGTCGAGGGTGTCAAAGACAGACTATACGCGCAACTTTCTGAAAAGAAGAAAGCCGATAAAGATTACGACGGTGACGGAAAAATTGAAACTCCAAAAGCAGAGTATCAAGGCTCGAAAATCAAAGCAGCTAAAGAAAAAGGCAATTTACCAAAAGACAAAAAGAAGAAGTAACTTCGCATAGCGCCACCGGGCGCTATTGTCTTGAGTAAATACACTATGAGCAAATCACTTGACGGCGTACTAACCAAAAAAGCTAACCAGCAGGAAACCTATACAGAAAAACAAATAGGACAACTTGTTAAATGTATGGATCCTGACGAGGGGTATTTCTACTTCGCAAAAAACTTTGCATACATACAGCATCCGGTAAAAGGCAAACTACTCTTTGAACCTTATGACTATCAAGAAGAGTTGATGGCCAGTTATCACGGATATCGCTTTAACATAAACATGTTGCCTCGTCAGACAGGTAAGACTACATGTGCTGCGGTATACCTTTCTTGGTATGCAATGTTCCACCCGGACCAAACAATCCTAATTGCTGCACACAAGTATTCAGGCGCGCAAGAGATTATGCAGCGTATTCGCTATATCTATGAATTATGTCCTGATCATATTCGTGCAGGCGTAACCTCGTATAACAAAGGTAGTATAGAATTCGAAAACGGCTCGCGTATTGTGTCACAGGCAACTACAGGCAACACGGGACGTGGTATGAGTATATCACTACTGTACTGTGACGAATTTGCGTTTGTACAGCCAAACATTGCTGAAGAATTCTGGACTTCAATATCACCTACACTAGCAACAGGTGGTAGAGCTATTATAACATCTACACCAAACTCGGACGAAGACACGTTCGCAACAATTTGGAAGGATGCTGAAAAGAAATTCGACGAACACGGCAACGAACAAACGCTAGGCATAAACGGCTTTCACGCATTTACAGTGCCGTGGGATGCTCACCCAGATCGTGACGAAGAATGGAAGGTTGCTGAAGTAGGACGTATTGGTGAAGAACGCTTTCGTCGTGAGTACGGCTGCGAATTCCTAATATTCGACGAGACGTTAATTAATGCAATCAAACTGTCCGAGATGGAGGGGATGACCCCGATAATTAACATGGGGCAAACACGCTGGTATAAGAAGCCTAAGGCAGGTTATACGTATGCTGTAGCACTTGACCCGAGTATGGGCACAGGCGGCGACAACGCTGCTATACAGGTAATTGAACTTCCTACCTATGTACAAGTAGCAGAATGGTTCCACAACCAGACATCTATTCCTGGCCAGATACGAATACTCAAAGATATCTGTGCATACATACAAGACGAAATCAAAGCTCCTAACAGCATTTACTGGAGCGTGGAAAATAACAGCATAGGCGAAGCTGCTCTACTAGTCATACAAGACGTAGGAGAAGAGAATATCCCGGGACTGTTTATATCAGAACCAATGCGTAAAGGGCACGTAAGGAAATTCCGTCGAGGATTTAACACAACTCACGGTGCAAAGATTACCGCTTGTAGTCGACTAAAGACTATGATAGAAAACAGTAAAATGGAAGTGCACTCAAAACCGTTAATATCGGAACTTAAAGGCTTTATTGCAACAGGCTCTAGCTTTCAAGCAAAACAAGGACACGCAGACGACTTAGTTTCGGCGCTACTCTTAACTATAAGAATGATGGCTGTACTCAAAGACTGGGATCCTAAGATTTACAACACGTTTACACAGGCCGAGGATGACGACTACGATCCTCCGATGCCCATCTTTATGAGTAGCAACGGATAAATACGTTATGGACTTAAATACAATTGCAGAAGAGTTATTTTCAAAGGTACGCGGAAGATTTCCGAGCGTAACTATTGGCGACAGTGAAGGTAATGTCACTAACGAACCAACTGAAGCACGCTACTTCGAATTTACTTTTGATAAAACTAATGACGATAAGATTAGTATATCACTAGACGAAGAGGACGGCGTCGTTATTATGTTCGCCGACCGTGTTACAGAAAACGAAATAGCTAAAGGCAAGTGGTATGAATTTTTACGTGGAATGAGAATGTTTTCAAAGAAGAGAATGCTTAACTTTGACGTTCGTAATATTACAAAATCAAACTTAGAGAAACGAGACTATCAATATCTCGCAACGAATTCCGGAGACAGCAGCATGAATGAATCGAAGTTATATGGTACTTCAAAATTAAGTTACCAAAATATAGACAGTGCCAGACTAGTGATTAAGCATACTGAAAACATTGACACTGAAACACCGTCAGGGCGCACACGAAACATTGGAACAATTTACATTGAAAGCCCAGAAGGTGAAAGGTTCAAATATCCATACAAGCACCTAGCAGGCGCAAGAGCAATGGCTCGTCACGTAGCTGAAGGCGGCACCACTTATGACGACTTCGGCGGACACATTGTTGACTTGTCTGAAGAACTGTCGAAGCTACGCAAGTTTAAGAACCACATGGGACGTTCAAAAGTTATGGCAGAAAGCCTAGCTGAGTACATGGGAGTTGTACACGAGCGTATTGGTACAGTCAAGAAAAGAATTGATAGTTTACAAAAGCCTGGTTATTACAAAGAAGCATACGAAGGTTTTGAGAAGCCAGTGTTTGAAGAAATACCAGAAGACGTAAAAGAGAACTGGATTGACCAACTTACTATACGTCAGTTTAACGAAGAGTTAAAAGATGTATTTCCGTACATCTACAAACTGATCGGCGAAGCAAACAGAGTTAAAGATCTAGGTCCAGATGACTTGTTAGGCGAAACTGACTGCGGGCGTGAAGATGACGACGATGACGTAGAGGAAGGCATTGGCAGAAAGTTCAACAAGCTAATGGACTTTGGTGACTTGAAGCCTAAAGATATACAGAAAAGAGTTCGTGCTATGACTGACGATCAGTTGAAGATGCTAGCTAAAGACGTTGGCGAAAAGCCAGGTGACGGAAGCGAACGCGGTCTTCAAACGAAGTTGATTAATCAAGAGATTAAAAGACGTTATGGCATTAAGCCGGGCAAAGATGTTTCAGAAGATGAAGATCCTTGCTGGGATAACTACAAACAGGTTGGTATGAAAAAGAAAGGCGGCAAGAAAGTTCCTAACTGCGTGCCTAAAGAAGAGATGGAAATAGAGTCATACTTTAACCAGCTAATGGGCGAGTGGATGGACGAAGTAACAGCTAACGAATTTGGTGATCGTGTTGAAGACGAACTAGAAAAAACCAAGCGCAAGCTAGCAGACTTGAAATCACTTAAAATGGACGCTTGGAAAGACGGCGACAAGGATATGCTACAGCACATCCAAAAGAAAGAAGTTCAGCTAAAGCAACACTTTGACAAACTAACAGCAGAAGCAGCGCCAGAAGAACCAAAGGATCAGCAATCACCACTGAGTGAGTTTATTCTTAGCTTTTATGACCGTGCTACCGGTGCGTTTCCAAAAGGTGAAACAGCAGTACTAACAATGGTCGAGAAAGATTACGGCGAGCAGTACATTGATCCAGCCAAGCAGTTTATTGAGCAGATCAATCAAACGTTCGAGCAGCACCAAGCAGGTAGCGGGTCGAACGTAATTGAAGAACCACAGCAAGACAACACAGAGTTTGATGCTGTGAGAAGATTAGCTGGTCTTTAAGATCAGCTAAGTCATTCATTTTTATACAAAAAAATGGTTGACAGGATAAATAATATTGTGTAGTATATAACTTGTGCTACACACTAAGGCACTGAAAACATAGGCAAAATTACAAAACATTGGAGGCAATTTACTATGGCATCATTAGCGGAAATTCGCGCAAAACTGAAAGATCAAGAGGCAAACAAAGGCGGCGGTAACCAACCAAAAGGCGATTCAGCCATTTACCCATTCTGGAACATCAAAGAAGGCGAGAGCTGTACTCTACGTTTCCTTCCTGATGGCAATACTGAAAACACTTTTTTCTGGGCTGAAAGGCTTATGATTAAGTTGCCATTCGCTGGCATCAAAGGTGAGACGGATTCACGTCCGGTAATTGTACAGGTTCCTTGCATGGAAATGTATGGCGAAACTTGCCCAATCCTTTCTGAGGTACGCGGTTGGTTCAAAGATCCAAGTCTAGAAGACATGGGTCGAAAGTACTGGAAAAAGCGTTCTTACATCTTCCAGGGGTTTGTAAAAGACAACCCATTGAGCGATGACACCACACCAGAAAATCCTATTCGTAGGTTTATTATTGGTCCACAGATCTTCCAGATCATCAAACAGGCTCTTATGGATCCTGAAATGGAAGAACTACCAACTGACTACACCGCAGGTGTAGACTTCCGTTTAAACAAGACAAGCAAAGGTCAGTATGCTGACTACTCAACTTCTAATTGGGCACGACGCGATCGTCCGCTTAGTGAAGAAGAGACGAAAGCTATTGAAGAACATGGCCTGTTTGACATGAGCGACTTCCTTCCAAAGCAGCCTGACGCAACAGCAGTACAGGTTATCAAGGAAATGTTTGAAGCAAGTGTTGACGGCGAAGTATACGACGCTGATCGTTGGAGCCAGTATTTCCGTCCAGCGGGCGTAAGTGCTAACACAGGTGATCCTAACAAGGCAGTAAAGTCAGAAGCAAAGACTGAATCTAAGCCAGCAGCAACACCAAAGGCCGACGAAAAGGTTGACGTTAGTGAAGAGGAAAAAGATCTTCCTTGGAACAATGACAAAGCTGAAGACAAAGCTGAAGACAAGGTCGAAGCAAAGTCAGAAGAGAAGTCAGAAGGCGGCAGCGCCCAAGATATTCTGTCAATGATTCGCTCACGTCAGAACCAGTAATAGACCCAAAACTAGGGGAGTTCCTCCCCTAGTATCTTTTAATCAATATAGGAGTCACTATGGCTAAATCTTTCGATCCATCAAAATTTCGTAAGGATCTAACAAAATCAATTACAGGCATGAGTGCTGGCTTTAACGACCCAACAGACTGGGTTTCAACTGGCAATTATGCGCTGAACTATCTTATCAGTGGAGACTTTCAACGAGGTGTTCCACTGGGCAAGGTAACTGTATTCGCAGGCGAATCAGGCGCAGGCAAAAGCTATATCTGTTCAGGTAACATTATCAAAGATGCTCAGGACCAAGGCATTTACGTGGTGTTGATTGACTCAGAGAACGCACTTGACGAATCATGGTTGCAGGCATTGGGTGTTAAGACGTCTGAAGAGCACATGCTTAAACTGAGTATGAGTATGATTGACGACGTGGCTAAGACCATGTACACATTCATGCAAGACTACAAGGATATGCCCGAAGAGGATCGTCCCAAGGTACTGTTCGTAATTGACAGTCTTGGTATGATGATGACACCAACAGACGTTGATCAGTTCCAGAAAGGTGATATGAAAGGTGATATGGGTCGTAAGCCCAAAGCACTGGCGTCACTTGTTCGTAACACTGTAAATATGATTGGTGCATACAACGTAGGTCTTGTGTGCACAAACCACACATACGCAAGCCAAGACATGTTTGATCCTGATGACAAAATCAGTGGCGGACAGGGCTTCATTTATGCTAGCTCAATAGTTGTTGCAATGCGTAAACTCAAACTCAAAGAGGATAAGGACGGCAATAAGATTTCTGATGTACGTGGTATTCGTGCAGCTTGTAAGGTAATGAAAACACGCTATGCAAAACCGTTTGAAAGTGTGCAAGTAAAAATCCCCTACGACGGCGGCATGAATCCATACTCAGGTCTTGTTGAATTATTTGAGAAGAAAGGCTTGCTGGAAAAATCAGGCAACCGTCTCAAGTACATTGACACAGATGGCGTAGAACACCTGGAATTCCGCAAAAAGTGGGTAGGTGAAAAACTCGATATGCTAATGGAAGATTTCTTTAAGATCAAAGCAGCTAAGCCTGAAGAGGTAAATAGCGATGACGAAGAAGTAGACCAGACTCATATTGAGGAGTCAGCTGGGAATGAATGAAGAGCACGTTAGCGAAGTATGGATGTTGTTTAAGCAGTACACGGACAAAAAGCAGCTAGAAATAGCTGCTGAGAAGTACATTGATTTGCTTGCAGATCAAGGCGTAAGCGATATTGTGCTGCAAGACGCAATGGGCATGGACGCTGTCTTAGACGACGCAATTGTATATTATCTAGACTTAGATGTGCTAGACGACGAGGACTAACAATGGGCTGGTACCACAAAGTATCAAACGACATATCAAAGATTCCAGATGCATTAAATCATTTTGAATCTGAGTTAGACGACGCCCGACTTGAAGTAAAGATTAAAGGCAGTCTTGAGAAAGCCTCAGCAGAAATGCCAGGCATTGTCGAGCAACGCTTTAATCAGCTTCAAGAGATTGAAGCAATTCTAAACTATCTGAATATTGAACTGCGTAAATTGCGCAGTTCTTTTTTCAAGAAGTATCTGGAAAACTATCAGCGAGCGTTGAGCAGTCGTGACGTAGAGAAATACGTAGACGGCGAGAGTGCAGTAGTTGATTATGAACTACTCATAAACGAATTCGCGCTAATGCGCAACAAGTGGTTGGGTATTCTTAAGGCCTTGGACCAAAAGCAGTGGCAGATCACAAACGTAGTCAAATTAAGAGTGGCGGGCATGGACGATGCTAGTCTGTAATTAAATTTATAGGACGTAATGAGTAATGAGTAAAACAATATTGATCACAGGTGGTGCAGGATTTATTGCACACCATTTGATAGATAAAATTTTAAGTGAAACAGATTGGAACATTGTAAGTCTGGATAGGTTAGACTACAGTGGCAACTTGAATAGACTGCACGAAGTTGTCTCAGCATACCCAGCCGCAGAACAAAAAAGGGTAAAGATCGTACACCACGATCTAAAAGCATCTATTAACCCGCAGATTGCACACGCAATTGGAAGAGTGGATCTTATCGCACATCTAGCCGCGGGCTCGCACGTAGACCGTAGTATACAATACCCAATGGCCTTTGTGTTAGACAACGTAGTAGGAACTACAAACCTACTTGAATACGCCCGTGGCTTAGACCACTTGGATATGTTTGCTTATTTTTCTACTGACGAAGTATTTGGTCCAGCACCGCCTGGCGTTAGTTATAAAGAGAACGATCGTTACAACAGCACCAACCCTTATAGTGCGTCAAAAGCAGCGGCAGAAGAATTAGTAGTTGCTTACGAAAATACCTACAACCTACCATGCATTATTACGCATACAATGAATGTTATAGGAGAAAGACAGCACCCTGAAAAGTTTATTCCGTTGTGTATTAGACAGATTCAAGCTGGTGGAAAAGTAACAATTCACAGCAATGCGCAAAAGACCAAGGCAGGCAGTAGGCATTATATCCATGCTAAAGACGTTGCAGATGCACTAATATTCCTATACAAATACCCGCTAAATACATTAGAAGCAGACTTCGGTGGAGCCAAGTGTCAGAAGTTTAACATTGTTGGTCCTAAGGAAATAGACAATCTAGAACTAGCACAATTTATTGCCAACGTACAAAACAAACCACTGAACTATGAAATGGTAGATTTCCACAGTAGTAGACCGGGGCATGACTTACGTTATGCACTTGACGGTTCGAAGATGAGTAAGATGGGGTGGAATCCACAACCGATAGAACAACAACTTGAACAGGTTATAAAATGGAGCTTGGAGAATAGTAGATGGATAACGATATAAATCGGAGATACAGTAAGATAGCAGAAAAATACGTAGATGGCCGAAAGGCTGTGGTAGATTACGAGATGCTGATCAACGAATTTGCTTTGATGCGAAATAAATGGTTAGGTGTATTAAAGTCACTTGACTCAAAAGGCTTTTCACTGAATAATATTATTCGGTTGAGAGTAGCAGGCATGAACGATGCATCATTATAGTGATGTTTAAGAAGTAAAAAGGTAATTATTATGATAGATTTTTATTGCATTCATAAAGAGGCCGACACTGCTACACAAGAATTGCTAAAAGACGCAGTAGAATCCGGGGAACAGTTCGGAATAGAAGTAACACCATTTCCCGGAGTATACGACAATGTTAATGAAAAGATGAAAACTGAAAATCTTTTCATTAACCCAGCAGGCGCCCGAAAAATTAAAACCAAAGGAGTAGTAGGATGTTTTCTATCTCATTACGCTTTGTGGAAGAAGTGTGCGGAGCGTAATGAGCCAATCGGTGTGCTAGAGTACGATGCTATCTTCATAAATAGGTTGCCTGCAGATGTTACAGACAAGTTCGACGATTGCCTGCACTTAGATTACACAAGGCATACACATCTATTTTTGAGCAACAAACAATACATAACAGAAATTAGTAACACAAAGGATAATCCTTTTACGATTACGGCATTCGAAAAACGTACTGTCAAAGAAGACAACACTCTTGAGTATATAACAGGGACATTTGGGTATATTATTAAACCATCTGGTGCTAGAAAGTTGATAAACGCTACAAAAGAATACGGAATATTGCCAGCTGACATGCAGCTTAATTTACAGTACGTTAACATGTATTATACCAGTCCGAGTACAATGATGCTAAACCCAATAGACATACGTAATATGTTCAGACGGTCGCATACTATGAACGGACGGCTCACAACTTAGTTGCTAACTAAATATAGTTAAGGAAAGGTGAAACAATGGAATTACGTTTGAAGCTGCGAGTGGAAGATTCATCATTATGAAACCCCGAACCGAAGTAATTGACGGATGGAAGTCATTCCCTGGAGACACTGCTCTTAAGGCTGCGACGAAACAAGGCAACGGCTGCGTCGCAGCCTACCAGAAAAATCAATTAATTGAATCGATTGCGTTTTGTAAACAACGTCGTACGTCAATTGATATCGGTGCCCACATTGGCATTATGACATACAACATGTCTAAAGAGTTTCGACATGTACATTCGTTTGAGATTTTCTCTGAAACGTATGCGTTACTTGAACACAACATCGAAACACATAGCGTCAAAAATTGTACTCTGTACAACTGTGGTATAGGCATGAAGGAAGAGTCTGTAGCTGTAAACTTTCGCCCTCGTAAGTCGTTTAGCACCCATGTTGCACCAGGAACAGAAGGCAACTGCAAAGTTCGATCGTTAGACAGTTACGGATTTACTGACGTTGACTTTATTAAGATTGACGCTGAAGGATACGAACCGTTAATTGCACTAGGTGCCATGAAAACTATTACTCGTTGTTTACCGGTTATATTGTTTGAAAGAAAAAATCACCCAACTCGCTACGGCTACAAACGCGACAGTATTATTGAAATACTAGAGCCGTTAGGATATCGTGTCTTAAAAGAGTTCGGCGCAAAGAACGCAGTTATAGGCGTGCCGGGCAATGACAGTGTATAATATTCTAGTAGCATGCGACCATATCTACTACGTGGACTGGGCTGAACACTTATTAAAGAGCATTCACTATCATGCACCGTGGGTTAGGCTTCACTGTCACGTAGTAAATCCTCAAGAATTTAACAAACTTAGCTACGTTGACTATACCTTCGAATCTATTAGGTTTCAATCTGAAGACTCGAGGATCGGTTATCTACAGGCTGTAAGGTTCTTAGTAGTAGCTGATAAATTTAACAACGACGAGCTAGTTATGACATTAGATGCCGACACTATATGCACTCAGGCATTTACAGAACAAGATTTTTCGTTGTTATTTAAAAATCCACACATACTTTTAAGTCAAGGCGATCGGTGGCTAGCTGGCCTAGTAACTTTTGACCAAAGTAACTTCCGTCAGGATTTTGCCAACCGCCTAAGAAACAAATTAGTAACAGAATGGAAAAGTGGCTGGGATCAAAAGGTGCTTGCTGAGCTTGCAGAGACTCACAAATTCACACCCGCAGGCGCTCCTTGGATGGCTATAGGTAAGATTAAGGAAGCATCGACGTTCCTAACTCTTAAAGGTGACCAAAAAATCAAAGATAAATACCTTAGTGCGTTTTCCGCACACAAAGTATCTGATTACTAGAGACGCAACGCACTATAGGAATTATTAATATATGAAGCAGCCGCCGTGTTATGTAATAACGTTGAAGGACCATAAACTAAGCGAGTCACTTACTGACGAGTGTTTGCACTCAGCAAAGAGACATAACTGGATCGTACAAGTCTTTGACGCAATTAACGGTAATAGTGTTGCTGACAATACGTGGACTAACATTGGCGTAACCCCGTTAATTAACAAATACGGAATGTCGCAACCAGGCGTGCAGGGGTGTTTTTTAAGTCATTTTGCGCTTTGGAAAAAATGTTTAGAGCTGAATAGAGAAATAGTAATTGTTGAGCACGATGCTATTTTTGAAGCGCCTTGGGACCAGCAATTAACTAGCAAAGACCAACTTGTTAAGTTAACGCAATTTAGACCTAAGAAAGCTTATAGACAAGACGAGTATAGCGGTACGTGGTCGCCTGGTGCAATTGCATACTTAATACATCCTAAGCAAGCAAACCAGCTAATTACTTTCTCTAAAACTGTTGGCGCTCTTCCTACTGACGTAGCTATGGGAAGCAACGTAATAGACTTCATAAACCTAGACTACTTATATGTTAAAATGAATAAAAGAATGAAAGATATAAAGTACTCGACAACTAATAATTTATAGGCTACACGAATTCGATCTCGACTATATCGCCGTTAGTTAAGCTAAACTTGTCTCTTAAGTTAAACTCGGAACCAATTTCGATTCTTCCTCGGTTATCCTTAGCCATCGGCGGAAATATTATAAATGCGTCTACTCCGTTAATTTTGCATCTTGCTATTTTACAAGGTCTTCCAAAATGCGTATCAATTGTTGTAAAGTAATGTATTATAGG
>Ga0306912_1001386_pt1 | contig 10983 bp, 2 predicted proteins | sample AntRauFillE10628_FD_190443 | JGI IMG/M metagenome (GOLD analysis project Ga0306912, IMG submission 190443) | Saline lake microbial communities from Rauer Islands, Antarctica - Metagenome Filla E10 #628 (v2) (version 2) | ecosystem: Environmental > Aquatic > Non-marine Saline and Alkaline > Saline... | reverse complement strand
GTATTCCGTTTACAAAGGCAACATTCAGGAAAAGAAAGTCATCAAAGGATTCTTCCGTGAATCAGATAACGCCTCTGCTGAAGAGATCGTTAACGAATCTGAAGTTGGTCTGGCTTTTGAGAAAGAGATGAAGTACGTCGATAATGTAACGTACAAAGACGATCTCACACCTGAAACAATCCAGTCTTGGATTGCTGGTGGTCGTAAAGAAGGGTTGCCAAGTGGTTCCTCAGCCGGCTCATCCTCTGAACCAGCCAAGAAGCCTGCTTTTGGTAAGCGCCGTTTCGGTGCCGACAAAGAGTAATATTTGTCAGAATACGTGAGTCGGTACAATGTTACCGGCTCCGACATTCGACCAAGGGTTATGAAAAATACCCAAATGAGAATCAAACTTTGAAATAATGTTTGAATCCTCAATTGAAGAACCTTCCAAACCCGCCAACTCATTGATAGCTTCTTCTATCCCAAAACTTACCGGACGGTCTTTGATCATCCGGTAAATCGTTTTCTGAATTCTCAACCAGTATGATGGAAACATCAGAATACCGACATCACTCAGCTGACGAACGTTAGTTGGCATTGCTTCTTTGTAGTCAGGAAATGAATCTATAACTTCGGTCTCTGCCTTTTTAGGGCTCATGCCATTGCTTGTCAGGTGACGATACAACGTCTCTTTAGCCATAACGTCACCAAGATCTGTCATGTGAGTACCAAGTTTTACAAACTCGCTGTCAGGACTGTTCAAGTACTGGTGCATGTAAGCTACAGCATCTTCTTGAGATTTAATGTCTTTCCATCGATCAGCTATTTCATTGATTGATTTTTCTATTTCTTTTGTAGAACCAACTTGTCCAAATACTGGGCTGATTGTTTCAAGAAAATCTTCCAAACCTATGTTCCATTTAGATGCTTTTATAAGCATCTGGCCTACAGCGTTATTTTTTCCATCACCGTCTTGAAATACTTTTTTCAGAATTGTATCAAGATCGCTTTTGAATCCGGATGACGGATCATCAGTGTTCATAATAAGTTCTGAACCGAGTGAGTTTAAAAATCCTCTTTCAATAATTCCGTTTGCAGGATGATCTTTAAGATCTTTCTCAATTTTTTCCATTTGAACTTTATAAGTTCCAGGATCAGCGTAACTGCGAACTTTCAAATCCATGTATCGATTACGAATCTCATGGTACTCATTAAACTCTGTACTGACTTGTCGGTACTGCTTTTGCAGAAATGTCGGGTCTACACCTCTTACACCCAAATAAGTAATGTTAGATATGTTGTCGTTTAGAATCTTTACTGGGTTAAGTGCAATCAAACCAATTTTCATACCAGCTACAACATTTTTGGTAATTCGTACTGCCCACTGAAGTTTTGGATCTTTTACAACAGATTTTTCTGATGCACCGATCAACCAATACCCAATATCTTTTCTAACATACTGAATTTTTTCATCAAAGTTGTTGTGGTCAGAAAGATTTTTGGTAACCGGCGTATAGTGCTTCATGAGCTCTGGATGTTTTGACAAGTCAAAATCATTTCCAGATCCAAGAAACCACGGATTATCTCTCAAAGGATCTTTCACCACCTTTTTCAAATTTTCAGGTTTTTCACTTTTCATGTCCCAATAGGTTTCTTTTTCAAGAAGCTTGCTTCTGATAATAGTAGATTCTTTCATGGTCATGTTATGAGCCATTGTCCGAACCAGACTTTGGCTTGGGTCTTTACTAGCACCAAGAGCTTGCCTCTGTGCTTCAGACAAAACCATGACGTAGTTACCATCACTTGTTTTCACTACATTGTTAAGACCTTTCATATCCGACGTAGTAGGTATGTCTGCAGTCTGTGAACGAATATCTGTAAACACACCTTCCTGGTATGTCTGATCAATCTCAGACTTGTACATTACGATTGGTTGCCCTTCGTCATTTTGTGTTTTCAAACGCTTCCACCCTTCTCTTTCAAGACGGACTACAGATTTCATATTACCTGGGTGGATTACTTGCTTCATTACAGGAGTTTCGTAATTCTCAGCCAGTTTGTTGTCACGCAAGTTTGAAGTGTTAATACCACCTTCGTAGGTAAGAGATTCGTTAGCCAGTACAGTGTCTTTGATCAGTGTCAGGAGCTCTGTATTGTCCAAAAACTCGTTGAAACGCTCTTGACCCAGTTCCTGGATTGATCGAAGAGCTACGTAGGCTCTGGCTTGTTCTTGCATTTTACCTGCTGATCCCAACACTTGATTAACGTTGTATTGGGTATTGCTGGTAATCTCACCGTCTACGTTCATCTTAACGATAGTATCTAGCTTGTCAGTACGATCTTTACTGAGAGACTTTTTCAGCTCATCTACTCGTCCATCGATGTCCTGAACACCTTCGGAAAACAGAAAGTAATCCTGAATAGACATCTTTTGAGTGAAGTCCTTATAGCTTCTCATCTGCCCATCGGTCATTCCCAAAGTGGCTTTTTTGTACTTCTGAAGCTCCCGGCTTACCAGATCATTACGCTCAGCACGCAACTTAGAAAAATTGGACAGAACTTCGTTCTTGGTCTCATTATTGATGTTGCTGTTGGTAATTTTGTGGACCAGGCTTTGAAGCGCCTCAGAACCATCATAAATGCCTTTCATGTAATCAGCTGCTTGGCTATAGGCCGGGAACTTGTCCCTTACTATGCCATCCAGAGAAGCTGTCCATGAGCCTAACTTCCGAACAGCCGGATCATTTATAGACCTGGCTACCGAACTGTTGAGAAGCTCGAAGTAATCACTAGACTTTTTTACGTAGCCACCTGCCCTAGACCCAGAATACAGGTCTTGCCCATATTCCTTTTGTAGTTGTAGGTTTTGCTCGTAAGCGTTCTCTCTCATCGATTTACCGCTTTCGATGATACTGTTAATAGAGCTGTAAAGAATCTCGACATCTACTGGGTTATTGAGGATCACATCATTGGATGTTGGACTCTTCAAAATGGTTTGAATACGTTTAACTATCCTGCCAATGATACCTTTGAGCGTGTTACCTGATCCGAATTGGCTGTAGACTTCTTTAGCTACTGCGGGCTCAGTACTCATTATCGAAATAAACTCACCCAAAGCAGCCTTTTCATCAGGCTGGTTTTTGGCGTAGTTGATACGGTTGCGAGTTTCGTTTGAAAGCTTCGTTGTATCGATTCTGGCCAAAGCTTTTTGGGCGTATTTTATGTCCCTGACGCTTTGGTTGAATGCACCTTTACCGGCTACAAGATCAAACTTTTCACCGACCTTGGCGTTCTTAGATGCTTCAAAAACCTTTTCGATAAGACCTGCTGTGTAACTGTGAACAATTTCATGTTCAATATCAGCTACAGCCGCAGAGCCGGAAACGGTGATTCTGTCAGTAACAGGCTGGAAAGAATCTACATCTCCCAACTCTACAGAAGCTTTGTTTGTACTTTTTAGGAAATTCTGAATAATGGGAGACTTTGCAGAAAGTTTCTGCAAAGCCATGTGAATAGCAACATCATTTTTAGTTACACGGCTTTTAGGTGAACCCGCTTGGTTGCTTTGCGCGCTTGTATACGGGCTCGACGTTCCCTGACTTTCTGGTTGTGCAGCTCTGGATTTTGTCTCTTTTGCTTTTTTGCCTGTGACTTCAAGACTTCTATACCCAACTCCATCGCCAACAATGCTATTCGATTCTTCATCAAAGTGCTCCTTCAACGCTTTTTGCTTAGTGGTTTTACGTGATCTGATAAAGTTTAGTATACCACTTTGCTCGTCAGCGTCAAAGCTTTCGCTGTTTTCTCCATAAGCTTTGATGGCCAGCAACACTTGTTCCTGGATATCAAAATGCTGTGCAACCTTCAAAGTTTCTGCAATGTACCTTGAGTCATTTTCCATTACCAAATGGGCGTTTGACCGGTAATCATCGTGAATAGTGATCACACCGGTATTGTGCTTTGTAGGCATGCCCTCAAGGCTGCCAAACATAGATGCAGTATCCGCTGTGTGGATAAGAGAGGTGTTCATAACCGTCTTGGCTAACCGGTCTTCACGGGTCAGTACAGTGTCTTCGTTTTCCATTTTACGGGCTACATCATAGATTTTGGTTAGAGGTACACCATACTCTTTCAGCTCTTCCAAAGTAGGTTCAATACTTTTTCCTGACTCTGCCCTTTCAACTACCCATGCTGCAGGCATTACTTTGAAGTTAGGATCTCCCACGTTTTCTCTAATGTGATTGAATACCTGCGTGGCTGTATTCTTATGGTTTGTGAGGTACTTGTGCTTAACGGTAGTTCCCAAAGCACTGTACAGAAAATTTCCCACACCTGAAGCTATAAACCCTTCTTTTATTTTCTTTTTGGTACCAATATCGTTTTTGGAACCTGCAAAATTCTTGAGGTTTCTCACGTCTTCTTGAGTTCTCATGTCTGTACCGAGAACATCGTTAAGCAGGTTTATATAACGCTGATCGACATTTTTCTTGTTCTTGATCTTATTCAAAAGCTTTTCAGTAAATACTTCTGACATGGAATCTACTGCCCCTTCTTCGGACTGATCGTAGATAAATGTCATCGTTGGTGACTTGGAGAGCTCTCTGAAATTTCCGTCAAAAAGATCATCATTTACAGATCTCAGAATTCTTCTGACCATCCCCTCATTACTAGTATCGTTTACAGACAATTCGTAATTACCATCTGAATTTGGGTCTTCGTTCAAAAACGGCTCCAACGCATTTGTGAGCAAACCGTAGATGTCTTTAACCTTCTCCAGGTTCTCACTACCATCGTTCTTGAACACGCCCAGGCTTTTCAAAACCTTTGTAATGCTTTCGCTGTCAGTAGATCCGAGAGCCTGTAGAAGTGTAAGCAAACCACCAGAGCCTGTGGCATCACTGGATACCATGTAAGTTGATTCAATACGGCTAGCACCTAAACCATCACGGATTCCTTTAATAGCCTTAACAGACGAAAGAAGATCAGAAAAATTTTCAAACTTCAGGCCTGAGTTTTGCATTTCCTCCAAAGCCCTCATCTGACCATTGGCATTACCAGCATCCAAAAATTTTTGATACCCGTTTAGGGCTTTCTGTATTTCAGCACCCATAGGCTCACTACTCATGTCTTCACGAAGCAGAGTCTGTGCCGGTACGTTTCCGTTTTTGTCTTTGGGCAGAGTGTTTCTAGCCACTTTATCTACGTAAAACTTGTAAACGTCTGACCCTACTTCCATGTCGTAGGATTCTACTTCCATAGCGTATCTTACACTTTTAGATGTCTGAGGGTTTAGAACGGAGTTTTCTACATATCCACGACCATTACGGCCCAAGAACATGTTGAAGAAAAGTGCAGAGTTGTTTTTAAACTTGTCGAAATACTCAACCACATCATCTATAGGTGTGGATTTGGATATGTTTCTTCCTACGTGACTGGCTTCATCAGATTTAACGTCGTTATTTTCTTCGATATTGAAAAGTTTTACTAAAGATTCTTTTCCTTTGAAGTTTTCTCGAATCCACTGAGATCCGCTGATGTCGGTCATCTCAACTTCTTTTGCGATGTTGGCAAATAGGCTGTTCACATCAGAGTTCATGAATAGCGGTTTATTCGTTATTTCGCTGACCGTTTTTTCCAGTTTTTTATTAGGCTTGTAGGCGTTTTGATTAATTCTCTCACCGCCTGGAAAAGTAATTTTCTCAGGTACGCTGACACGAGATACGGCATCAATAATTTTGGAGTAAGCTCCAAATACACTGCGAGAATTTTCTCCTGATCTACCAAGAAGAATCTCTAAATCCTGGCTGTTTTCCACAGTAGATACACCAAGAGATTTTGGCATCAAAGTAATAGATTTCATGCCCTCGGTGGTTTTATCTTTTCCATAAACTGATTCTTGGTCTTCTTCAATGTAATCTACCAGGGTTGTGTAGCCCTTATTAGCTTCGTTGATTTTTACAAATCCACCATCTTCAAGAGATTCCAGGATCTTCTCACCTACTAGGTAATACAGGTGCTCAGCTTTCGCTGCACTGCTTTCCTTACCCATACCTGTAGAACGGTATCCATTCTGGTACAAGACTTTACGGCCTATCATTGCAGCTACCCTGGCCATTGGTATGTTAGGCACACCGTCAGGGCTTATACCGTCCAGGTCAACACCCATATTAGCTGCTTTGTTTACCTCACCAGTAATAGAAGAAAGAATCTCTTTCATGGCTACCATTTGGGTTCGTGCAGACTTTTCTTTGCTGTCACCCAAAGAGCTTTTGCTCTTCATTCTATCAACCATTGTTTTAATTTTTTCTTTATGTGGTTGACCGATTTTTCCCAGATCCTGTTTCAGCTTTTTTCTCAGTCTTTTGGACTGTGCTGATACAGATTTTGGTGCCTTAAAAGTCTCAAGCATTTGATCTACTTCGCCATCAGTGATGTCCCAGACGTTTACCCGGGTCTCAGGATCACCAAGCTGGTCAATTTCTACGCCTTGGGCAATCTCTCTCAGAGTGTCTAAGTAGTCTTCAACAGTTATACATTTGCTCATTTTCAGGCCTTACAAATATTGTTACCAAGAATTTCTACCAACTTAGCGTTAGCACTAGAGAGATCGGGAGCAGATCTAAATACAGCACCGTCTTCTTCTATAACAACTTCAGATTCGTTATTTGTAGTAGATTCTGAGCTATTTTCATCTTTAGTGACAGTATCATCAGTACTCTTTTTTCTTTGGCGTGTAGGCTCTGTGTTCGGTTCTGTAGAATCTTTGAGATGTTCTTTGATTCTTTTACGCAGAATTTTTTCTGTTTCTGGATTTCTGGCAGGAGGAAAAACTCTACCAATAACAGACATTATGTAATCAGGATTGCTGGTTTTGAAAACTTTTGAAATACCCTTAATGGTTTTTTCACCGAATATATCGTTTCCTCCACCGTTTTCTTTGTCTTCTCCTAGAATAGTTGCAATTTTTGACTTCAAAAGCTCTTCTTGGTTAGACCTATCAGAAGTAGATCCTTCTTTGCTTTCCAGCACTTTTTTTATTTGATTTTGAAGTCCTGATATTGCTCCCCTTTGTTGTTTTGTATCTTCTGAGATGAAGACATCTTCGTTGGTGACACGATCAACCAACGAATCTACTGTACTAATACTGTTTTTCTTTAGCCAATCAGTTGCAGGCTTAGCCCATTCAGAAGCTTTGCTTGCAGCTTCTACAGTTGCCTCTGCAGCTGACTTTGCTCTGTCTGATAACGAAGTATCACCTTTTTCTTTTATATCTTCACGAGCTTTTGCGAGCTTTTTTGAAAGGTTCTTTCTGTATGCAGGACTTAAAGCACTTTTATCAGTTTTGGCAAAATCTGTTTGGCTGTAATTTTCGAGAGCATTTTCTAAAGACTGTACAGTTTCAATGTCCTGTATTCCGCCTTTTGTAGCTTCAGACAATTCAATACCCAGAGCTTTTGGGTTAGTTACTGCAGCTCCCTTCTGACTAGCTTCTTTTACGTTATCGCCAAGTCTTTCGTAATTTAAGAAAGAATCATTTTTTCGGTTAGTTTTTTTCTGGTCTTTTTCTTTTTGGTCAGCCCAGCTACGAATTTCTCTAACAGCATTTTTACTGTTATCAGGAGAGTTTTGTTCCAGAGAATTTGCTACAGATCTGGCAGCACTGACTGAGTTTATGTTATTCAAACGACTTTTTAGATTCTGAACTGACTCTTTTGTGTTTGCGTATTCAGTACCTTTTTTGGCTGTTTTCTTGGAAGCTTCACTTACAAAATCTACGGCTGCTTCAGCCACACCAATTGTTGCAGAAGTTTTGTAATTTTTTAAATCTTCTACAAAACTTTTACCAAACCCTTCTATGGACTCAACCTTTTTGGTTGTGTAGTCCTTGATAGCCTGGATATCTTCTTCTGTTAGATCTGCAAATTTTGCAAAATCTTCACCCGCTTTTTTTACAACTTTCCTTCCAGTTACGTAAGCGTTTTGTTTTTTCTCTTCATACAGTGCTGATACGCTATCTTTCTTGTAACTACGTACAGCTTTATCGGAAACAGAATCAAAAACTTCTGGATCTGTTAGATCCTTTCCTTCTGCCAGCCTTGTAAACTCAGATTTTACTTTTTCATCAGTAATGTCTTGAAAGCTTTTTGCTTTACTTACTACGTCTACTTTCCGTTCAGCTTCAGTTTGAATTTCCTGAGCTGCTGCACGTAAGTTATTACGCTCTTCAATGTCAGCTTCTTGATCTTCTGCGCTTAGTCTGTCTCTGGCAGCGTTGTAAGACTTCTTAGCGATAGCATTTCCTGTGCCAACCGCTACATCAGCTACTGCGCCAACAGCTGTTGTAGGCACTGCTGAGGCTGCTCTGATACCACCACCAGCTACTGAACCCAAAATGCCTGCTACTTCTGACTCATTCTGATTGTCTTTATCATTAAACTCTTTATAGGCAGAAGCAAAAAACCCACCGGCTTCTTCCGGGTTCATGTGAACACTCAGAATACCTGCCCAAGTTTGAGCGTATTCTTGAACAGCTTCTGCTCCACCAGCTGCAAACACTTTTCCGGCACCGGCTCCAATACGGTTAGCTACAGCTTTAGCAGTACCTTGGTCAAGGTACTTAGACATTTGCTTCATTTCATTGCTGAATTTTTCTTTAACACTCTTTCCAGCAAAACTTTTTGACCCAGGTATAAAGAATCGCCTAACAATTTCAGGCTGAAATGCAGTTGTTGCCAACGTAATCAAAGTAGTTCCGGCAAGCCTTTCAGGGCTCATTTTTTCACCGGTTTCTTGTTCATACTCAACTTTTGTTTGCTGAACAATGTCTGCTGTTAACAAACTTGCTTGAGAAGCATTTTTACCTACGGTTGATGCCAACTTTGTTGCTGCTTTAACAGCCCTGTTAGCTTCTTTGGCCTTATCGTAAGAATCCCCAATTTTTCCAATTAAGTCATAAGTATTTTTGGCTTTTTTAGCCAGTACCGCCAAGCCAGAACCACCTGCAGCTGTAGCAATTGCACCTGCACCAACTTCAACAAGAGAGGAAGATGAGTCAGCTATTACTCCGCCAGCTAGAGGTAAAGCAGCCCCTAACGCTGGAAGGAAACCGTCTTCTACATAGGTGTCCATGACACCCTGAAGCTCCTGGTTGGAGTTCTGACGCTGATCAAAGCTGATGCCTGCCATCTCATCAGCCTGTGAAGCTTGACGTGTTTCAGGATTAGCCTGTCGGCTCCAGCCAGTTTCTACTGAGTCATCAAACTCGGTTCCGAATACTGAGTTGGAAATACTTTTACCCATATCGGCCAGACTACCGCCTGACTTGTACATGGAGGCTTCAACTCTGTCTCCAAAATCTGGTGTATTTCCACCAGAGCTGCCACCATTCATTAAAGAGAGAAGGCTATCGCTGTCTGCCTGATCTACTGCGCCTTGAGGTGTCTCTACTGCTGGTGCTCCAAACAGCCTTTCCTTTTTTTCTTGAAGCTTAGTTTTAGGCAGCGGTGCAAGTTGTGGAGTAGCCAAGCTTGTTGACGATCTTGCCGCCATTATCTCTTCTAATGTTGCCATCTTTTCGTCAACCTACTTTGTTTTTCTGCTTCCGGAATTAAGAGCATCAGAAAGTTGTCTCATTTCAGCTTTTGAAGCATCTCCTGCTTTACCTTTTCTGTACAAGTCGTATATTTTTTGTCTATCAGCACCTTCTGGTACCGATTCTCTAAGGTCCATAAATGTCATATCTTTAACATTTTCAGGAAGAGTTACTTCTATTTCTAAATCTGTACCTGAAAAAATGTCTACTAAAGAATCTTTTTCTTCTTTGGTTGCATTATTATTTCTAACTTTCTTTTTAAGCTTTTGTATTTCTACTAGCTCATCCCTAGTTTTGTATCCTCCAGAATTAGAAACTGGAGTATCTAAAATTGCTTTTAGAAATTCTTCCTCTGTAGGTTGATCATCTTTATTTTCACCCTCTATAAGAGAAGTCAGTTCAGGGTTGTCACCTTCTTCTGCAGCTTCTGAGCTACCTTGGTTTGCCTCAGCACCGCTGTTTTCCACTACAGGTGCCGTAGTAGGTAAAGGAGCTGCAGCTGGGGCAGGAGCGTTATTTCCTCCGCCCTGTTGCTGCAGAGACTGCTCAAGAGCTATTCCAAACTCTTCCAGCAATCCTGGATCATTCATAATTTCATACTGTTCTTCAGAAGTAAGAGTACCCCCACCAGAGTTTCGAGACATTTCCAACATTTGGTTCAAGGCCTGAACTTTCATGGCAGTATCGCCCTGAACCATTTGAGCTATATCACCTAACGCAACATCTCTTTGTCCGGTACTGTTTCCACCAGAGCCGTTATTACCTTCCGTCTGTCTTTGAAGAAGACTGGCATTTTCCTTTACGGTTTTGTAAAAAGAGCCGTCTGGATTCTTCATATCACTAGCTGACACGCCTTTAGGAAGTTGGCCTTCTTTTGCCAAACCCTGAATAACAGAATTCAAGTATATTGGATTTATGCCTTCCCGGCTTTGCATCAACGTACCCATTTCTTCAAGATCATCTTTGTAAATTTCATCTTGCGTAAAAGGAAAATTCCAACTAAACGTACCTCTGGTACCAGGACGGTATTCATTATTTTCGTTATCAAGTTGGTACTGCTTTAAAAATTTTTGTGATTCCATAAAAGATTTACTTCCGCCAGAACCGGAAGTCGACGTACCAGATCGTGAAGCAGGCTGTGCACCAAATCGTGCTAACAGTTCCCCGTTTTCACCTCTTACAACATTATAATCATTCATACCGTCAGTAATGCCGGAACCCTGAACGGTTTCAGCCATTGCTTTAAGAATGTCTTTGTTGGGACCTTCTCCTTTAGGTGTAAAGTATGAACCAACACGTTCTTGGGCAGATTTTCTTGCCTGTTCAGGAGAGTAGCCATAGTTTGAAATAAGATCAGATTCAACAGCACGAGTCATTTCTACAGATTTTATATAAGCGTTAGGGTCCTG
>Ga0306912_1001381_pt1 | contig 11010 bp, 9 predicted proteins | sample AntRauFillE10628_FD_190443 | JGI IMG/M metagenome (GOLD analysis project Ga0306912, IMG submission 190443) | Saline lake microbial communities from Rauer Islands, Antarctica - Metagenome Filla E10 #628 (v2) (version 2) | ecosystem: Environmental > Aquatic > Non-marine Saline and Alkaline > Saline... | reverse complement strand
AAAATTTAAGGGACTCATACATACGTCATCGTGAATAATCCGGGTTTAGTCAGATTCTCAATAATAACCAGGTCTCCGGTTTTGATTGTTTAGGCTTATATTAAGCTGTGCAGCATGCAACCATATGTCACAATAGTAGGGGCAATACCTTCTTTTGTATTCAAATTTTAAAGATTTTACGATGGAATCGCACGACCTGAAAAAATGGGTAATTTATGGAAGCTACGGCTACACGGGCAGACTAATCTCAGAAGAGGCTGCCAGGCTAAACCGAAACATTGTTCTCTCCGGCCGCAATGAGCAGAAACTGAAACAACAGGCGAATGAGCTTGGAGTGCCATATTTAGCCGCGGATATCTCTGTTCCTCTACAAATGAATAACCTGCTGCACGACGCCCATCTTGTGATTCATTGTGCCGGACCATTTGTTCATACCTGGAAACCGATGCTCGACGCCTGCATCCGAAACCACTGTCACTACCTCGATATTACGGGAGAGATTGGTGTGTTTGAAGGGATTAAAGCACGAAATGAAGAGATTGCCAATGCAGGTATTATGGCGATGCCGGGGACAGGGTTTGATGTGGTACCGACTGACTGCCTGGCGTTATACCTGAAGAAACAGCTTCCGGATGCCAACCGGCTGGAACTTGCATTTATGGGTCTGGATGGCGGTGTCTCTCACGGAACAGCCCAGACGATGGCCGAAAATCTTGGAAACGGAGGCGCGGCACGTCAGAATGGAAAAATCAAGCAGGTACCCGCAGCGTGGAAAACCAGGACGATAGATTTTGGGGTCAAAACGCGAACGGCAGCATCTATTCCGTGGGGTGATGTGTCCACTGCTCACTTTACAACCGGCATCGAAAATATTGTCGTATACACCTCCATGAAAAGATCGGCCATCCGCTGGCTGAAGGTATCTAACTGGATCGCCCCGGTGCTGAGGCTTTCACCGGTCAGGTCATTTGTGAAGAAATTGATTAGCAAAAACGTGACCGGGCCAAATCAAACCGCACGAGAAGAGGGTAAAAGTTATATCTGGGGTGAAGTTAAAAACGAGAAGGGCTATACAGTAACAGCCCGCCAGTCCACACCGGAAGGGTATCGGCTCACCGCCCTGAGTTCTCTGCATATTGCTCAAAAAGTAGGTTCAGGCAATTTTAAAACCGGCTATCAAACACCGGCGTCAGCGTATGGAGAGGATCTGATTCTGGAGATTGACGGTACGGAAAGAAAGCTTGTTGCGGAGCATTGATCCATCTCGCTTAACCCGGAGTGTATGCAATCTCCGGGTATTACGCGCATTATCATTTAATCAGCGTCAGCTTTCTTGTCTGTAAAAAATTTCCCGCCTGAATACGGTAGAGGTATATACCACTGGCCAGGACCGAGGCATCAAAAACCGCGGTGTGGCGGCCGGCGCTCTGCTGCTTGTTCACCAGCGTAGCGACCCGCTGACCTGTTATGTTAAACACGATGAGCTGCACTTCACTGGCTTCGGGAAGCGCGTAGTCGATTTGAGTAGTAGGGTTGAAGGGGTTTGGGTAGTTTTGGCTGAGGGTGAAGTCTGCAGGCAGCTGCACGTCGGGATCTACAGAGGTTACATTGGGGCAGGTGCCCCAGACCGGTTTATTGGCTTCCGTAAGCGAGCTTTCTTCTGAAAACCTGAACGGCTCACTGGAAAATTTTTCTACACACCATAAAGACAGATCTTGATTGAAGACCCCGGCATAATAAAACATAGATTCCATATCGGTCACATTGCTTACCTCCCAGCCGTCTATACCCTGATTGAAAGACTCGGCCCCCCAAAACATAGAGTCCATTGTGGTTACCGACGACACATCCCAGTCGCCTATAGCTGCATTAAAGGCATCAGCCCCCATAAACATTCGCCGCATTCTGGTTACGCCCGAAACATCCCAGCCTCCTATATTCTGGTCGAATAACGTGGCAGCATGAAACATACTTTCCATATCAGTAACAGATGACACATCCCAGTCGCTAATATTCTGGTTGAAAGACTCAGCCTCCCGAAACATGGAGCTCATTGTGGTTACATTAGCCACGTCCCAGCTGCCAATATCCTGATTGAAGATCTCGGCTCTGCTAAACATAGCTCTCATGTCGGTGGCGGCAGATACGTCCCAGCTACCTATATCCTGATTAAAAGCTGTGACACGAAAAAAAAGTTGGCGCATATTAGTCACGCTTGATACGTCCCAGCTGCCAATGTCCTGATTGAAGTCATTTGAGTCACCAGCAAACATCGCCTCCATACTGGTTACATTGCTAACGTCCCAGCTGCCTATATCCTGATTGAAAGACTCGGCTCCGCTAAACATAGATCCCATGTTGGTAACATTACTTACCTCCCAGCTGCTGATATCTTGATTGAAGTCATAGGCCAATGAAAACATAAACTCCATATCGGCTACACTCGACACGTCCCAGCTTCCTATATCCTGATCGAAGGCTCTGGCATTTGCAAACATCCTGTTCATATTTGTCACGCTTGAAACGTCCCAGCTGCCGATATCTCCATTATAGTTGTATTCACTTTGAAACATCCCACTCATATCTGCAATACCGCTGGTACAGGTGTTTGTAGCGTTACTCCTGGTAATTTGACTCTTGCTGCGTTTGGTGTAGGTAACGCCGTTAATCGTACCTGTTTCGCCGATCTCGGCCTCCGGGCACATAATGGTTACGCTATTGTCGGCGAGGTAGAAATTATCCTGGGCCAGCAGCGAGGATGGAGTGAACAAAAACAGTTGCAGGGACAAGAAATAGAGCGCAAGGGGGGATAAATACAGGAGCTTTCTCATAGTGATAAATATTGAGTTGATGAATAATTGCCAAGGCGTTTTTTACTTTTAAAACAATAAAAATAAGATATTACTTATATCCAGATATAAAAATTTAGGCTCAAAACTGCTAAGAGTAGATAGCTCAAGAATAGCATAATCCGGATTGTACACCAAGAAATTTTGACACTTTAAAGTACTCATACACACGATTTTGTGAATAATCCGGGATAATACAGACTCACTGCCCTGAGTTCCCTGCATATTGCTCAAAAAGTAAGTTCAGGCGATTTTAAAACCGGCTATCAAACACCGGCGTCAGCGTACGGAGAGGATCTGATTCTGGAGATTGACCGGACGATTAGAGAGGTAGATTGATCACGTCAAAAAATTGAGAAAATATCAAAGAAACCTGAAGTATTTAACCGCTATTCAGGGTTGCCGAAAGTTTTTTTAAAAAATGTGAGCCTTTTCCGGGTATTTATTCGCATGTAGTAGAGAGAGGGCAACGATAGGTTCAGCAACGTGTGTGATTAGTCTTGTTTATGGATGAGTAGTGTATTAAGTAAGATATCAAGAGGTTCAGAACCCGTGAAGCGGTTAGTTTATTGACGCATCACGGGTTTTGTTTATTCAAGCCCGGTTTTTGATGTAGCTATTCAAAGTGGCCCTGGCGGATCGCCTGATTTTTCTTTTGACAAACGGTGTCCAGCCCAGTAAAACACCTTTGATGCCTAACGCCTGACGGGTCCATCGATAGAAATCAAACCGATCGGTATGCTCTGTAATTTTTCCCGCCTCAACTCTGAATTCTGCTTTGATCTCATTAGTGACAGAACGTCCGGTTGTTGTAAGAACGTATTCTGCCGTCCAGTTGGCGGTAACGGTCGCACCCATAAACTCAACACTGGTGTAGTCTATGGTCAGGCTTTTGTTTTTAACCAGAAACATTTCCCACATTGCTCGTACCTGACTCGCATTAAGATCCCGGAACACAGGATCACTAAACGTGGCGTGATCGGCATAGCTTGCCTGCATTGTCCTGTAATCGCGTGTCTGAAATGCGGAATAAAACGAATGAATCAGCTTCTCTTCTGGCGTCATAACGGTGGATTTTGATGTGAAGATACCCTGTTGATAAGGGTAGAAAGGTTTAAAACTTAATCAAAAAAACATACGTGATGGTTACATATAAAAATGGATAGTGTCAATTTCCACGTCGTACTTGTTTGGACGATAATTTTTAGTTGAATCCCTGTGAAAAAAAATGTTCATTTCAATAGCCGGTTCTATTATAAAGACCGCACGACCAAAAAGAGATTGAGGAGCAAAAAGTAAAGAGCAGGTAAAAAAATCAACCGCCAAAAAGGAGAAGATCGTAATGAAAGTATACAACCCTACCCGTATCCGAAATGTTGTTCTATTGGGCCACTCAGGGTCCGGAAAAACCACACTCGCTGAAACTATGCTGTTTGAATCAGGTGCCGTTGATCGCCGGGGATCTGTAGAAGAGAAAAACACAGTGTCGGATTATCATCCGCTGGAACAGGAGAAGCAAAAATCGATCTATTCGTCATTTATGAACCTGGACTGGCGAGGCCATAAAATCAATTTGATTGACACACCGGGCACGTCCGACTATGTTGGTGAGGTTGCCGGCGCCATACGAATTGCCGATACGGCTATGTTTGTTCTGAATTCCGAGTATGGTGTTGAAACTGCCGCCAACTCTCTTTGGAAAATGGCGGATCGCTATTCAGTACCGGCCATGATTGTTGTGAATAAGCCTGATGGTGCTCACTCAGATTTCTGGAAGACAGTTGAAGATGCGAAAGACACGTTTGGGAATGAAGTGACGGTGGTGCAGTTCCCATACAGCGAGGGCGACGGTTTTCATGCTATTGTAGATGTGCTGCGCATGACTATGTATGAATTTCCTGAAGGCGGTGGGAAACCGGATAAACTTCCAATTCCGGATTCGCTTCGGGTACGAGCCGAAAGACTTCACCAGGAACTGGTAGAGACTATTGCCGAAAACGACGAGCTTTTGATGGACATCTATTTTGAACACGGTGAACTTGATGAGGAACAAATGCAGAAAGGGCTGCACCTTTCGCTGGTCAACCGCCAGATTTTCCCGCTGTTCTGTACATGCGCCTCACGAAATATGGGGTCCGGCAGGGTCATGGGTTTTATGGATGATGTGGTTCCGAATCCTATTGAGGCTCAGCCCCCTAAACGTGCGACGGGCGAGCCGTTTCCACTTGATCCGGACGGAGATCCGGCCATCTTCCTGTTTAAAACACAGTCGGAATCTCATGTGGGCGACCTCATTTATTTTAAAGTCTACAGTGGATCGGTGCGTCCCGGGCTAGACCTGGTGAACAGCAGCAACAACGCAGCGGTAAGACTTGGGAATCTGTACGTGACTGAAGGCCACAACAGGCTTGAGGTATCAGAAGTAAAAACCGGTGATATCGGAGCGGCCGTCAAACTTAAAGACAGTGAAGTAAACGATACGCTCTCGCTGAAAGGGATGGATCTTTCGCTTCAGCCAATTGAATTTCCTTCCCCAACAATCCGGACAGCGGTGAAACTCACTAGAGAAGGGGATGAGGATAAACTTGGAAACGCTCTTCATCAAATACAGCGGGAAGATCCCTCTATTGTGATTGAATACAGCCAGGAGCTTCGTCAGATTATTATCCACGGCCAGGGCGAAGAGCATCTCATGGTCATCAAGAATCAGCTAACGGATCGGTTTAAGCTGGAGGTGGAGTATGTGACACCAAAAATTCCTTACAGAGAAACCATCACAAAAAGCCGTAAGGCACATTACAAGCATAAGAAACAGAGTGGCGGGGCGGGTCAGTTCGCCGAAGTTGAAATATTGGTAGAGCCTTACAGCGAGGGAATGCCCGATCCTGAAGGAATGAAAGTGCGGGATGTTGAGATTCACGATCTGCCATGGGGCGGAAAGCTTGTCTTTCAGAACTGTATTGTGGGCGGCGTGATTGATACCCGGTTTTTGCCGGCCATTTTAAAAGGGGTAATGGAGAAAATGGAAGAAGGGCCAATGAGCGGCTGTCGGGTGCGTGATGTTCGCGTTTCCGTTTATGACGGCGGCATGCATACGGTTGATTCAAATGAGGCAGCCTTCAAAACCGCAGCTATCATGGCATTTAAAGATGCTTTTATGAGGGCAACTCCTCTGCTGCTTGAGCCGGTGTATGAGGTTTCAGTAACCGTGCCGCAGCAGTATACCGGAGACGTGATGAGTGATCTTGGAACCCGGCGGGGTCAGGTTCAGGGGATGGAGGGAGAAGGGGCAATTCAAACCATTCATGCCCGGGTTCCTCTTGAAGAGCTGGATCACTATTCCACGCGCCTGAAATCAATGACAAAAGGCAGCGCGTCACATACCCGGGCGTTCTCCCACTATGACCGCGCCCCGCATGACGTTCAGGAGCGGGTTATAGAGAAAAACCGTGAGCCTGTGAGTGCCTGAGTCGGGAAAAAAGATCTGTTTACGAGTTCTGAAGTAACATTCTGCTAAGTATATCGTAGAGAATCAAAACGATTTAAAAAAGTAACGAATGGATATGTCTTCCCCTAACACTCTGACTCCGGATGATACAGTATTACTGAACGATGGGGATAAGTGCAGGCTGGTTGAACTGAGAAATGTACGTTACTTTGAGACGTGTGGAAATTACAGCAAATCCTATTTTTCCGGAGGTGCCCTTCTGATTAATCGCTCGCTTAACTACCTTGAAACCCGCCTGCCCAACAAGTGCTTTTTCCGTACCAGCCGCCAGTATATCATAAATCTGGGTCATATTGAGACGCTCAATAAAATTCAGGGCGGCCAGTTCAAACTTACGCTCACATGCGGGAAAGAGATTGAGGTATCCCGCCGACGATCCAATCATTTTCAGGAACGGCTGGTGTTATAAAAGAGGGGGGTATCACGATCATTGAGAGCTTCCAGTTTAAACTTAGATCTGCTTACGAAAAAAGATCCGGATTATAACGTGTAGAAGAACCAAGCTAATACTGTCGATTCCAACTCAATCTTATCCAAGCGACTCAGGCCATTTTTTAGGAATAGCGGATCTTACAAAAAGAAAAAGCATCCGGATGTTAATCGCGGATGCCTATTTGAGATAAGCGACTTATTCAGAAACCATTGGTATCATGTTAGCTGATTAACTGATCTTTTACCATTCCGTTTGAATCAAAATATTCAATTCGCAGCTCACCGTCTTTCATCATCACAACTTCATATTCGATGCTGCTTTTTGCGAAATTTTTGATAACACGCTTGTTTCCAACCATTGTCCAGCCTTTATAGTCTTCGGTTGTGAGTTCAAGGAATATGCTTTTAGGTAAGCGGATATTTCGCTGAATAACGGTAGCTTTGATGAGGTTGCCATTCGATCCGTCGTATTCTGCATACATCTCTTCGTTTTTAGCCTTGCCTTCGACTACGAATTTCTCCGTAGAAGCGTTGAGCCTGACCTCATCCAGATTTGAGTTTCTGAAAGGGTTCTCGGATTTGAGGCATTGAAGGCTTTGGAAGCACCACAAATTATCGTTGTTAATAGTGAAATTTGCATCTTCTGAACCATAAGTGTCTGATGCCTGCGAAAATGCGGCAGGTGCGTACGATATGACCAATATAAGTGCTGTGATTACCAGGTTTTTGTATAACATAACTGAAGGGATTTAATGAAGGTTTAACATCGGTTACGCACCGGTTTAAATTATGGTTACATTTGTGAAAGTACTATTCGACAGGCGGTTTTACTGAGGTGTGACCGGTAAGTTTTACAGGGCGAACGGTATGATTATTTTGGATCTACAGGAAAGTTTGTGGGTAGAGGTCTGATTTTTTAAAGTAAAACAGAATAGTAGTTCGAAAAACCTCAATGGTTAGCGATCCCCTTTGTAGTGGATTTACCCTGTTGAATCTTATTAAAAATGTAACATGGTGCTGAACAAACAACCTGGTAGAGTACGTAGCGGAGCGAAGTTCCTGCCAGGTACTGTGTTAAAATTCAAGAGGATATTTGTTGCTATCAAAAAAATAAGAGCCGGCAATCGCGACTCTTGCAGGAGCCCACGCAAACTGCAAAGAAAAATTGTAATGATAAAACCGGCACGCGTGGTCACTCTGCCAGGTCACTGAACAAACAACCTCATCTACAAAGCCCTCTTTCAAATAATTGCCGGAATGGGTACACTTTTATCACCACCCTGAACTAGTACCGTTACTACTAAATCAGTAACGTTAGATTTGCAAAGAATTCCAATACAATAGCTGATAATGATCAATATTTATATTTGCTGTACTTAATGGTAACGGCACTAATTCACTGGATATGAAATGTATGTTATGAGTCAGGATTACAGACGCATAGAGAAGTCTATCGAATACCTTGCGAGCAATCTTTCCGGGCAGGCATCCCTGAAAGTTGTGGCCGACGCGTCTGATCTGAGTCCGGCTCAGTTTCAACGCATATTTACCCGGTGGGCGGGAGTCGACCCCATGAAATTCGTGCACTGTTTAAGACAGCAATCGGCAGGAGAGTCCCGGAATGGGTATGCCGATCTGTTTGATGCGGGCCCGGATACAGAACCCGGTCGGCGTCACGCCTCTTATGTCTCTATTGTGGGAATGACGGCGGATGACTATAAAAACGGCGGTCGTTCGTTGACTCTCAGCTACTCCGTGCACGAGAGTCCGTTTGGTGATATGATGATGGCCTCAACCGATCGCGGTATTTGCAAGATGTCATTCGAGGAGGAAGGAGGGCAGCCGGAGGAGATCCTGCGAAAGGAGTTTCCGAATGCTAAGGTGCAAAATCGGACAATGCCTGAACACACAGATGCACTACACCTGTTCAGGCGTGACACGACTGATATACCAAACGTGACACTCCATGTGAAAGGGACGCCGTTTCAGATCAGCGTGTGGCGTGAACTCCTTCAAATTCCGACGGCAGAAGTGCGCAGCTATTCAGTCCTGGCAAAGCAGATTGGAAAACCGAAAGCATCCCGTGCCGTAGGCTCAGCAGTAGCCAAAAACCCAGTGGCATATCTCATTCCCTGCCATCGTGTGATTCAGTCGACAGGTCATTTTGGAAACTACCGGTGGGGAAAAGCCAGAAAAGCGGCCATGATTGGATGGGAGAGGGTAAAAGCAGATCAAAGATAAAATGGGAATGTTTAGAACATCTTCTGCACCTCGGCACGTTTATTCAAAATAAAAAAGTAGGGCATCTCAAAAACGGGATCATAAGAACAGAGAGATACCATTAACGAGAGAGAGGCGCAATATGGGAGAAGAAACAAGACGAACCAAAGCGATTCACGACTTTGTCCGAGGGCACCTAAGCTGGGATGAATCAATCAATTTGCTGGAGGAGATTCTTGAATCTGATGAGTGGCTACACTTTCTGGAAATAGACCTGCTGTTGTATGAGATGGCTTTAATGGTGCAAAAATATTAATAGCCCGCCCTTATACCTTTCTATGTATTTTCATTCACCTAAATTGAAAATCTACTGCCCATTAGGTCGGTCAAGTCCAGCGGGATAACTATAGTTTCGAGTGTAATAAACACTTTCCATGAGTGATTCTGCTATTTTTTGGGCTCTGTCAAAGTCGCTTTCTTCTGTGTAAGTAAATTCATCAGTAGTTACTTCAGCTGATGCCTGTCCCTCCCAGACTACATCTCCTTCTAAAGCACCCCAGATGAGAGCGGAAGCAGATATCTCATTAGTTTCTGATGTACTTAAATAACCTGACCAATTATCATAACTATAATCTTTTTCTGATGTAGGTGATCCCAGCTGGACATATAAAAAATAATTATCCCCTGTTGCCTCAGCCATTTTCTCAAGTAAAGATTTAGCCACTATTCCAGTTTGCTGATAAGATTGAATTGCTGAATTATATTCTGCGACAAGATCTGCATCATTCAGTGTTTGCAGAGTTTCATTCCAACCTTTAAAATTGTTGAAAAGTGAATCACCAACTGCGTCCATTCTTTCACCGATTGGTCTTCTGTAGCCTTCTACACCGCGACCAGCAACAACAGGGAGTAGTGATAGGCCACCATCATTAAGAGCCTTCACAGAGAATGAATTAGAGGTATATGTTACATCATTTGAGACTTCAGATGTGACTGAACAACTTGTCAGCACAGCAATTAATATTGCCCCCGAAATTAAACTGTTAATTTTCATATTAGTTATATCATTTGTTACCTAAGGTGGCAGCTAATAAATGGTTATTGGTAAAAGAGTAAACAAATTTCAAGGCTTTTAAGCAGTTGATCATAAGGGGGTAGTATAGTTTTTTCTCTACTCTCAAATGGACACCATTCAGAGGAGCTTACAACTTAAAATATATTTTCATAATTTCTGAAGAAGTTTAAAGTTCGCTAACGGCGCTGTAACTAACCGGTATCAGGTATTTATTGTTTGATAAATTGCGACTTCTAAGGCTACCAAATAAATTCAAAAAAGCTAGGCGGTATCCGATTGAATACTTTGTTACTTTATTTTAATCGACAAAACCGTGATAGACCTTAAATTTGGCAACGATTTTCCTGCAAAGTCTTTTTAAAGCCTATAATTGTTACGACTGTAAGCTGCAAATTAGGTGTTGAATTCTGCTTTTAGTGCTACGCTGTCAAGAGTCAATCCCACGCAATGGCTCACCCATGTGCCGGCCAACATCCTGCAGACTAAATATAACGCCGCGCGAACCTTATATTCTCAGACCTTCAGCCAGCCATAGTCAACCGGCCGGGTACATCCAACATGTAGTTGGTCGGGTGGATACACTATGAAGCCTAACAAACAATTATTGAAAAATAGGTATTGAACAAATTCTAAAGTTTTAACGAATAAAAATAAAACTGAATCAGCGCTAAAAAATCAGATATAAAAAGTTCGGCTTTAAGAATTAAATTAATTCAGCATTGATTATTAAACAGAAACTAATGAAGCTATTCAACATCAACGGAAGGTCGCTTGAAAGAATATTTGCAGAATCGTTTAAACTGGAAAAAGATATTCAGGAGCTGGTTGAGCAGAACACAGAAACCCTGTTTAGTCTGGAATTTGTAAAGTCTGAGTTTTCTGTGGATACGTTTCGTTTGGATACGCTCTGCTATGATGAAGAGAAC
>Ga0306912_1001380_pt1 | contig 11011 bp, 9 predicted proteins | sample AntRauFillE10628_FD_190443 | JGI IMG/M metagenome (GOLD analysis project Ga0306912, IMG submission 190443) | Saline lake microbial communities from Rauer Islands, Antarctica - Metagenome Filla E10 #628 (v2) (version 2) | ecosystem: Environmental > Aquatic > Non-marine Saline and Alkaline > Saline... | reverse complement strand
TCGTTGCTACCCGACAGGGATTCGAACCCCGATTGACTGCACCAAAAACAGTAGTCCTACCATTAGACGATCGGGTAAGTGATCGTTTGCGTCTCTTCATCTCCTTTGGTGCGACTAGGATAGCACAAAAGTAATCTAGAATGAAGACCTCTGCTCTCTTTAACCAGCCTCAAACGCTGCCTTCACAAAGGAGGTAAATAGTGGGTGTGGCGCTAGCGGCCGGGCTTGTAGCTCGGGGTGAAATTGGACTCCCATAAAGAATGGGTGGTCTTCGATGGGGAGTTCGGCAATCTCCATCAGGCGCCCATCCAGGGATTGGCCGGTAAACTGCAACCCTTTGGCTTCCAGTCGTTCTACATAGGCTGGATTCACTTCATAACGATGGCGGTGTCGTTCGATGGCAGAAGATTGCTTGTACGACTTCTGGGCCTGAGAGCCTTTTTTGAGTTGGGCTTCATACTGTCCCAGTCGCATAGAACCGCCCATGTTCTTTTGAGCAATTTTTTCTTTTTGTTCTTCCATCACTGCCACTACCAAATGCTCGGCTTTGGAATTCATTTCTTCAGTACTCACATTTTTTAGCTTTAGTATATTTTGAGCGTATTCGAGCACCATCAGTTGCATGCCGTAGCAAATACCAAAGTACGGGATTTTATTTTTACGCACGTACTCAATCACATTGAGCTTTCCTTGCACTCCAGTGGTACCAAAGCCGCCGGGCACTAATACTCCATCATATTTTTTTAGGTCTTTAAGTTTCTTTTTATCGGTGAAATCTTCTGCTGAGAGATATGAGATTTCTGGCTTTAGTTTGAGGTCGTAAGCTGAATACTTGATAGCCTCTAGAACAGACAGGTAGACGTCGGCCAACACAAAATCACCGGAGTTGAAATACTTCCCGACCACCGCAATCTTGACTGGACGATCGGTATTCTTTGACCGCTTCACAAAACGTTTCCAGGCTGTCAGGTCAGGCTTCTGCTTGGCTTTTAGATTAAGAATGGAGCACAGCTGTTGTGACAGCTTGTCCTCTTCGTAATTCAGCGGGATATCGTAGATACTCTCCACGTCTGGAGCCGAAATAACATTCTCTACTTTCACGTTGCAAAACGTGGCAATCTTCTCCTTTCGCTTAGCATCAACTCCAATCGGACTGCGACAGAGAATCATGTCGGCAAATACCCCGGTACTGTTCAGAGCGCGCACCGCTGTCTGAGTGGGCTTAGTTTTCATCTCTCCGATACTTCCTGGAACGGGTAAGTAGCTCACCATCACCACCGCTACATCTTCTGGTGACTGCGTCTTCATCATGCGGATGGCTTCGAGAAAGAGAATGTTTTGATATTCTCCGACCGTTCCCCCGACCTCTATCTGGACCACGTCTGCTTGGGCTTCTTGACCCGCTGCTTTGATGCGGCGAATGACTTCTAAGGGGATGTCTGGTACCACCTCCACATTCTTCCCTTTGTATTCCAGATTGCGTTCTTTTTGGATGACAGACTGATACACACTACCGGTAGTCATGTAGTTGATACTTGGCAAGTCGATGTTCAAGAACCGTTCGTAGTTCCCCATGTCTTGGTCGGTCTCAAGGCCGTCTTTGAGCACAAATACTTCGCCGTGCTCGGTTGGGTTCATAGTACCAGCGTCGACATTGATGTACGGATCAATCTTCATAGCAGTCACTTTCAATCCCCGAGACTGCAAAAGAGTGGCTATCGATGATGAAGCCACTCCCTTACCCACTCCACTCATCACTCCACCAACCACAAATATATATTTCGGGGTCGACTGTTTTGTCGGCGCGTTCTTTTTCTTGGTTGCCATAGAAAAAAATTACGTTCGTAAGTATCGTGCCACTGCGAGCGTACTGGAAATCAATCCCAGTGCGACTCCGACTCCGACCAAGACACCGAAGATGCTACCGAAGTTTTGCACGTAGTAGGTAAAGAGGTTAAGTTCGAAGAACACCTCGGTGCGTGGTCCCAGCCAGATGAGCAGCGGATAAAACACCAACAGAGCGAGCAGACCGGCCAAAAATCCATACATGATTCCTTGCAACATAAATGGACCGCGAATAAACATGTTGCTGGCTCCGACCAGCCGCATAATGGCAATTTCTTCTCGGGACGTATAAATGGCGAGGCGAATCGTGTTAAAGGTAATGAGAATCGAAGCAACCAGCAGGATAATCATCACGGTAAAGCTGGCTTTTTCAGTGGCGTTGATTACTCCGGTCAGGGTGTCGATAGAGTCTCGGTTTGTCTCATAGTTGATGACGTCTATCACTGGAACCTGGGGTTCGGCTGCAGCTTTTTGTTCTTCAAGAAAGCGGGCGATATTTTCGTATTGAGAGGTTTCTTTGGCTTGAATAGACAGATTGCCTCCCAACGGGTTTTCATCTAGTTCTTCGAGTGCTTGCAATGAAATCTCATCGCCTTGACGCCTCTCACGGTACTGTTGCAGGGCTTCTTCACGGGTAGTGTACTCAACGACCAGTACATCTGGCAGCGCGGCGACGGCGGTGCGCACTTCTTCGATTTCTTCATCGGGTGCATTGGGAACAAAATACACATTGATATCTACCTTTGACTGCAAAGTATCAAGTGAGACGGTGAGTAGCTGATTGATAAACATCGTCGCTCCAATCACAAACAGAGCAACCATCAAGACAAAGATGGACGCCAAAGAAACGTAGGCATTGCGCCAAAATCCAACAAACCCCGCTTTCATTACTCTTCGTAATCCAGTGATCATAATTATTATAGAACGTATTTACCAGTAGCGTCGTCACGAACAATTCTTCCATCATCCATCGTGATGACTCGTCTTTCAATTTCATCAATCACTCCCTTATTGTGAGTGGTCATGATGACCGTAGTTCCCAGGTCATTAATCTTTCGTAAAATCTGCACTACTTCATAAGTAGCGATGGGGTCTAAGTTTCCGGTTGGCTCGTCAGCAATGATAATGTCTGGCTGGTTGACAATTGCCCGCGCAATCGCCACACGCTGCTTCTCTCCACCGGAGAGCTCGTGAGGGAAGTTCCAGGCTTTGTCGTCTAAATCTACGAGCGATAGTGCCTGGGGTACGTTTTCGGCAATTTCAGCGTCCGTACGGCCATTGGCTTCCATAGCAAACGCGACGTTTTCAAACGCCGTTTTATGCGGTAAGAGTTTAAAGTCTTGGAAGACAGTACCAATTTTTCGACGAAAGTTCGGGAGCTTCCCGCGCGGAATACGATGAATATCCAGTGACTCGTAGAATACTTGACCGACTGACGGTTTATCTTCAGCGATAATCATTTTCAACAGAGTGGTTTTTCCAGCGCCTGAATGACCCACTACGGACACGAATTCTTTGGGAGCAACTTGAAACGTAACTTCTTGCAGTGCCGCCGCTCGTCCATCTGAATACAGCTTGGAAACGTTATCGAAGTAAATCATATGGAACAGTATATCATGTGATTCACGTTCGAGAAAAGCTGCTGTTGGCTGTCCTGTAACCAGCCACGGATGCTAGTAAATGCGGGCTTTTGGGGCCTATTTCTCAAAGCAACCGGCAGATTAATTTGCGTTACTACTCACTCTCTGGTGGTTGCGCATCTAAAAATACTTGAATGTCTCCGGCCAACACACTCTGTATATTGCGCACCTCGGTGTTGGTACGATGGTCTTTTACGAGCTGATAGGGATGCAGTACGTAGGAACGAATCTGACTACCCCACTCTATTTTGACTGATTTTTCTACTGCCAGCCCGCGCATCTCTCTGGCTCGCTGTGCTTCTTCAAACGCAAAGATTTTTCCCGCCAGAAGCGTCAAAGCTTTTTCGCGGTTTTGTTGCTGTGAGCGTTCGGAAGAAATGTTGACTGAAATATTGGTCGGTGTGTGTACAATCCGCACCGCCGTCTCTCGCTTGTTTACGTTTTGTCCGCCGGCACCTCCAGAGCGAGTGAACGTCATCTCTAAATCATCTTCATTGAGAGCAAAATCAGTCACATCAGCTACGGACGGTGACACTTCCACTAACACGAAGGAAGTTTGCCGTTTACCGTTAGAATTAAATGGTGAGATGCGGACCAGACGATGCACTCCCGACTCATGTTGCAACGTACCGTAGGCGTTTTTTCCTTGGATTTCAAAAGTGATGTTGCGGTAGCCATTCTGGTCATTGGTATTACTGTCGACTATCACCACGCCCCAGCCTGTGTTTTGTGCATACTTTTCATACATTTCTACCAGGATGCGAGCAAAATCCTCCGCATCATCGCCTCCAGCTCCAGCCACAATGGTAAAGACGGCATCATTGCGGTCGTACTTGCCTTTCCCTTCAGACGTATCTTTTAGTTCTTGCAGCTCTTTGATTAGCTTCTGGGCTTCTGGTGGGTTATTCCAAAACGTTGGTTCAAGCATAGCCGCTTCTATTTCGGAAATTCTGGATTGGGTGTCTGACATACTGTTTCGGATTCTAAAATTGCGGCGGTGAGGTGCCGCGGCTGTGGTTAATAATTTGCTTAATACGCTGTACTTTTATACTACACCAAAAAGACTTCGTCTGGACTTTTCTTCGTTGTGCGCTCCCAACAGTATACAAAAAAATCACCTCGACGGTCGAGGTGACCATTGAGGTAATATTACTTCCCCATAAAAATGGTTTTAAAGGCGTCAGCGATTGCAATCATAGTCCCAAACTCATAGGGCTGAACTTTACGAAAGGTTAGGTCAGCCTCTACCATCTGACTGGTCAAGTCGACTAAGCCAGCACTCCACAAAACTGCAGTCTCAAACTCGCGTTCGTAATACACTTTTTGTGTCCTTTTATCTCTCACACCAAACCGAGGAAACTCTATCTCGGAAGACACGTTGGTTAGTTCACGGAGCATATCCCACCCTTGGTCGACTGATGCAATCGCACCATTGATACGGACTGTGTCCCATTTGCCGCTAGATAGACTGACGACCAACTCATGTGTATCACGGGTAACACAGACATGGACTGTTTCTCGTGCCTGGCGCTGCGAGATTTGCAGCAACGGAGTCGAGTCACACTCGTTCGGTATTTCCTCACAATTTCCCATGTGCTTCTCCTTTTGGGCTGCAAGCGATTGTACTGAAGATCAGCTACTAAAACAATACGGTATATTTTCAGCTTTGTAAATAATCTGTGCCAGTGTAAGCGTGCGAATGATTTACCTGATTATCTAAAAACGTTACTCTATTTGAGCCATCTAACAGAATCGAACTGTTGACCTCATCCTTACCATGGATGCGCTCTACCGACTGAGCTAAGATGGCGAGGCTCCAGCATAGCAAAAATATATTTATGGCGCTACTTTTCGCAGAAGATAACTTCTACATACAGCCTGTTGTGGCGACATAGCACTAAAGTTATTGCAAAAAAGCAGCAAAACCGCTATACTCTTGCCACTTACGTTTAAGTAGTGCATGACGTATAGATGCGGTCGCAAGAAATATCTTTCTACCGCTGCACTCAAATCTAAATAAAAGTAAGCTTTCGTTTAGATGTTCATCTGCGGTCGTAGCTCAGCTGGTTAGAGCGCCCGCCTGTCACGCGGGAGGTCGAGGGTTCAAATCCCTTCGACCGCGCAAAAAAAAAAGCCCTGTGGGGCTTTTTTTGCAGCCGAAAACCTGGAGCTGGAGCTGCAGCATAAAAGCGGCGTATCAGATGATGCGCCGCTTTTATTATTAGGTAGTTATTTTTTACGGCGCAGTAGTCCGTTCAGAGAAGATACGAACCACACACAGTTAAGCACCACAAACGGATAACTTTCGATGTACCAAGAGTAGTAGATGAGCACCGAACTCCCCAGACTATTTAATATTACATACGTACGCGAAACGGCGTTCCAGTACGATAACCGATTTCCCACAAAACCCACCAGGATTAATCCCGTACCAACAACCCCCAAAATAGTTATGACGTCCATATTATATTTGTGTCGATGGGAGGAATTGAACCTCCGACCTTAGCTTTATGAGTGCTACGCTCTAACCAACTGAGCTACATCGACAAGTGCTTCTGTGCCGCCCACAGTACCCTATTTTGCACTTGGATTCAATACTTTTACTCACCAACAAAGCGAGTTATGTCTGTAGTATACCCTCTGCTTTTTTAATATCTTCGGGGTATCCAATCGGTATCCAGAGGGTTTGTTCGACCACTGCAATGGGGTACTCTTTGGCGTACTCTCGTATCATATCAGTGTGGTAAAACTCACCATTAGTTTCTACGGTAGGTTCAAAATCAAAGATGTTTTCGTCGAGCACAAACACTCCAGTGGAGGCAAGATTTGAAGGAGCATGCTCAGGTTTTTCAACAAACTGCGCCAAGGTACCGTCAGGATGACGAACCACAATACCAAACCGCTCAGGAGTCTCCGTCGTCAGGGCTAGCATGCCGCGAGTGTACGAAGACAGACGAGCCAAATCACACTTGCCCTGAATATCATCAGCAAACATAAAGAGAAATCGGCCCTTGATTAAATCCTTACAGAGCCACAGCGCGTGTCCAGTTCCTTTTTGCTCCTGCTGGTGCACATAGGTAATTTTTCGACCTTGATACTCGGCTCCAAAATGTTCCCGCAGCTGCTCTTCTAAGTAGCCGGTCACCATAATAATTTCATCTACCGCACTTGGTAGCGCTTCGAGAATATGATCAAGCAACGCTTTGCCGGCTACTTTTACTAACGGCTTCGGAGTATGTTCAGTTAACGGGCGTAGTCTGGTGCCTTTTCCAGCGGCCAATATTACACATTGCATATACAGCTTTATAACATGCTCAACGGATAAAAGTGTTCACTTATACCTATTGAAAGCAATCTGTTTTTATTGCAAAATTTATTTTACTTTCGGTGAAAGCAGCTCTGCTCAGGAACGAAAAAAGCACCGACAGGTAGTCGGTGCTTTTTTGTTTTTTTTGTTGCGGGGCCCGGAATCGAACCGGGGTCTGGAGGTTATGAGCCTCCCGAGGTACCTCTCCTCCACCCCGCTGTGGGTACTTTATTTAGGACACTTCTGAGCACATAATATGTGTCCAGCAGTACGTGAGAAAATACACTACTTTTGGCACTTTGGCAACCTAGGTTACGCCAAACTCAGTAAACACCCGCTGGTATTTCGTGATGGTTTCTTGTGCTAGCCGCTGCGTCAGAATGAAGTCGGCTCCTTGGTGAGCGATGTTATTCCGTACTTTGTGCGCTTCCCACGCGTCTTGGAGCGACTCCAGCTGGCTCGGAGCGATGCTTTTCAGACGCTCGCCGAGCGAATTACCAGCGTATCCCTGTTTTTTGAGTATATCATCTAAAATAATATCTGCCTCGATAATCGCCAGCTTCCAATCGTTTGGATTACTTGAACTACTGTGAGTAAATACATCTTCTAATCGGTTGCTTTTTACTGCTCCGCGATACAGTTGATTGTATAACTTTTCTTTGTCTCGCAGAGACTGAGTTTGCAATTCAATATCATATTTTTTTCGTACTGAGGCATACACGTACAATGTCAGAAACAAAATAGAAACAAGATATGCCAGCACCACAATAATTGTCCACAGCACAGAGACGAACGAGAAAATGCCACCCAGTGTGACTACTTCTCCCGCACCATTTCCAGCAAACAGTTGTCCGATGATAGCAAACACATCAAAGCCCACCGTTGGAAGCGGTGTGCTTGAGGCGGTTGTACTAGCGACGAAAACTGAGTCTTGCATATGAGCTATGGACGCTCATCATAAATCTTTTTTCCAAGATTAAAGAGGCGCGCGTCCCCACCGTGTGGTGCAATATATTGTACCCCAACTGGTAACATCTTGTCGTCACGTTTTACAGTCCCCATCGGAAATGAGATAGCCGGCACTCCGGTGAGATTGACTGGTACGGTAAAAATATCTTGGCTGTACATAGCCAACGGATCTTCTTGTTCTCCAATCTTGAAGGCAGGAGTTGGTGCGGTCGGTGTCAAAATAGCATCAACCTGCTTGAACGTTTCTGCCAGCTCGGCGCGCATCTGCGTGCGCACCAATTGGGCTTTTCCGTAATACGCATCGTAATACCCAGCAGAAAGAACGTGTGTCCCAAGCAAGATACGACGCTTCACTTCTGGACCGAACCCTTCAGCTCGAGACTTCTCATAGACATCGAGCAAAGTATCGCCTTTTGCTGCGTGTCCGTAGCGGATACCATCGTAGCGCGCGAGATTAGAAGACACTTCAGCCGGCATGACGATATAGTACGCCGCCAACCCTTTTTCAAATAATGGCAACTCGATATCAACTACAGTGTGACCGGCGGCTTTCAGAGATTCGATATGAGCTGCAAACGCTTCGAGCACGTCAGCGTCGACACCGGTTTTGAGGAAGTCACGCGGTACCCCAAACGTGTACGTTTCTTTACTCGGCACGTCGGGATACGTGTCAGAATCAACTGTCGTGGCATCCATCTCATCTAGGCCCGCCATTACTTCATGTAAAAGTTCTGCGTCAGCGACGGAATTCGTCAATGGACCAGCTTGGTCCAGACTCGAACCCATCGCCATCAGTCCATAGCGTGACACAGCACCATAGGTGGGTTTAAATCCGACTAAGCCACAAAATGAAGCTGGTTGGCGCACTGACCCGCCGGTGTCGGTGCCAATAGCAGCTGGTACGGCATTCATGGCTACCGCGGCTGCTGAGCCACCAGAAGAGCCTCCCGGCACCCGGGTAAGGTCATGGGGATTTTTGGTTACTCCAAACGCTGAGTTTTCAGTCGAGCCACCCATCGCAAACTCATCCATATTCGTTGCACCCACAATAATCGCTCCCGCGGCTTTGAGTCGAGTCACAATGGTTGCATCATACACAGCAGTATAGTTCTCCAGAATTTTTGAGGCACCAGTCGCTTTTCTTCCCTTTACCAGAACATTATTTTTTACTGCAATTGGCATACCCAGTAGTTTAGGAGCTTTAGCTCCTTCTGCTTTGTATTGTGCAGTGGCTTGTTTAGCTTCTTCTAAGGCATCTTGATATACGTCTAAAAAGGCGTGAATTTCTCCATCAGCTTTTTTGATGGTATCAAGCGAGGCTTGCACGGCCTGGGTCGGTGTGTAGTCTCCAGCGATGAATTGGGCTCGGAGAGTAGAGAGTGTAGTCATACTAATCGGCAATATTCAAAATCTTCTTCACTGACAAAAAGCGTCCTTCGCTATGGGGCATTTCTTCGATAATATCTTTCGTGAATTGATTTGGTTGGTTGGTTATCGTATCTGCTCGAAAAATATTTGGTCGAACTCCAGGACTCGGTTTGGTATCTCCTTCATCAGCAATACTGTTGACGGCGCTCACGTAATCAACAATGGCTGGTAATTCGGTCGCAAACTGCTCAAGCTCTGAATCTTCGAGTCGAATCCGAGCGAGCGATGCTAGGTGCGTAATGTCATCTCTATTCATAGTCACGAATAATACCATCTTGCCCGCTATCTCGCCACGAGTTTGCTAAATGCACCTTCAGCAAGAACGGTCACGCCTAGACGCTGTGCCTCGACAGCCTTGCTTCCTGGTTCAGACCCGACTACCACAAAGTCCGTTTTTTGCGACACGCTGGAAGACACTTTTCCGCCGAGTGTCTGGATAGCAGACTTGGCTTCGTCTCTGGTGAACCGTTCTAAGGAACCCGTCAGTACAAACGTTTTTCCAATCAACGTCTGGGTGGCAAATTTTTGGGTGGGTTTTTCAATCGTCAGGTGTGGCAACAAATCAGCGAGACTTTTTTGGTGGGCCGGGTCTGCAAACCAATCCTTAACTGACTGAGCCACTACTGCTCCGACTCCGTACACTGCAGCCATTTCGTCTACCGTGGCTTGCTTTAGATTTTCTATTGAGCCAAACGTGTCAGCCAACAATCGGGCATTTTCGGTTCCGATATTTTCGATCGAGAGTCCAACGAGCAGTCGGTGGAGCGGAATGGTTTTTACTGCATCAATCGCAGCGACCACATTTTCAGCCGCCTTGAGTTTAAATCCGGGCAAGTCTTTGAGGTCACCTACAGTGAGAGTAAAGAGGTCACTATAGTGAGAAATAAGCCCGTGCTCAAGCAGCAGATCGATGATGCGCGGTCCCACGCCGTCAACATTCAGAGCTCCTTTAGAAACAAAATAGTATAACCGCTGTCGATGGAGAGCGCCTGAATCTTTGGATACACAGCGGTATGCTGCCTCGCCTGGTATCCGTTCAATCGACCCATCACCGCCACATTCAGCTACCTGTTTGGGAAAACGGTACGGTTTGGTTTTACCGGGTCGCAAACTCTCAATCACTGACAAAATTTCCGGAATAATGTCGCCGGCTTTTCTCAGAATCACCGTATCTCCTACCCGAACATCCAGTCGCTTAATATTGTCCTCATTATGCAAAGTGGCTCGGGAGACCGTTGAGCCGTCTATTAACACTGGTCGCAAATGCGCTACTGGAGTAATCACTCCGGTGCGTCCCACTTGCAGCTGAATATCCTCTACGACCGTCGTCGCCTCTTCAGCAGGAAACTTGTACGCCACTCCAAAGCGGGGTGCTTTTGCGGTGTAGCCTAAGACTCGTTGCAGTGACACTAAATTTAGTTTGATGACTACTCCATCAATACCATACGGTTGGTCATGTCTTTTTTCCGTCCAGTGTTCATAAAATGTCTGCACTCCTTTGATAGATGAACACAGCTTTGAATGTTTGTTCGTCGGAAGTCCCAGCTGGGTGAGCAATTGCAACTCCTCCCACTGTGAAGTTGGCTGCTGTAGCGTATCTGGGAGATTGTCCAGCAAATCTAAATCATACACAGTAAGCGATAAGTTTCGACTCGCCGCAACTGCTGGATCAAGCTGGCGCAAGGCACCGGCTGCAGCGTTGCGGGGATTGGCAAACAGTGGCTCTTTGGCTTTTTCTCTGTCGCTATTAATGCGAGTGAACTCTTTCTCTGCCAGCCACACCTCACCCACACAAATCAAATCAACCGGCAAGGCGAGCTGG
>Ga0306912_1001379_pt1 | contig 11020 bp, 8 predicted proteins | sample AntRauFillE10628_FD_190443 | JGI IMG/M metagenome (GOLD analysis project Ga0306912, IMG submission 190443) | Saline lake microbial communities from Rauer Islands, Antarctica - Metagenome Filla E10 #628 (v2) (version 2) | ecosystem: Environmental > Aquatic > Non-marine Saline and Alkaline > Saline... | reverse complement strand
AGTCGCTTGAGGCCGAGCACATGCGCGATCAATAAGTCGGCATCCAGTTTCTGGTTGAGGACACCCTTCCCCGAAAAGTAAGCGAGCGTCCTTTTCTGTATTTCGCGAATGGTAAGCATGGTTTAATAGACCCCCTGCTTTTTGAGCAAATTCTCGATACGCGCCTCGTAGTCGTAGTTTTGCAAAGAGTCGATTAGTTCGCTGAGGTCGCCGTCGATGACGGGTGGGAGCGAAAGATTCATCCCGATACGGTGGTCGGTGAGGCGACCCTGCGGGTAGTTGTAAGTGCGGTTGCGCTCGGAGCGATCACCGGTGCCGATCTGGCCTTTGCGCTCGGCGGCATACTTGGCATTTTCCGCATCGATCTTGGCTTGAAGCAAGCGCGAGCGCATGACGCCCATGGCTTTGGCGCGGTTCTTGATCTGGGAGCGTTCGTCCGCGCAGTAAACCGTCACGCCGGTGGGCTTGTGCACCATCATGACGGCGGAGTCTGTGGTATTGACGTGTTGGCCCCCTGCCCCACTGGCCCGCATGGTGGATATGTCGAGGTCGTTTGGATCGATCTCGACATCGACCTCTTCGGCTTCGGGTAGCACGGCGACGGTAGCGGTGGAGGTATGAATGCGGCCCTGCGTCTCGGTGGCGGGCACCCGCTGCACGCGGTGGACGCCACTCTCGAACTTTAGATACTTGTAGGCGTCTTCACCGGTCATGTTGAAGATGATTTCTTTAAAGCCGCCCACATCCGCTGGACTGGAGCTGATGACATCGACGCGCCAGCCACGGTTCTCCGCGTAGCGGCTATACATGCGGAACAGGTCGCCGGCGAAGATGTTGGCTTCGTCTCCGCCGGCTCCGCCGCGGATTTCCATCACCGAATTCCGGCTGTCCGTAGGGTCGGGCGGGATCATGGAACGCAGCACGTCGAGGGAGAGCTTGTCGCGCTGCGCTTCGAGCGCTTCAAGTTCGTCGGCTGCCATTTTCCGGAGTTCGGCTTCGACTGAATTGTCTTCGGCTATGGCGCGGTTTTCTTCGATTTGCTGGACGGTGCTGTGGTAGGCCTCAGATTTTTCGACCAGATGGGTCAGTCGCTGCTGCTCGCGCGAAACTTCAGCGGCCCGCCGTTGGTCGGAATAGAAATTGGGCTCCGCCATCCGGGCGTCGAGTTCGGCCAGCTTTTCGCGGAAGGGGGCGATATCGGGTATCTTGTGCATAGTGTTTGAAAATGCGTTGCAGTAAAGATAAGAGGAGATAAGAGTCCAATGCTCCGCGCAATGACGAAAAAGAACCTCCACCGCCAAAATATCGTCGCCTGTATCTGGGATTTCGACAAAACGCTCATCCCCGGCTACATGCAGGCCCCCATCTTCGACGCTTTCGGGATCGACGAGGAGCAGTTCTGGAAAGAGGTGAACGCCCTGCCCGAGATCTATGCACAGCGCGGCACGCGCGTCTCCTACGATACCATCTATCTGAACCATTTGATCAGCTTCGTGAAGAACGGCTGCCTCAAAGGCTTGACCAACCAGCGCCTGCGTGAGCTGGGCAAAGAGCTGCAGTTTTACCCTGGGCTGCCTGATCTCTTTACGCGCTTGCAGGCTGTGGCCGATTCGCGCCCCGAATATAAGAAGCACAATATAAAGTTGGAGCACTATATTATCAGCACGGGGCTGGCGGAAATGATCAAGGGCAGCATGATTGCGCCCTTTGTAGATGGCATCTTCGGCTGTGAGTTTATTGAAGCGCCCCTACCCCCGAACTATTCAAGCCAAGATGAGCTGCCGCTCCACATGGAGTTCGAGATCAGCCAGATCGGCACTATCGTGGATAATACGATCAAGACCCGCTACATCTTTGAAATCAACAAGGGCACCAACAAGAACCCGCAAATCGATGTGAACGCCTCAATGGATCGCGTCGATCGCCGCATTCCGATCGACCGTATGATTTACACGGCGGACGGCCCCAGTGATGTGCCCGTGTTTTCAGTGGTTAAGAGCAATGGCGGCAAGGCCTACGCGGTCTTCAACCCCGACAGCGAAGCTGAGTTTGCCCAGAACGATGCCCTACTCCATGCTGGCCGCATCCACGCTTACGGCCCGGCGGACTACTCGGAGAAGAGCACCACCAGTAAATGGCTGCGCATGCACGTGGGCCGAATCTGCGATGCGATTGTTGAGGAGTGCGAAACCGATCTTTTGAAGAAAGTCACTCGGGCGCCCAGGCATCTCCACGATGATGATGAGACCAGTGCGGCATCCGCCCCGAATCCGCAAAAGGAATTGTTCGGTTAATTTTCGAAAATTTCAATGTTACAACCTACTAGTTCGTGCGCGTCAGCATGCGCGTGAATCATTTTCCAAGGTCATCAAACGTGCGAAGTGGGAGGATGGTCCGCCCCAATGTGAAGCATTGCTTTGGGTTGTAGGGGCTGTTGACATTAGCCCACCTACAGTAATACTTTAGCAATTCTTATGGGAACTATTATTTTACTGGGAGCCTTGTGTGGCTTAGCGGGTGCCTTCGCCATGACTGCTTTCATGGCGGCGGTGAGTAGCGCCTTTAGTAAGCGCGTTGATATGGTGCGTGCTCTGGGCAGTTATTTCACTGGGCGGGTTGAAGGTTCGCTTTGGCTGGGACGTTTAATCCATGCTGTATCCGGGCTTATTTTTGGTGCGGTTTATCTACTGATCATGCACTGGATGGGAGCACTCACCTTCCCCTACCCACTCTTCCTGGGGATCGGCTTCGGGTTTTTTCACGGCCTGATTATGGCCTATGTTCTGATGATTTTTGCCAGTGAGCGGCACCCAATCGAAGATTATCGCAAAGCCACGCTGGAGGAAGGCTTGCTTCACCTCGTTGGCCACGTGATTTTCGGGGCGGTCGTCGGATTGATGGCGGCCTTGCTCTCTTTCGGGGCATTGTAAAAACAACTTCGGTTTCCGGATTGACATCGCCTTACAATTCCCGATTTCGCGAAGGCGTGGGACACTAACGTCCTCGTCAGACATCTGACCGAGGATGACCCCGAGCAAGTTTCCATCGCTCGTGCAGAGCTGGCTAAAGCGCAACGACGGGGCGAGCCGATATGGATTCCTCTTGTGATTATCATCGAAACCGCCTGGGTGCTCTCCGCCTACGAACTCACCCAATCTGAAATTCTCAGCACCCTGGAAAGCGTTGCCGCCGATGGGCGCTTCCAAATCGAACACGGCAGCTTGCTCACCGAGGCGATCCAACGAACCCGTAAAAAAGGCGACCTGCCCGAACATGTAGCCTCGATCGTGGCGCGACGCTCCGGCGCGAAAAAGACGCAGACCTTTGATCGGGCGGTGAGGCTTTTCCCGGACTTTGAAGTTTTGTCGTGTTCCGGCTGACTAGGCAGTGTTTAAAGTCCCCTACCCCGGTTCCCCGAGCACAAGCCGCACGGCATCGAGGCGAAGGTGAGCCTTGGCAATGTGGCGGGTGACGTCTTCGACCACATTTTCGGCGAGCTTGATCTCTTCTTCGCGGACGTTGGGGTTCACCTTTCGGAGTTCTTTCAATCGGCTGGCTTCACCGTCGAGGCGTTTGTGGGCGACGCGCATCGCTTCTTCCAGCAGGACGGATTTTTTCTCCCTGGCATGGCCGCGGGCGGCGCGGAGCATCTCCGGCACGAGGGCCTGGAGGAGTTCCGGGTTTTGCTTGAGGCGGAACGCTTCCTCGTCGGCCGTTTTTTGATTGATGACCTCGTGGAGGAACTCGGTGCTGCGATCCAAGCCTTGCATATCGACAAGGATGCGCACGGGTGTGGGAGGCAGGAAGCGGTCCACATGTAAGCGGGCGGGGGCCACGCTCTCGAGGACGTAGATCGCCTCGATCAGGATCGGTGGGGCATCCACCTGGTCGTCCTGCCAGACTACGATGCAGCTGTTACCTTGCTCGGAGCTGAGCATCAGATCGATCGAGCCGCGCACCATCGGGTGGTCCCAGGTGAGGAAGCCGATATCCTCGCGGCTCAAGGCCTTGGTGCGGTCGCAAGTAACCGTCGTGCCCTCTTCTGCGAGCCCGGGAAAGGCGTCCGTAAAGAGCTGTCCGGGTGAGAGGAGAAAGCTGCGGGAGTCCAAATCGTCCACGCTGACACCGAAGTGATCAAAGATCCGGTTCATAAAGCGGTCCAGCGTGCGGTCGTCATCCTGCTGTTGAATTTGGGTGACCAGTTCGCTGGCGACGTCTTCGCGGAAGGAGTTGAGTGCGATGAGGCGGTCCTGGCCTTTACTGAGGCGGTCTTCCAGTTCTTCCCTGAACTGGCGGCTGTCAGCGATCAGTTGGTCGGCCTCTTGGGCGATCCGGGGCTCGTCGTGGTGATACTCGTGCCCGAGCGTGCGCAGTTTTTCGCCGAAGCGGTGAAGGTAGGCGTTGCCGCCTTTGAGCGAGTGTTCGATGCCGTCGAGCCCCTCGTGGTGCCAGTGCATGAGGAGTTCCGTCCAGCTGTGGGGCAAAAAGGGCATGTGGATGCGGATGGTCTCGGTCTGGCCGATCCGGTCGAGGCGGCCGATGCGTTGCTCGAGCAGCTCGGGGTTGAGCGGGAGGTCAAAGAGCACGAGATGATGGGCGAACTGGAAGTTTCGGCCCTCGCTGCCGATTTCGGAGCAGAGCAGGATGCGGGCCCCGTCCGGCTCGGCAAACCAGGCGGCGTTGCGGTCGCGCTGCAGGAGGTTCAGCTCTTCGTGGAAGAGGGCCGCCTTGACATTGATCTCCTCCAGCAGGGCGTCGTAGATCGCCTGCACCTTTTCGCGGGTGCTGCAGATGAGCAGAACTTTTTCGTGTTCCCCGAGTTTTTGTAGGAGCCCGGCCAGCCAATGCATCCGGGGTCCGTGGCGGAAGTCATAACTTGCGCCCTCCCCCGTTCCGTTGGTCTCTTTTTCAAATTCCCCTAAGAGCCGCGTTTCGAGAGCTGCCTTGGAAAGTTTGGCCCGGGGCTTGAGAGCGACAGGCCGCGCTTCCCGTTCCGGAAAGCCCTGTAGGGTATCGCGGGTATTACGAAAGATCACCCGTCCTGTCCCGTGGCGGTCCACCAATTGATTGAGCAGAGCAGTTTTGTCCTCCAATTCCTTCTCGAACTCCGCTTCGCTGAACTCGCTGAAAACGCTCCGTAAAAAATCGACCTCGCCGACCTCCAGTGGCTCGTTGGCCTCCAGTTTGTTGGCCACTTCGGCCACCTGGGAGTAGCTGGTCTGCTCCTGTTTGAATTTTTCCAAATCGGGGTAGCGCCCCGGATCGAGCAGGCGCAGGCGGGCAAAGTGACCTTCCGCCCCGAGCTGCTCCGGGGTGGCCGTGAGCAGGAGTAAGCCGTGGCTCTTCTTACTGAGTGCCTCCACTAGTTGGTATTCCCGGCTCGCTCCCTTCGGCGTCCATTCGAGGTGGTGAGCCTCATCGACAACTAGCATGTCCCATTTCGATTGTAGGGCTGATTCCGCCCAGCGCGGGTGCTCCAAGAGGGTTTTTGTGCTGCAGATCACGAGTTGGCGATCATCGAAGGGGTTGATCGCGGGGTCGATCGCCGTGGCCGACTCGCAGTGCTCGGCATCAATCAGGGTAAACCACAGGTTAAACCGGCGCAGCAGCTCAATAAACCATTGATGCACCAGTGATTCAGGCAGCACAATGAGGACGCGCTCGGCGCGCCCGGTCAAATGGAGGCGTTGCAGGATGAGGCAGGCCTCGATGGTCTTGCCCAGCCCCACTTCATCGGCCAGCAGGACGCGGGGCATGTAGCGGTTGGTCACCTCGGAGGCGATGTAGAGCTGGTGCGGGATCAAGTCGATCCGGCCACCGACAAACCCCACCACGCTGGATTTACGGGCATGGCTCTGGCAACGGATGGCCTCGTAGCGCAGGCTGAAGGCAGTGGATTGGTCGATTTGTCCCCCGATCAAGCGGTCCTCCGGTTTGCTGAAACTGATCGTGTCCGCCAGGTCCACTTCGGCGACTTCGTGGCCACCGCCCCGATAGGTCAGTCGCCCATCCGCCTCGATCACTTCCTCGATCACGAGCGTTTTGCCCTGCTGCGATTGGATGGTATCGCCCTTGTGGAACTCCACCCGCTTGATCGGCGCGCTGGCCGCCGCATATATCCGCGTCTCAGTGGACGCCGGAAAATGAATTTCCAGTTGATGCCGTGAGACGGACTGTAGAATACCCAGCCCGAGTTCCGGTTCGGTTTCGCTGATCCAACGTTGCCCAGTTTTAAAATCCATAAGCGATCAATCGTCGGACTCGCCACCCTCGAAGTCAAAGCGAACTTTTAATTTCGATACGGAACGGCTCCAGTAGGGACTCCGCTCGCGGATGTCGCAGCCATGCCATAGCGGTGCCGGATAGGCTCCGGCCCGTCGTAAACATCACGAACGACCACGACACGCCCCCATTCATGAGTCGGCCCGCGCCGACTCACTGCCCAACAACACTTGACGCCATCGCACTTTCTGTGAACTTAGCCGGTTCTTATGCCCTCCGGAGATACCATTGTCGCGCTATCCACACCGCCGGGCGAATCCGCCATTGCCGTGATTCGCCTCAGCGGTCCCGAATGCGCATGGCTCGGACAATCCGTTTCGGGGCGCCAGTCCCCTCTCCTGCCCCGGCAGGCACACTTTTGTAAGTATATGTCCGTCAAAGGCATACTGCTCGACGAGGTGCTCCTTACCTGCTTCGGTGACGGTCGCTCCTTTACCGGCGAAGAGGTGCTCGAAATCGCCTGCCACGGCAATCCACTCATCATCCAGAACATTGTGGAGGATCTGCTCGCCCGCGGCTGCCGTCCCGCCGAACCGGGCGAATTCACCCGCACCGCCTTTTTAAACGGTAAGATGGACCTCAGCCAGGCAGAGGCGGTGGCCGACCTTATTCACGCCCGCTCCGAACGAAGCATTGAGGCCGCCCAGCGACAACTGCATGGCTCGGTCGGGCGCAAAATGAGTGAGCTCACCGAAAAGCTGCTGGGCATCATGGCCCACCTCGAAGCTTACATCGATTTCCCTGAGGAGGATTTGCCGGGCGAGGATCAGTCCGGGCCGGCCGCCGACCTGCGCCGCTTGGTCCGCGAGATCAAAGAACTGATCGAGACCCAACACTATAACGCCCTCCTCCACGAAGGCGTCAAAGCCCTGATCGTGGGTGAGCCCAATGTAGGGAAGAGCAGCTTGATCAATGCCCTGGTGGGTTCGGAGAGGTCGATTGTCAGCGAGATGCCGGGCACGACCCGCGATTATGTGTCCGCCTTTATCATGCTGGGCGCATGGCGTATCGAAATCTTGGATACCGCCGGCCTGCATGAGGCGGGCGACCGGATCGAGCAGATCGGGATCGATCACACCATCGAACAGTCCGAGACGGCAGACAATTTTCTACTGGTGCTCGATAGCTCGACCCCCTCCCCCACCCTGCCCGATGCGCTGACGGCACGGATGCGGCCCGACAATACACTGATTGTCGAAAACAAATCCGATCTGGATGACTCGCGCGAGATGGCGGACTTTCTCCCCGAGTTTCCTCATGTCCGCATTTCTCTACTTCAAGGCGCAGACATCGAGGCCTTGCGCCAAAGTTGGCTAGAGCTGATCGAAACCGGTCTGCACTTCCCGCAAATGGGCGGTGTCATGGTCAATGCCCGCCACGCTGCCGCCCTCTCGGAAGCCGTTGATTGCTTAGAGCTTGCCTCCGAAAAGTTGCGTGAGGGCGAACTCTCTGAGCTGATCGCGGCGGACCTGCGTGATGCAGTCGATTCTATCGGCAAGGTTGTCGGTGAAGTCGATAACGAGCGGATGCTCGACAGTCTGTTCAAACAATTTTGTATCGGAAAATGAGTGGTGGACTTAAGTTTGGCAAAGATCAGCCCTACGATGTCATCGTCTGCGGTGCCGGGCACGCGGGTTGCGAAGCCGCCCTGGCTGCCGCCCGGCTGGGTGCCGATACTCTGCTACTGACCGGTAACCTCGACACCATCGCCCAGATGAGTTGCAATCCCGCTATCGGGGGCCAGGCCAAGGGCCACATGGTCCGCGAGATCGACGCGCTCGGTGGTGAAATGGCCATCAACACCGATACCACCGCCATCCAGTTTCGCTTGCTCAATGCCTCCAAGGGGCCCGCCGTGCAGGCGCCGCGGGCACAGTGCGATAAGAAAGCCTACCAATTCCGAATGAAGCATGTCATCGAGCTTCAGGATAACTTGGACCTCTTTCAGGCCATGGTCCAGGGGCTCATCTTTGAGGGTGACCGAGTGGTCGGGGTCAAGACGAACCTCGATGTAGAGTTTTATGCCCGGACCGTTGTGGTCACCACCGGCACCTTCTTGCGCGGGCTGATGCACGTCGGCCAAAATAAAAACGAGGGCGGGCGCATGGGCGATTTTTCCGCCAAGGGGCTCTCCGCTTCCTTTTTAGAGGCCGGCATCGAGTTGGCGCGACTTAAGACCGGCACACCGGCCCGCATTCTTGGTAGCAGTATCGACTTCAGTAACCTCGAAGAGCAAAAAGGTGACCCCGAGCCGACGCTTTTTGCCTTTTATGATACCCGCGGGTGGAGCGAAATGTTCCACGTGGAACAATCGGAGGCCCGCGAGACCTTGCGCCGTGAAATGTTCCACGTGGAACATTTCGGTCAGGAGAAGATGGGCTGGCTGCCGGGGGAAAATCAGGTCTCGTGCTGGATGACTTATACGGGGGAGACGACCCAGCGGGTGGTGAAGGAAAATCTGCATCGCTCTGCCATGTATTCGGGGGTGATTGAAGGCACGGGCCCGCGCTATTGTCCGAGCATCGAGGATAAGTTTGTGCGCTTTGCGGACAAGGACCGCCACATGCTCTTTCTGGAGCCGGAGGGGCGCCATACCAATGAGTGGTATATCAACGGCTTGTCCACGAGCTTGCCTTTCGATGTGCAGCTGGATCTGTTGCGCAGCATTGAGGGCCTGGAACGGGTCCATATGCTGCGCCCGGCCTATGCGGTGGAGTATGATTTTGCCCCGCCCACGCAATTATTCCCGAGCCTGGAGTCGAAGAAAGTGGAGAATCTGTTCTTCGCGGGTCAAATCAATGGCACCAGTGGCTACGAAGAGGCCGCGGGGCAGGGACTCGTGGCGGGCGTCAATGCGGTGCAAAAGGTGAGGGGAGGGGAGTCGCTGGTTTTGGCGCGGCACGAAGCTTACCTTGGGGTGCTGATTGATGACTTGGTGACGAAGGGCACCAATGAGCCCTACCGGATGTTTTCGAGCCGGGCGGAACATCGTTTATTGTTTAACCACCCGAGTGCGGAGCTGCGGCTTTTGCAGCATGCAAAAAATCTGCAACTAGTTGATCCGGAGCGCCTCAAGAGGATTGAGGCCAAAGCGAATGCGGTCGAAAACTGGGTGGAACGCCTGGAAAACGAGCGAGTCTCTGGCGAGACCTACGCCCTGCAACTACGGCGCTCCCGCTCGCAGGACGACTTTCCGGATGCGCTCAAAGTCGAGTCGCCCGAGGTGCGTGGCGAAGTGCATTACCGGGTCGTCTTTAGGGGCTATCTGGAACGGGAGCAGAAGCAGATCGAGAAGATGCGGCACATCGATAAAATCAAGTTCCCGAAGGGCTTCGACTTCTCTGTGGTAAAGGGTTTGCGTAACGAAAGTGCCCAGAAGCTCAGCGAGATCGCGCCGCGCACCCTCGGGCAGGCTAGCCGCATCAGCGGCGTCAATCCGGTCGACATCAGTATCCTGATGGTGCACCTGGAGGCGCGGGGCCGGAGGGCAGGGGACAGGGGGCAGGGGGCAGGAGGCAAATAAAACTTCTCTGCCATTCTCGGCTCCTGTATTTTGCCCGCTGAGTTACGCGAAGGGATCGCTAAGGCTGTATTTTTTAGGTTATTTGTTACGTCGAGGTAACGCGCTGGTGTCATTCGGGTAAAATCTGGCTTGTGCGGGGTGTCATGCCCGTTATAGCGTTGACGTATATTGTTAGGATTCGGCTATTTAAGTGATTGTTACAAAACTCTTTTTGCTGACAGAATCACCTTAGACCTACATAGCACCACCTCTTAAGCATTATGACCGCGAACCCAACCAAGCGAATCCTGGTTCTGGATGATGAACCGGATGTAACCGAGCTATTGGAATATAAGCTCGAACAGGAAAACTACAAAGTCGAAGTGCTCAACGATCCCCTGGAGTTTGTTTCCAAAGTCCGCGTGTTTGAGCCGGACCTCATGATCCTCGATATCATGATGCCCGAGCTCAACGGGCTGCAGCTCTGCCGGATCGCCCGTTCCGACCCAGCTATGAAGGACATCCCCATCATTTTCCTGACCGCCAAGGGCGAAGTGGAGGATCGGGTCAAAGGTCTGGAAACCGGGGCAGACGACTACGTTTCTAAGCCGTTCAATACCAAGGAGTTACTGCTAAGAGTAAGCAATATTCTTGGCCGTGGCCAGCGGGAGCGGGCTCCGGCTACCAGCATGCGCATTGAGATCGCCGGGGTCGTGATCGACGAGGAAATTCATCAGCTGACGGTGGACGGGGCAGAAGTCACGCTCACCGCCACTGAGTTTCGCCTCCTCAAACTCCTGATGGAGCGGAAGGGGAGGGTGCAGTCGCGCGAGCACCTGCTGGTCAATGTCTGGCACTACGATACCGATATCGAGACCCGCACCGTCGATACCCACGTCCGCCGTGTCCGGGAAAAGTTGGGCCCCTATGCCCATTTGATCGAGACCGTTCGCGGCGTCGGCTACCGCGCCGTCGGGATTTGACCATCAGTCAGGCGGGTTTGCCAAACCCACCCTGACTGTTTTATGAGCCCTCTGTTCTGCCCACGAAGTCACGCCAAAAATCGCGAAGAACTCTCAATTCCCAGCTCCGCGCCACTTAGCGAAACCTAGCGGGCCACCATGCCTTCATTTTTATACTCAAAAAAGATTTAGCAGACTTGGCCTTCGTGCCACCAAGCACTACATTTTCTCCAACCTCCAACCTCCAACCTCCAACCTCCAACCTCTCGCTCAG
>Ga0306912_1001376_pt1 | contig 11056 bp, 7 predicted proteins | sample AntRauFillE10628_FD_190443 | JGI IMG/M metagenome (GOLD analysis project Ga0306912, IMG submission 190443) | Saline lake microbial communities from Rauer Islands, Antarctica - Metagenome Filla E10 #628 (v2) (version 2) | ecosystem: Environmental > Aquatic > Non-marine Saline and Alkaline > Saline... | reverse complement strand
AAAAAATATAACGATGAAAAATTTTAAGAAACAATCAATTTTTACAATGATGATCCTGGCTTTGGTAATTGTCGGTTGCAGTAGCGACGATGATAACAACAGAATTGTTGAAGAACAAGCTTTGGAAGGCTATGAAAATACTCGAGCTGCTGTAGATGGTGTAGCCGATTTTATCGATGGTCCTATCGCTAATTTAACTGTCGACCTTGGTGAGCTTACCATGGCAGAAGGAGGTTTTGACGGTGCTACTGTAGATCCACAAGCAAAAGTAGCCGCTACCAATGCTGTTGAGGCTTATGAATTGAATCCAACGGATGCGAATGCTGTGATTGCTGCCAACGCCATTGAAGATTTAGTTGTAGCGAACCGAGTTGCTATTATTACAGATTTCCAACAAATTTTAGGAAACGATTTTCCATCCAACGCAGATCTTGGAGCTCTTATCGCTTCAGTGGAAGATCGGTTAAATAAGCCTGAAGGTTTGATGGACACGCAGTCAGCTGCTTTTGATGTGATTACCGCTGTGCAAATAAATGGAGTTGCCGTGGAAGCTTTACTCAATATTGCAAATACACGTTATGAATTAGGTCTGGACGTTCCAACTTATACTGCGCCTAGTATTCCTTCTTCATTGAATACTCAGAATTTATTGGAGACTGCTTTAAATTCAGTTTCAGCTGTTGGACGTCTTGCAGTACCTTCTGTAGAAGCTATTCAGGCTATTGTGGACGATTTGTTAATGACTGAAGTTCAGGCTGGATATGAAACTAATAGAGCAGCGGTTGCGGGTGTGGCCGACTTTATCGATGGACCTATTGGTCAATTGACAGAAGATTTAGGAACCTTAACCGATAGTGATTTTTCCAGAGTTATGGTAGATGCTCAAGTCAGAGTGGATGCAATGAGTGCGATTGAAGCTTACGAAGCAAATCCTTCAACTGAAACAGCGATTGCAGCAGCCAACGAAATTGAGAACCTGGTTGTAGCTAACAGAGTAGCTATTATTGGCGACTTTCAACAAATTTTAGCTAATGACTTCCCATCAGATGACGACCTGGCAGCTCTTGTCGCTTCAGTTGAAGAAGGATTAGAAAGACCATCAGATCTTTCTGGAGCCGAGAATGCAGTTTTCGATGTGATTGTAGCAGTTCAGGTTAATGGAGCAGCAGTTGAAGCCTTATTAAATATAGCTAATACAACTTATGAATTGGAACTGGAGATCCCGATGTACGCTGCACCTAGTTTACCAGAGATGGCTTCAGAAACGAACTTACTTGTAACTTCAATTGAATCCGTATCAGCAGTCGGTGACCTAGCAGTACCTTCAGTTGAAGCCATTCAGGCTATTGTGGATAACGCTTTAGCAAATTAATTTTCTAAAACAGTAGATTTTTTTACGAGTATGTATTTAAAGAGTAGGGTTCAAGCCTTACTCTTTTTTGTTTTGTAATCACGCTAAGGTTTTGATAAGGTCATTTCAATACATTTTATTCCGTTTCACTCCATAAAACCACCTACCCGACGAACTCATTAAGGCAGGCCTGCCCGAATGTGAATACAGACGGGTGATTCTACGTAAGGAGAATCGTATCGGAGCTACCATGAAGCATCGAGATGCCAGCGTTCACGACTCCGCTCGAACCTGAAACACTCTCAAGTGAAAGTTAAAATTCACAATTAGTAATTAAGATCCTTTATCCCAACTTCTTCGTTTTAGCTGTTTTAATAATAAAATACAGCAGATACCCAACGGGGCCAAACATAAAGCAGAGTAACAAACAGGGGATGATTAGGAAATGGCTGATGTTTTCTTTTTGTGACTGTTTCAATATCCAGTGGCCAACTAATAAATCGAATACTAAATAATGCACCCAGCCTGTGACTACTGCTTCATCGGAAGTAAACATGGCTTTGATGCCTTCAAGTTTACTGAAGGACTCCATGTCCAAATCACCAAGTCCCTGGATGACGTAAATCGCGTAAACGACCGACATGGTAGCGGCGAACGTATAAATTACAGGAGTCTTCCAATGCTTGTTCGGGAAAAATATTAATATCAACCAGGCAGGTAAGACAATGGTGTTGACGATTTGAAAAACTACAGATGGAGACATATGAATGATTTTATTAAAAAAATGGTTCTCATTATTATGAGTTTCAATATTAAATATAAATTGAAGGATTAATAATTACCAATGTATAAAATTAGTATATTTATAAAAGCAGTGAATTAAAAATCTGAATGATTTACATGTAAATGCTTGAATTATAGCTATATCTGATTTGGTTTATAATGACTATAGGATAAAACTATATATCAATTAGAACTACTAATTCGTTTGAGTGCTTATGAGAATAGTTTCGCTATAATTTTGATATTAATAACACTTAAATATATATCTATGAAAAATTTATTAATTGCAGTATTCAGTTTGTTTACAGTGGCTGTGTTTGCTCAACAGAGTGCTGAAGCTGAATACAAAACCTGTCCGGTAACAGGTATTAAAATCAAAGTAAAGGATGGCGAAAATCCTCACGCCAGCATGCAGGCTAATGCAGAGCAAGAGCCAGCTGATAATGAAAAAACCAAAAGAACCGGTGGAAAAGACTGGTGGCCAAATAGTTTGGACCTGAGTGTACTGAGACAACACACGTCAAAATCCAACCCAATGGGTGAAGATTTCAACTACAGAGCAGCTTTTGCTGCTTTAGATTATGAGCAGCTTAAAGCAGATTTAGTGGAAGTCATGACCACTTCTCAAGACTGGTGGCCAGCAGATTACGGTCATTATGGTCCGTTTTTCATCCGTATGTCCTGGCACAGTGCAGGAACCTACCGTACAGCAGATGGAAGAGGAGGATCTCGCGACGGTCAGCAGCGGTTTGCGCCAATCAATTCCTGGCCAGATAATGCTAACCTGGATAAAGCCAGACGTCTGTTATGGCCTATCAAGCAAAAGTATGGTAAGAGCTTATCTTGGGCAGATTTGATGATTCTTGCGGGAACCGTAGCTTATGAAGATATGGGATTGGAGATCGCAGGATTTAGCGGTGGTCGTGAAGATACTTGGGAGCCAGCTAGCAATGTCTATTGGGGAGCCGAAGATGAGTTTTTAGCTAATGATAAGCGTTATGATGAAGATGGCGATATAGAACAACCCTTAGCTGCTGTCCAGATGGGGCTTATTTACGTGAACCCAGAAGGTCCAGACGGTAATCCAGATCCAGCTCTTGCGGCTGATGGCATACGTCAAACTTTTGCCCGAATGGGAATGAATGATAAAGAAACAGTTGCTCTTATTGCTGGTGGACATACTGTAGGGAAAACCCATGGTGCTGGAGATGCCTCAAATGTAGGTCCAGAACCAGAAGCAGCTTCCATAGAAAATCAAGGTTTAGGATGGATGAGTTCTTATAAATCTGGAAAAGCAGAGGATGCTATTACCTCTGGCTTAGAAGTGATTTGGACCAAAACTCCAGCGGAATGGAGTCAGGGCTACTTCAAATCTCTTTTCGAAAATGAATGGGAATTGACCAAAAGTCCAGCAGGTGCTTACCAATGGGTGGCCAAAAATGCCGGAGAAATTTATCCTGATGCTCATATTGAAGGCAAGAAGCATAGACCAACGATGTTGACAACAGATTTAACGATGATAAAAGATCCTGAGTATTTAAAGATTTCAAAGTTCTTTTATGAAAACCCAGAGGAATTCAACAAAACTTTTGCTGAGGCTTGGTTTAAGCTAACTCACAGAGACATGGGGCCAAAATCAACCTATATTGGACCTGAAGCCCCTTCCAAAGATTACCTCTGGCAAGATCCAATTCCAGAAGTAGATTATAAAATGATAACAGATACCGATATTAAAGCCTTAAAAGCAGATATTCTAAAGTCGGGTTTATCCACTTCAGAATTGGTCACTACAGCATGGAATTCTGCTTCAACTTATAGAGATTCCGACAGAAGAGGTGGAGCCAATGGTGCAAGAATAAGATTGGAACCAATGCGAAGCTGGGAAGCTAATAACCCAAAACAACTGGATAAAGTGCTTTCAAAGTTAGAATCCATTCAGAAGAAATTCAACAAAAACAACTCAAGAAAAAAAGTCTCTATTGCAGATTTAATTGTACTTGGAGGTAATGCGGCTATAGAAGAGGCGGCAGAAAAAGCTGGACATACTGTATCAGTGCCATTTACGCCTGGGAGAACAGATGCTTTACAAGAGCAGACCGATGTTGAATCTATGCAATTGCTGAAACCTATGGCAGATGGATTTACTAACTACCAGGAGAAGCAATACACGCTAACAACGGAAGAACTGTTGGTAGATAAAGCTCAATTACTGACACTTTCTGCTCCAGAAATGACCGTATTAGTCGGTGGAATGAGAGCACTAGGTGCAAATTATAACAATACAGACCATGGCGTATTTACTGATAGAGAAGGACAATTAACAAATGACTATTTTGTAAACCTAATGGACATGAGTACCAAATGGGAGCCTAAAGATGAGTTCAGACAGGTTTTTATCGGAAAAGATAGAAATACTGGTGATGTAAAATGGACGGCAACGCGTGCGGATTTGATCTTTGGATCCAACTCAGAGTTAAGAGCACTCGCTGAAGTTTACGCAACAGATGATGCCGATGAGAAATTTGTATCTGATTTTGTAGATGCATGGACCAAAGTGATGGAACTCGATAGATTCGATGTGAAAATGTAAATGGATTTTATTATATAATACCTAAAAGCCCTGCATTCGCAGGGTTTTTTATTTTTTAAGACGTTTTCAGTTGTGTCCTATTAAATTATTCTTATTTGTTACAATTTACAATTTGCATTGATATTTTAAACCAACCTTAAAACAGGGGGTTTACTCTTTAAAAGATTATATTTAAATAATTTTTTAATTAAAAAGGAGGGGATGTGAATAATATTTAGTGGCAAATTTTATATTTATACTTTAAATAGAAAGGGGTGTAATCTAAAAAAACGTATTTATGAAAATAGGTGTTCCGATTGAAATCAAAAATAATGAGAGCAGGGTATCAATTACGCCGGCTGGTGTTTTTGAATTGTCAAAGCGAAATCATCAATTATACGTTCAAGCTGAGGCAGGACTTGCCAGTGGATTTACAGATTTAGACTATAGGGAAGCAGGTGCTGAGATTTTACCGGATATTGCATCTGTGTATGAGGTGGCGGAAATGATCGTTAAAGTGAAAGAACCGATTGAAGAAGAATATAAGTTAGTCAGAAAAGGGCAGATTATTTTCACCTATTTTCATTTTGCTTCTAGTAAGAAACTTACTGATGCCATGATCGCCTCGAAAGCCATATGTATCGCTTACGAGACTGTTCAGGACGACGACGGGAGTTTACCACTTCTCACCCCTATGTCTGAAGTTGCTGGCAGAATGGCCACTCAACAGGGTGCTAAATATCTAGAAAAGCCTATTCGTGGAAAGGGAATTCTTTTGGGCGGAGTTCCGGGAGTTACCCCTGGTAAAGTTCTTGTTTTAGGCGCTGGCGTTGTTGGAATACAGGCTGCTAAAATGGCGGCAGGTCTTGGTGCAAGTGTCATCATTTTTGATATCAGTATGAAAAGACTGCGTTATGTAAACGATATCATGCCAAGTCATGTGGTTACTGCTTTTTCCAACGAATACAATATCCGAAAGCACATCAAAACAGCTGATTTGATCATAGGCGCCGTTTTAATTGCTGGTGCTAAAGCCCCAAAATTAATTACTAAAGACATGCTTAAGGATATGACCCCCGGAACGGTCATGGTAGATGTGGCGGTAGACCAGGGCGGTTGTTTTGAAACCACTCGGCCAACTACTCACGAAGACCCTACTTATATCGTAGATGATGTGGTGCATTACTGCGTGACCAACATGCCTGGTGCGGTTCCTTATACCTCCACTTTAGCTCTGACTAACGTGACCTTTCCCTATGTTCTTGAAATTGCCAACAAAGGCTGGAAAAATGCCTGTGCTTCCAACCCAGCATTGGCTAAAGGACTCAGCTTAGACCAAGGTGAAATCATCTGCAAGGAAATTTTGAAAGACAGAGCAACAGCATAAGTGTTTTTACCTGAAGTCAAACTCTGATAAATACCTGAGTATTAGTAATGATTGCTTCGCACCATTAGTTTGCCTTTTAAGAAATAAAATAAAAGTGCTTGCACGGAAGCGATTTCAACCCACCCCAGAGCATTCTTATTTTTTAGGAGGAAATATTTCAGTCTCCATTGCCAATAGGGTAGAAGCCTTCCTTTTGTCTACCTAATCTTATAAATCTAAAGGTTTTTTCCAGGAAGATAATTTAAAAGCTATTTCTCAGGATGGTTACGGCTTATTGAATTTAAGGTTGGGTGCTAGATTGGATCAAACTAAAGGATTGACCTTTTTTGTGATTAGTGCCTTGGATGAAGAGTTTATTATAGACGCAGGAAATACAAAATATACTTTTGGTTTCCCCACATTTATGGCGAGGCCACCTAGATTCTTTGGAGCTCAATTTTCAATTAGATTTTAATTAGTTTTATAAGAAAATTCAGACATGAAAAATACCTTAAAAGTTATAGTCATCATGAGTTGGATGCTGTGGATTTCTCCACAGCTTTCTGCTCAATCAACTTCAACTTATTCCCTGGAAACTATTGATCAATGGATACAGGAACAAGAGTCAAAAGTCCCAGATTTAAAAACTGACAACAATGCTATGATTTCCTGGGCAGGTGAGTCAGGCGTTCAAACTGACATTGCTTTTGTTTATCTACATGGCTTTGGTGCTAGTAGGATGGAAGCAGAGCCTGTAGTTTCTAAATTGGCTGAAGAATACAAAGCTAACGTATATTACTCCAGACTTAAAGGTCATGGCAGAAGCGGAGTTGAAGGTTTTGAGGAACTGACCAAAGAAAACTATTTGGATTCCGCCGAAGACGCTTTAAAGGTGGTTAAGCTTTTAGGAAAAAAAGTAGTGCTGATAAGTACATCAACAGGTGGAACACTCAGTTTACATTTAGCTTCCAAGCATAACGACATCGCAGGATTGCTTTTGTACTCCCCATTTGTTGGTCTTAAAAATCCAATGATGGGACAAATTACAACTCCAAAAGGTCGTGAGATGTTCAAATCGATGATAGGTGGAGAAGTTCAAAAAATGGATCGGAAAGATCCAGAAAATAAATACTGGTCGACTGAGTATCATATTAATGCCTACGTGGCTTTGATTGGTATGTTGCAAGAAACAATGACTGAAGAGACTTTTGAAGCGGTGACCTGTCCTGTGTTTTTGGCCTACTATTATAAAAATGAGAAAGAACAAGATCAGGTTGTTTCTGTTTCAGCCATGCTGGATATGTATGAGCAGCTAGGAACCGTGGCGTCTAATAAACAAAAAGAAGCCTTCCCAAATACAGCAAACCATGTCATTGCCAGTGATTTAAGGTCCAAAGACTGGGAGTCGGTGTTTACCTCCAGTCAGAAATTTATTGATCATAAAATAATGCAGTAATGAAATATATCCTCATGTTATTACTTACCTTACCCCTAATAGGAACTCAGGCACAAAACGATAAGGGTATTTCAAAATTGACGACATATGAATTTGATCTTCAAGGTCATAGAGGTGCCAGAGGTTTAGCTCCTGAAAATACTTTACAAGCTTTTAGGGAAGCGATAGATATTGGTGTGAACACCCTGGAACTTGACGTGGTGGTCACAAAAGATCGTCAATTGGTAGTTTCTCACGAGCCCTGGATGAATGCGGATATTTGTAAAAACCTTGCAGGTAATACTATTGATAAAGAAACTGAAAAAGAGCTTAACATCTATCAGATGACTTATGAAGAAGTGAAAGCTTACGACTGCGGAAGCACTTATTACCCTGCATTTCCTGAACAAAAACTCGAGTCAGCCTACAAGCCTTTACTGAAAGAAGTGCTGAATATGGCTGATAATATTAGTAGAAATCACGGCAAGAAAATCAAGTATAATATCGAATTGAAAAGTTTGCCAGAAGGAGATGATATCTATCATCCAAAACCTGCTGAATTTATCAAGTTGGTTATGGGCTTACTCCAGTCAGAAACTAAATTGAAACGCGTGAATTTGCAAAGTTTTGATTTTAGAATTTTAAAAGAGCTGCACCAATCGTATCCTGAAGTTCGCTTAGCGGCTTTAGTGTATGATATGGATTTCGATACCGCTTTAAATGAACTTGGCTTTTCACCTGAAATCTACAGCCCCTATTTTCCATTAGTCAGCAAAGACTTAGTCAAAGACGCCCATGAAAGCGGAATGAAAGTGATTCCGTGGACTGTTAATGAGCCTGACCAAATGAAAAACCTCTTAAAAATGGGAGTGGATGGATTGATTACTGACTATCCTGATCGGGCGCTAAAATTTAAAAAAATCGACTAATCAGTTTTTTAGTTTTTGAGTCTGTGAGTTTCTAAGAAGGTTTTAGATAATAGGAATTAGGTGTTAGGAAAATTCTTAATTCAAAATTATAATTTACGACTACACGACTACACGACTACACGAATTCAACCATTTTCCCACTCCCATAGAAATCCTTAACTTTCGAATCAAATATTTAAAATAAAATTTCAATGAAAACCATAACCTATTCACTTATTGCTTTAGTTCTTTTTTCCTGTGGTCAAAACAACAAGAAAAAAGACTCTAACTCTGAAGCGAAAACAAAAGTACAGTCAGAAATTGAAATCACTAGTGAAATAGAGCAGCTAGCTACTGATTTTAAATTTACAGAAGGCCCTGCAGTAGACACGAATGGTCATGTGTACTTTACAGACATTCCAGAAAGTAAAATATACAAATGGACGACAGCAGACAGTTTGGAGTTGTATCGAGAAAATAGTAATGGAGCCAACGGTTTATACTTCGACCAGAATCAAAATCTTTGGGCTTGCGAAGGCGGCAAAGCACAAATCACATTAACGACTCAAGAAGGGAAAAGTTCAGTGGTTGCTTCAGAATACAATGGTAAACCTTTCAATACAACCAATGATATTTGGCCAGATGCCAAAGGTGGTGCTTATTTCACCGATCCTAGATATGGTGGAGATTTAGAAAATCTACCTCAGGAAGGCATGCATGTTTTTTATATTTCGCCGAATAAAAATTCTGTGATTCGTGTCACCGATGACTTAGTAAAACCCAATGGATTGATTGGAACCCCAGACGGAAAAATACTTTACATCACAGACCCGGGTGCAGAAAGAACGTATAGTTATAATATTGAAGGCGACGGTACCTTATCCAAAATGCAATTATTTGTGGAGTATGGTGGCGATGGTATGACTATCGATCAGCAGGGGAATGTGTACCTCACTACCAGTGGTCAACCTCAGGTGGACGTCTTTTCACCCCAAGGAAAATTACTAAAAACCATTAAAGTTCCCGAACAACCTTCAAATGTGACTTTTGGCGGCAAAGACCGCAATGAGTTATACATTACCGCCCGGACTTCGCTTTATCGCGTAGGATTGAATAGGGAAGGAGTGAATTAAAGCATTAAATAGGGTTTAGGTATTAGGGATCAGGTTGTAGGAAAGACCATAATCATTAATTTTAAATTTAGTTGACCAGCCCATTAGTTGATGAGTTTGTGAGTCTTTTAGTAGGTTTTAGGAATTACAATTGAATGAGTGATTTTTTCTGGTGGCTGAGCCTGTCCGACGACTTCATTCAGGCAGGTTATTACGACACTTTCGTCGGAATTGTATCGAAGCCACGATTAAGGAAAATCCATAATTAATAATTCTCAATTTAAAATTACATTTCTCAGTCCACCAGTCCACAAAAAAACTCTTAACCAAAAACAGTCAACGCAAAACGAATACACGACTTCACGAATAAACGAATATCACAAAATTAATCTTACTTTTGCTCTGCAGGTCGCCCTATCGCTGTCCCGTTAGTGGGAGAGAGGAAAGTCCGGACACCATAGCACCAACATAGCGGGTAACGCCCGTCATCCTAAATTCATTTTGGGAAAGGACCAGTGCAACAGAAAGCAAGTACAGTTCGGCTGTAGTGAAATCGGTAAACTCTATGTGGTGAAATGTTATGTAAACCAAGGCTTGAGGGTTGTGCGCCCGATCTTGGAGGGTAAACAGATCGAGGTTTTTGGTAACAAAAGCCCTAGATAAATGATAGGGTCTCGATAACCATCGGGAACAGAATCCGGCTTATAGACCTGCTTTTTTTCTTTTTTGAATTTGTACAGAACAATTTTTTAATCTTTACACTATTAGTCTAAACCCTCGTCAAACCTAACAACGGATGCTGGGTGAGGGTTAAATTTTAAATTTTTTCAATATTAATTGTAAGTTGCAGGCAACGCTAAAGGTTTATTTATCGTCTATATTTATAGACACCAAGATCAACCGTGAAACTGATAAACTTACATAAGGACTTAGAGCAAATCATCCAGGATGCTCAGCGCCATAACCAAAAGGCTCAGTATCGTTTATACAAGAAGTTTGCACCCAAAATGCTATCGGTTTGTAGGATGTATATTTCAGACCTTCACCATGCAGAGGATGTGATGTCCACTGCTTTTGTCAAAGTTTTTAAAAATCTCAAAACGTACCAGCACAAAGGCAGCTTTGAAGGCTGGGTACGTCGGATCATGGTCACAACTGCTATTGATTTTCTTAGACAGCAGAAACGCCTGGAGTTTGCAACCGATAATTTCGATCAGTATGAAGAAGTTGAAATACCAAGCCTCACTGAATGGTCTGTTGAAGAATTACAAGGCTTTATTGATGAATTACCAGAGGGTTATAAACTGGTGTTTACAATGAATGTCTTGGAAGACTATTCGCATAAATCGATTGCAGATACCCTAAATATTACAGAAGCCACCTCAAGATCGCAGCTGTTTAAAGCCAAGCGATTACTTAAAATAAAAATAGAAACACATAGATCCAAATCTCATGGACAAGTTTAAAGACGACCTACAACATAAATTCAATCAGCGGGAAATCCAACCCACCGATGAAGCCTGGGGAAAAAT
>Ga0306912_1001373_pt1 | contig 11063 bp, 4 predicted proteins | sample AntRauFillE10628_FD_190443 | JGI IMG/M metagenome (GOLD analysis project Ga0306912, IMG submission 190443) | Saline lake microbial communities from Rauer Islands, Antarctica - Metagenome Filla E10 #628 (v2) (version 2) | ecosystem: Environmental > Aquatic > Non-marine Saline and Alkaline > Saline... | reverse complement strand
TTAGATGATAATCCCTCGATTGAAAATGTGTCGCTTCTCAGCTCACCGAGGATACTGCTGGTTTGCGATACGAGCTTGTTAAGATGTTTAGTTGCATTATTCATATACTAAGAATTTTTGATACTGAATGCGGTTATAACTTTCTTAAAATCCAATTGATGATCGGAAACTCATCACCTGTTGAAACTGCGCATCGCCCTGTTCAATAATTAGTTGCAGCTTATTGAATCTTTCCCGCTGGCGCTCTTCAAAATCTGAAAGATATCGATCCTCCTGGGCAATTCTGGTATCCAGCCGAGAGATCTTTCGATCGACCCCGGATTCGAGTGATGATATGATTCCATTAGATCGTGTGTAGGCTTCTGCCTGATCTTTCATTTTTGCTACCGGGGATGTTTCGCTTCTGAAAAGCTCTGCAATCTCTTCAGGGCGTTGCGACAATGCATCATTTAAAAGCTCTTTGTTATCAATAACCATCTTACCGTTATTCTCAAAGCCAATCCCGATATCTGTCAGGCGCGAAATTACGTCCGGTCCTGCTCCATCGGTTTGCAGCAGTCCGGTTTGGCGGAGATTCAGGGTGAGGTTCCGGATCGACCGAAATTCACGCAGAGGTCCACGGGTGTTGTTATCTCCATCTACAAATGTTCGATCACGAATTTTCTTATTCATTTCGTTGAAAGTCGTCAGAAACTCATCAAGATTTTCACGGGCGCTTTCCAAATCCCGCTGAGCAGACATCTGAACATTACCGGTACTTACACCTCTTAGTGTGAAAGAGAGTCCGTCAATGGCGTCATCAACACTGTTTTCACTTCTTTGAAATGTTACGCCGTCAATAGTGAACAGTGCATCCAGTTCTGCTTCAGGCACCAGTTTTGTCATTGTATCGGTAGCGCCGGCAAGTGCGCCGGTAGCACCGCTGAGCTGAAATGCTCCTTCAGATCCCGACTTGAGGCTTTGGATTGAAAACTGCACGTCATTTCCTGATACATTGAATACACTCGCGCGAGCCTCATCCTCAAATGTGTCGCTAATTGCCCCCGCAAACGCCTCGAGCACTTCCTTGTTGTTCATATCTACCATCACTCCGTTTCCGTTATCTTTTTGAGTTGTAACGGAGATGGTTTCAGTTTTGTCGCCAATCGTCATGGTAACGGATCCGTCGCCCTGCGCAGCAAGGTCAAACGCTTCGCCATCCATAATCTGGCCCAGCCCGATGTCGTTACTGGCCAGACGATCTACCTGAATATTGAAGTTTAGGGGGCGGTCGAGACCATCTGCGGAGTTAACCTCCACCACTGAATCATCGGTGGAAGATACCTTGACCGGCTGAAAGGCTCTGTTGCCCAAATTTTGAAATTCGTCAATCTTGCTCACAAACTTTGAAATAGCTTCACTTACATCTCCAAGAGCCGTTTTACGTTCTTTTTGGTCGTCTTGTTGTGCTTCAAACTCTAATTTTTGACGACTTTCTATCTGTGTGAGCTGCTGTACGAACGTCTCATAAGGATTATTTTGTCGGAATAAGTTTTGAACAGAATTCATGACTCAGATTATTAGTGTTACGTGTAATATATAATCGGGCTTAGCCGACTTTTGCTTGATTCTGCCCCGCAACTTCTTGCCAGGCATCTCTGAGAGGTTCAAGAACTTCCCTTATCTCTTCATACTGACCCTTGCGTGATAAACCCTGGCAATATTTATAGAGTGAAAAAAGCTGTCCAGCCGGTTCATGATCGAAATTTAATCCGGTAATAAGTGTAGATAGTATCTCCCGTACCCGCTTGTCATCCTCTCTGTACGTTGCCTGAAGAACCAAATCGTACATTTTAACCACCAGCTGAAGCGGTGATGCATTTTTTACGGATTGCTGCTGATATACAAGTTGTGGATTACGCATAAATGTTTTTCAAAATGTTAAAATCAAGACTTGAAACGTCTGTCTGTAGCAATTATCGGCGATCAGAAAAGAAGGTTAAGACCCTGTGCTGTTTATGAGAATTTTATAATATTACTCTTAAATTGTTGGCGGCCAATGCCCTCACTAACATCATACCTACGTAAACTCTATGACTGAGAACTGAAATTGCACGGTTTCTTAATATTCTGAGGGTCATTCCTGTTTGAACCTGCAAGTCAATACACCTGTAAGTTGACATTTTGCTCTTCAAAGCACGGCTTCCCAACCGGTTTAACCCACATTATTCACGATGAAATGTGTATGAGTACCTTAACGTGATAAAATTTCTTGGTGCATAATCCGGGTAATGGATTCATGTATTTACTAAGAGTCAGTTATCGGCACTCCAACAATTATGTTAATGAACAAGCACCCGTGGAAGGCGGAAAATATTTACATAGAAAGGAAAAAAAGGCGTTCTCTTTATTGAGAGTCATAGGTGTGACAGTGGGATAAATGGGTCAACTGACTGAAAATGAGCCATTTATGATCTTTTATTGGTTTGAGATGTGGGGCGGCACCTTGTTTGCAATTTGATGGACAGGTGACCTTATAATATCTAACCGATCAAACCGAACTGTTTTGAAATTACAACTTGCCAGAGCCCAGGCCCTTCTGAAACAATCAAAACCGAAACCTGATGAAGCGATGAAGGTTCTTCAGCCGCTTGTTAACAGAAAGAATGCTCCCTGGCCGGTCTATCATTATTCCGGAATTGCCTTTCTGCAAAAGAAGGAATATGCAACAGCGCTCAGTTTTTTGCAGGAGTCGGTGCGTCAGGGAGCCGATGAACCTGAGACACATCACTCTATTTCTATATGTTACTTTAATCTTGGCAGCTATGACGAAGCTGAAGAACATGCGCAAATAGCTCTCGATAAAAAGCCGGAGTTTTTTAAAGGCTGGCTGCATTTGGGGTCACTTTACCGGGCGCAGGCAAAACTCGATGATGCCTTGAAGTGTTTCCAAAAAGCCAATGCAATTGACCCGAAAAGCGCAAGTGTGGCGTACAGAATCGGGGAGATCTACAACGATCAGGGCGACATTAATAAAGCATATGAGCTTTACGATATCGCCACGCAGATTGATAAGAAATATACAGATGCCTGGCTGGCGATGGCGCAGGTTGAAAGACACCGAAAACATTACGAGCAGGCGGAAGAGTGTATTAATAAGGTGTTAAAACAGAAACCGAAAAGCCTGGCGGCACGGGTGGAGCTGGGGGAACATTTCAAGCATATTGGGAATTATGAGAAAGCAATTAACCTGTATGAGAAGCTGATTCAAGAATTTCCCAAAGTGGGCGGAATCCGTGTAAACTATGCTCTTTGCCTGCAGGAATTGGGACGCTTTGATGAATCGGAGAAGCACTATATGACAGCATTTGAGCATCAGCCGGAATCCTTTGAATCGTTGTCGAACTACCTGATGGGGATTCATTATAACCCCGACCGTACAAAAGAAGAGATTTTTAAAGCTCACAAACTTTGGGACAAGCACTTTGCACCTCAAGTGAAGCAGGAGCGCCCGGTGCCCTCGGATACGTCAAAAGATAAAAGAATACGGGTCGGGTTTATATCAGGAGGATTTCGAATGCATCCTGTTGGCTGGATGATAACGAAAGCGCTGGAACACCTTTCAAAAGGCCAGTTTGAAATCTATTGTTATACCACCAACAATAAGTTTGATCAAATCACACGGCGAATCCACGAAGTGACGGATAAGTGGCAGTCTGTAATTGGTTACAATGATGCCGTGATTGCCCGTATGATCAAAGAAGATGAAATAGATATCCTGTTTGAACTTTCGGGGCATTCCGCTGATACCCGGCTTAAAACAGTAGCTCTTGAACCGGCGCCGGTTATTGTAAAATGGGTAGGCGGGCTCTTTAATACGACAGGGCTCAAATCGGTCGACTATCTAATTACTGACCATTACGAAACACCTGCCGGTGAAGAGAAGTTTTACACCGAAAAACTGGTTCGGATGCCGGATGATTACGTCACATTTATGCCGCCGGAATATGCACCTGAGGTTGGGGAACTACCCGTGGTGAAAAATGGCTACGTCACCTTCGGCTGTTTTAATAATCCTACGAAAGTTAATGATGAAATTCTGAACAAATGGGCCGGCATCATGAAGGATTTGCCATCCAGCCGCCTGTTTTTGAAGAGCAAACAGTATGATACAGAGGCGCTACGTGAACGAATTATTCGAACGATGGAGCAAAATGGCGTGGAAGCAGACAGGATCAGGTTTGAAGGATTGTCCCCGCATAATGAACTCCTGGACAGATATAATGAGGTAGATATAGCACTCGATCCGTGGCCATATTCGGGTGGCCTAACCACCTGCGAAGCGCTCTGGATGGGTGTTCCGGTGATTACCAAGCCCGGGCCAACATTTGCCGGCCGGCACTCTACAACACACTTGATTAACGCCGGGCTTCCGGAACTTGTAACCAACAGCTGGGACACATACAAAAAGAAAGTTATTGAACTGGCTTCTGATACTCAGCAACTCGCTGAGCTTCGTTCGTCGCTGAGGGAGCAAGTGACAAACTCACCGATTTACGATGGCCAACGGTTTGGGGCGCACCTGTCGTCGGCAATCCGTCAGATGTGGTATCAGTGGGTGGATGGATATAAAAATGGCGAAAAAGACTGGCAGCAGCATATTGATGTGGAGCCACTAAAGGATAGCGAGATTAAAGCGTACGAAAAACGATCGGATCGAAGTGACGATCGCCTTGAAATGGTCGATGATCTGGAGAATGAGTTTAGCGAAAAGTCTTTGAATGGAAACGGATCATTGAGTCCCGAAAATGGCGTAAACGGTACTGTATCTAAAAATGGAGCGCATACAAATTCTGTGGAAAAAACTTCCGAAACAGACACAAACGGGAAGCAGCAAACAGAGAATATTTCAGGACCCTATAAAATCGAGATCAAAGATGGCGTGACTATCTGTACGCCGCCCGATTTGAACCTGATGACACCCTACGTGCTACTGGAACAAGAACAGTGGTATGAAAACGAAGTTGATTTTATCCGTGAGTATCTTAAATCGGGTATGAACGTGCTGGATGTGGGGGCTGGATTTGGCGTATACTCACTGCCCGCGGCTAAACTCGTAGGTGATAGCGGTAAGGTCTTCTCATTTGAACCGGGAGCAACATCGAAGAAGTATCTGGAGATGAGCAAGCTGGAAAATGGGTTTGACCATCTTGAAGTCATCGGGAAGGCCCTCAGCGATAAAAACGGTAAGCAACATTGGCATGTCGACGAAGCACCAGAGATGAACCGGCTTGATGATAGTGGGGAAGAATGTGTTTCCGTAGTGACGCTGGACGCGTGGTGGCAGTTTGATGGAGAACCGAAGGTAGACCTTATAAAGGTCGACATAAATGGTGATGAGTCTAAAGCACTTGTTGGAGCTGAGCAACTGTTAACAGATCAATCACCTGTTGTTCTGATTTCCGTTGCCGAACAAAACTCAGACATGTTTACAGAAACCTTGTCCGACCTTGGATATTCACTGTACGAATACATTCCTGGGTCTGGAATTCTGGCTGAGCATGACGAGCAAGCGGGCACTGATCCCTACATGCAGAACCTTATAGCTGTAAAGGATGATCGGGTAGAATCGCTGAAAGAGGACGGTTGGTTTCATGATGAATCAGTTGACATTGCAGAAATAGATGACAATCTCTGGAAAGCAGAGCTTTCAAAGCGTCGGTGGACACATTCCCTTATGGAAACGTGGGAGAAGCAGGGCAATTCTGACGGAATCAAAAGCTACCTGCAGGCGCTGAATTATTTGATTACTGCAGAGAAGATTGATAGTCACAACTCCGGCCTGGACCAGCCCAAAAGCCAAAAAACAGGCCTGATGATCGGAGCTGCCCGGATTCTGATCAATCTTTACAATCAGGGAGCGGATAGTACGTCAGTCGTATTTACCCTGGTGAGATCACTGAACGCCCTCGGTAAACGAGGACAGGCGGTTGAAGTGATGCAGAAGCTGATAGAGTCCACCAAATTTGGTCAGGAAAACATGAATGTGGATCTGCCCTTTATGCTTCCGGTCCCCGAACAGGACGAAGCTCCCATTAAAACGACTCTCAATAAATGGCTGATGGTCCGCACAGTGGAGGCCTGGATACACATGAAGGACGTGACAACATATCTGAGCGGCCCTCAGGAGCAGAAGTTGATGGAGGTGTTGGAGGGGAATGTGGAGGTTGTTGATGGTATAACCAATAGAAACAGACATTTGAACGATAATTGCTTGCCAAAATCTGATGAAGGATTCACTTCAATCAGTTCAAATGAGAAAGAAATACCATTTTTTAGAAGTGAAAGAATTGATCTTATTGACGTAGCTGAAGAAAGTTACAGTTACTCGGATGAGAATGGTGTGGCTGTCATTATGCCTTGTATCGATAAAACGATGGGGGTTGAAACAGCAGAGATTTTAGTGAAAAGAGCAGGAATACCATGTAAAGTAGTTGTGGCATTTGATTCAAATGGCGAGGGTTTTATGAATACGCTAAATAAAGTGGCTAGGCAGATAAATGTAAGGTATGTGGTATACTTAGCTCAAGATGCTTTTCCTGGAATGCATTGGCTAAAAAAGGCTTTCGATAAACTTGAAGAAACTGGCAAAGGCCTATTAGGTTTCAATGACGGCAAATGGAATGGTGTGATTGCATCATTTGGAATGGTTCGAGTAAACTGGGTAACTAACTTATATAATGGATCAATTTTGTGTCCAGAGTATAAATCACATTGTGCAGACGATGAGTTAACGGCAATAGCACGTTCGAATAATCAATATGTATATGATCCTAATGTTAGTTTATTTGAGATTGATTTAGCTAAAGGATTAACTGGTGGGGGTAATCAAAGAGATAGGAAGTTATTGTATGAAAGATTTTCAACTTGCTTCGAAGGGTTAGCCCCAAGGAAAGAATTATTGAAAATATCATCTCAATATAGTGTTAAGCCGTCATCAATAAGCGTTACAAGTAAAAAAGATTCTAGAGCTGGAATAGTTAAACAGAGCAAACTCGAAGATTTTGAACCAATAATTGTAGTAGGAATGCATCGGTCTGGTACTAGTTTGTTGTCAAGAGTGCTTTCTGATATGGGGGTTTTTATGGGTAATGATTTAAGTATCAATCATGAATCTATGTTTTTTCAAAAACTCAATGTCAAAATATTTGATGAACTAGGTGGTAGATGGGACGCTCCACCCGATATGAATGTTCTGCTAGACGATGACAGTCATTTGGAAAACGTAGTTTCTTTTTTAAAAAAGAATCTAAAGAGGAGACAATTTACTCAATTTTTGCACCCATTCAAGAATCTTGATTCACTGGAAAAAAACAACAACAGAGCTTGGGGTTGGAAAGATCCAAGAAATGTTTACACATTGCCTATTTGGTTGAAATTATTTCCAAAAGCTAAAGTTATTTTTATTAAACGACATGGTGTTGACGTAGCTATGAGTCTAAGAAAAAGGGCAATCAAAGAAGCAGATAAAGTTAAATCCTCAGTGCAGATAAGTGAGAAAAATAAGGGGCTTTCCTCTTTCTCTTCACGATGCAGTACCTTAGAGGGTGGGTTAGAACTGTGGAACGAATATAATTATAAAGCAGAAGAAACACTTAAAAGACTGAATAACAGTTCATATCTAAAATTGGAATATGAAAACCTACTTTCAAATTCTGATCAAGTGATCAATGTAATTCGAAAATTTCTTGGTGAATACTCTTTGAGTAAAGAATGTACCATCAGTTTTGATGAGTCTAGAGCTTTTGCGTTCAGGAAAGACTCTGATTTATTAGCATTTGCACAAAAGAATATGGATAAGTTAAATAACTATGAAGGGATTATTCTACCTGTAACGAGAAGTAATCAGGGCTTGTCTGATCATAAAGCATATTTAGATTCTGGCGTTGAACAGATAAATTTTCTAAAGGAGTACCACTTGATTTCCCGAAATTCTAAAATATTAGATTTTGGATGTGGTCAAGGTCGGTTATTAAATTCTCTGAAATATTCTAAAACTAAATTTTCAAAGTATACTGGTTTGGATACTTCAGAAGACTCTATCAAGTGGTGTCAGAAATATTTAGCTAAATCTAATGGCATTGAATTTATTCACTTACCTGCCGAAAATGCAAGGTACAATCCAAATGTAAAGGGTTTAAAACATTTGCCATTTGAAAATAATGAATTCGACTTAATTTTTTTAAATTCAGTTTTTTCTCACATGCTTACTGATCATATAACTTTCTATTTGTCTGAATTTTATAAGGTGTTAAAGAATGGTGGTAGTCTATATTTAACGGCTTTTATAGAAGAAAATGTACCTTCCGTTCAGGAAAATCCAAATAACTATTTATCTAAATCATCAGGAGCTTTGCATCGTGTACGCTATGAAAAAAATTACTTTTTTGAGTTAATAAAGAATGCAAAATTTGAGTTTTCTTCTTTTCATCATCAAATTATAACTAGAACACATCAAAGTGTAGTGGTCATAAAAAAACTGTAGCATATTGAAACTAAAAAAAAGGCTAAAGCAGCATTATCACAAGGTTAGTTTCATTCCCAACGCCTGCGTTGGGAATGCCCACCTGGACCAACCGACCAGTGTGCTAAAATGGCTTGCTTTAGTTGTTGAGGTGTATTCACCCGACCAACTACATTTTGAATGAACCCGACCGTTTTTTTATGGTTGGGTGAAGTTCTAAGGATATAGCAATTACCCGTCGTCTTGTTAGGTGTGCAGGGTGTTGGCTATCATTTGGTTAAGCCACCGTGTGGGTTTCACGCCATGCAGCTTGCAGGTTCTAAGCAGTGAGTAGCCCATTGCAGGCCGCCGGGGCGCTTTGTGCGAGCCGGAAAACAGATAGTTTTGACGCCGAAGTGCCAGCTTGCGGATCGTATTCTCCACACATTTATTGTCAATCTGGAGGACCCCATCCTGCAGGTAGCCGCTGAGGACGTCCCTCCGCTTGGTTACATAGGCCAAGCCGTGCATATCGGGCTTTTGGCAGTAACTGTGGGGCCTGTTTGTAAATCCATTCGCCAAAGACGTTCAGGATCGGCAGAGCATACTCAAGTTGCAGCTCTTTACGCTGGTCCGGCGAAAGCTTCAACCTCGCGAGCCTGCTAGGCCGGACACATTGATGTCGATAAAAGCACCGGCGGGTTCCCCGGAATCTGCCCACCACCGTTTGGTAACCAAATAGCTGAAGGTATGAATGTTGATTTCCTGCACAGCGCAAAAGGTTTTCCTGGTCGCTACGCTGAAGTCTCACTGATCCAACTGGGCAAAAATGGTCTCTGTCTTTGTTTTGCTGTCATCGTTTATTGACAAGCAAACTAATACCGATATCAATCACCCGAAAGATGTAGTTGGTCGGGTGGATACACACATACATACAGGAAGTCAAATTTTTGTTTTTCGGAAGATTTAGTTACCACATACAGTTATCGCTAATTTTATCAAGTGAAAGATTTGTAATCAACTTACCCTACAAATCCCAACACTTCTTGTGGAGCCTTGTTTGCCTGAGCGAAGCTTGATGATGTGGTTTGCTGTTAAATCTATAGGCGAATAAACTGCGATTGTTCGCGGGCGAAGTCCGAATCCAGAATACGGCTTTTACAGCGCTCTTGCAGATAATTGTAGAAGAAACAACGTCATTTCGATTGGTATGATAATGGTGTACTCTGCCAGGTTTTCCTGTTGCAGGGAATGACGCTGACAGGAGTCCCCGAAATGCACGGGGCCACGCTGTCAGGTCATTTTAAAAAAAGATTTAAAAAAATTTAAGAACGTGTATTGCCCAACGATAAATGCTGTAACCAACGCAACAAGCGCATTTACAACTAACACAAAAGGTGATATACTATGGCAAGTTTTGGTGATTTAAACAGAGTCAATACAAACATTCAGTCGCTGGATTCTCAGCTGTCGCTGAACAAAATTAACCGTGATCTTTCCGACAATCAGCTGAAGATGTCAACCGGTCTTCGAATCAACCGTGCAGAGGATGATGCGGCCGGATACTCGATCGCAACGAAATTAAACAGTCGGGTAGCTGGCTTGGAACAAGCGATGCGAAACGTGGGCGACGCCAAGTCGGTCCTTGATATTGCAGAGTCCGGCTTTGATACGGTGATGGACAACCTGATTGAGATGAAGTCGCTGTCCACACAGGCGGCCAACGATACGCTGGGAGCAGAAGAGCGTGGCTATATTGGCGACCAGATCACTGCACTGGCTGATGATATTAATGATGTAGCCGGCCAGTCGGTTTTCCAGGATACTGAACTGTTGAATGGTAGTGTTTCAGGTGGTGGAACGGTTTCAAATACAGGGTCACTCACGCTGACCTTCCAGGTTGGAGAACGAGCAGCTGATACTCTTGAGGCAGATATTTCAGCAGTGAATGTTGGAGAACTGTTTACATCTGCGGCCGGAACAACAGGATTGGGCGATGCTAGTTCCGAACGAATCAATGCTACAGCAGCAACAGTTGGCGGGCAAGGCGCATTAAGTTTTGAAACTGGTGCCGGAACAGCTGCCACTGCTGATGATTTCAGAGCCTTCCTGTCGTCTGTTGATGATGCAATCGGATCGATGAACGACCGGGTAAATGAGATTGGTATGACGCAGTCGTCGCTGAGTATTCGTGAGGTAACCCTCTCGCAGTCAATCAGCGCGAACAGCTCGGCATCCAGTCGTATTATGGACGCAGACTTTGCCAAAGAGCAGAGTGAGTCGGTGAGGCTGCAGATCTTGCAGCAGACCGCCACATCGGCGCTGGCCCAGGCCAACAACGGACCACAGTCCGTGCTTGGATTCCTCGGCTAAGACACGAGTGACGTCTTACATAAGACTACGAATATTCAAAAGCCTCCCGGCACAACCGGGGGGCTTTTTTATTTGGGTAACTTTGTCTGTCCCTAACATAGCTTGACCGCTTTAAACACACAAGTTATGAACAAACGAAAACTCAATAAACGTCGAGAATTTAGTGAACAGATACGCCGCAAGGCTGTCAAGGAATTTCGTTCAGGAA
>Ga0306912_1001372_pt1 | contig 11068 bp, 8 predicted proteins | sample AntRauFillE10628_FD_190443 | JGI IMG/M metagenome (GOLD analysis project Ga0306912, IMG submission 190443) | Saline lake microbial communities from Rauer Islands, Antarctica - Metagenome Filla E10 #628 (v2) (version 2) | ecosystem: Environmental > Aquatic > Non-marine Saline and Alkaline > Saline... | reverse complement strand
AATACTGGTATGTTTGTCTATACGGAGCAGAAGGCAAATGAGGATGGCAATGACTCTGCAGGACCCTTTCTTCTCAAGCCACAGATTCATCTAATGACAGGGTCTCAAGCTGCTTCGGACTATCTCACGGAGCATTTGGTCTTTACCGAGGATGGGCCAGAGATTTTCTTCCACAACAGGTTCAAGGACATGGAGGATGCTGTGTTGCGATCTGAATCAGGAAAGCGTAAACCTCCACCCTGTCAGCCGGACAATACGCTATAGTATCTTTCCGGAATTGATTGGCTCCACAGCCACCAGCTCTAGCTTATTGCAAAAGTGCCATGTAGCTTATCGCACAGGCACCATGCTAGCTAGCTAATACTACCATTATAATACTTGTTTGTGTTGAAAGTGCCCTAATATTAACTTATCCCAACGCTCAACGAGATATTGGTGCGAAGTGGCCGGCCGGCTCATTATTGATTTCCATTTTTTCAGAATATTTTTTCAGATTATCTTAAAATAGTACCGTGTACTATATGTATATGTATCCTGTAGTGTCTCCTTCCTTCCTTGCTACTACTCTTGTTCTCTTCCTTGTACCCCATGTGCCCTTGCACTTTCCTAGTACTTCTTGTTGCCTCCACCATCCACCTACGAGCTAAATCCCTCTTTTCCGGCATTGCTGTCTAAGTTAGAGAGAAGCTGTTCCCAAGGAGCCACGATATCATCATGGAATTCGTTAGTCAAATGGTCAACTTTGGCATCAAAAGAATCCACAGAATGGAGTTGTGGCTCACCATGGGAATCCATTTTTTTCTGACTGGGTCTTCGGGCGCGGCTACTAGTACGCCTGACAGGTGGTTGCGGAGCTGCGCTTCCCCCATCCGAGGTAAGCTGGTTCTTATCAGTGGCTCGGAGGGACTTCAGCTTTGCTTCTCTTTTGGCCGTGCCTCTAGCTCCCTGGGCGACAGCTCTGCCTTGGCGAGTTGCCTCACTATCCACAGTAGTCTTGAAGCCAGCCCTTCTGTTGTCTTCCGCCTCCCTGGTAGCTTTGTTCAGAGTCTCACCTGCTGAAGGCAATGGAATCAGAGGGGCAATGGTCAGTGTTCCTTCCTCTCTAGCCCGATTCCACTCTTCGAACTGCGAGTAAAGGCTTTCCTGCTCAGCATAAGTCAAGTCAGCTACATTGTCATCGAGCTGGAATCCCGCCTCTGATGCTGCCGCGACAAATGTTTTTATCTGTTGCTGCCGCTCTTCCTTCCAGTGCTTGTAGCTAGCAATAACGGACCCCTGCTGCTCCATAGTCAAGCCCGTAAAGTTATCAGGAATTCCATAGCCAGCTTCCTTTGCTTCCGTCGCAACCATCAGCATTTTGCTTCTGGCAACTCGCCAATGATTGAAGCCGTTTTTGAAAGCATGGACTTCCTCAGCAGTCAGGTCATGGAAATGCCGACTTCTTGGCATGGAAGGGTAACCCAGTCGGCTAGCCTCGAAGTGCTCGCTATTGAAAGATTCTACTTTCGTGCAAGTTTGCTCAGCGTGAAACTTATCCACTACCTCCTGCTGCTTCCGCTCCGTCTCTTCTCTCTCCTTCCTCTGCTGCCTCTTCTTCCACTCCTCCACGTCAGACACTAAGCTGTCACGCTCTTTTTGAGTAAAGTCGTCATAAGCAGTTGTGGTTGGCATAGAATAGCCGTTCCTCAGTGCATCCCGCACAAACGAAGACCAATCATCCCTCTGCTCTTGTTCTGCAGCAAGATACTCATCATCAGTGTCCATACTGGGATAATGATCAGGCTTTGCTGAGGACTGGACTTTGCCTAAACAATAGAAGTCACAAATAATTCAAACGCTAGTAGTTAGAAGCTACACACAGTCGTAATAAGCTCAAAGTTGTAATCCCAGTTTAGTTCTCCATACCATCCTCCTCCCCATCAAAGTCATCATCAAGATTGAGGCCAGTGAATGCTTTATCAACCTCTGTTGCCATCTTGCCCTTGCCCAGAGTCTTTGGATTCTTCTTCGGGCGTCTTGACCCAGCAATGCACACTACCCAAGTAGCAGTCTCAAAGACAAATGGCTGATCAGCTTTGATAGTCTTGTACCCTCCTTTGATGATGCGATCCTCAAGCATCTTTGGGTCTTTATCACCTGCAGGAAGTGTATTCCAGACTTCCATGGACAGTGCAGAGGGAAACTCGAAAAGGAACTTGAAAGTGATCCCTTCTGCGCGCTCCCCTTTCATCTGAGAAGACAAGGCATTGTCCACCGTGTGCTCGTCAACTAGCTTGGCAGGAATAGACTTCAAGTTCTCAGCTGGCTGCTTATAAGCACCACTGTATCTCTCACGAAAAGGGAATGGCACCGAAGGTACAGTCACAAGGACACGATGAGATCCGAGCAACTCAGCCTTGACAAGACCATCCAACCAGTCCTTCCGCACCAGGTGGGTGAAAGTGATGCCATAGCCATTGACAAAGTCAATTCTGCCAGTGGTGGAATCCTCCACTTCCTCCTGTTCAAATCTTTCCACCTTGAAAGGAGGGTGCTTGAAGTGTGTGCCAGTCACAATGATCTTAGCATCATAGTCCCTACCCAGGAATGTGCCGCTCTGGTCACCGCTGTCATTCTTGTCGACACTCATGGTACTTCCCTTCCGCTGAGTCGAGTCGTCGTCACTTGGGTCACCTTGAGGGTTTCGGTACGTAGTGAAGTCAACTTGTGCTTTCTTGGAAGAAGACTTTGCTTTGGTAGCAGAAGCTTGGGCTTTCTTCTTAGGAGTCTTCTTGACGGATGCCACAGATTCGTCGTCCAAATCAGACACGTACTGCTGGTCTTCCGACGAAGTTACTTGTGGCTGCTGCAAACCTTGTTGGTCTCGAAGTTGTTGCACAGATAGTACCACAGGCTCAACGTTGAGCTTTTGGCGTTGTTTTCTGTAAACTTCAGTGTTCGTCTTGAAATAATGCACTCGGCGACCAATTTTCACTCTGATCTTGTCGCCAACCTTTCCGTAATCTGCTCTACCTGTAGAATCAAGTAAAATACGTAAGCCTTGAGTCTTTCCTAGATCAAAAAATGCAATTCCACCAGCAGCTTCAATATCTGAAATCAGCTGCTTCTCGATATTCAGTGGAAGTCTCTCTCGACTTGCAGAAGCACCGCTGGCAACGCTCTGAGAGGGAGTCACTGGAGTGGAGGCCTCAGCGTCTGAGAAATCCACAACTTCGTCGCTGCTGTAGCCAAGACTATTATTGTCAGAGGCACTAGTCTTGCATTGCGCTGCTGTCTTCTTACCTCTCTTGCCTGGAGACTTGGGAGGAAGAGATGCGCTGCTGTTTCCTTTCGCTTTTGCTCCCCTTGTCTGTGTTGGCATTGTGAGAGGTTGTGTGTTGGAAAGGGAAAACGAAGCTTCCCGCAAAAGCCGTGTTTATCACTGAGAACAAACTTGGACTGTTTGACCAAACTGCAAAGTGCCACGCACACAGACTTCTAAGAGGGTAGCAACAAGATAAGCTCACAGTAGAACTCATAATTTGTGAAAAGGCCATGCTAAGAGGAGTATATCTTTTGGTCGTAGTGTCTGCTGAAGTGCTGAAAAAGAACAGGGAAGCACGACGGTCGTCACACACATGTCATGTCGGTGGGAGGCTGCCTACCGCAGCTACGATAGGCTACGACTACGAGGTTTATGTAGACTTACTCGTAGTAATCGGGTACTGAGTACGTGTGCTAAGTAAAGGTGGCCGTGCCTAAAAAAAACTGTGTTACTCGTTCTCTTTGTTGTTCTTGTTCATACCCACACTTTATATGATGCCCCGATCAAAGAAGAAGCAAACGGAGGAACAAAAAGAAGAGCAAGCAAAGGACAAAAAGAAGGTTAAACCACCATGGGAACCGTGGGAGAAGAGCAGAGCAAAGCAGTGGCTGAAGAAGTGGTTCAAAGATGGGAGCATTCCCGTTGAATATTCAAAAACGGACGGTGGCCTTGGGCCTCGTAAGTATTGGGATGACCTCTGTGCTCAACACCCAGATTTCGGTGGCATTGCTGGCATGAAATATGACGAGGCATTCACCAGGCGACTTGGTGCAGTGCAGAAAGATTTTATTAAAAAAGCTGATAGGGCCACTCATGATCAAGCTTCATTTGACAATTACCGGCAGAGCCATCCAGTGGAGGCCATGAATCAAAGGGGGGAGCCACGTTGGGAGGGCTCCATTGCTCAAGCCCAGTTGAAGAAAGACATCCAGGAGCAATACCATGTTGGAAAGCTACCAAAAGAGTTATGGGAGGATGAAGGAGAAAGCAGGAACAGCTACAAAGACTACCCATTGAAAGTCTTCCGAGACCACATCTACCAAGAGATTCGCCTTCGAAAGTGGCAGTATTATACAATCAAAGAAAGGAAGAAGAAAGGCGACATCAAGTTTGACGCTGATAGCTTAGAAGAAGATGCCGATGACGTGGTTGAGGTGGACGATGAAGCCATCGAGGTAGTAGATGGTGAAGGGAGGCTAGTTGAGACAGGCGATGCAGAAGACGAGGACGAGGACCGGCCGATGAGATAATATGAAAAATACTGAAATCAATAACGAGCCGGCCAAACAAACTACTCTTGTCCGGCTTGGTTACGACAAGTTCACTTGCCATGCTGCGCCTTAATAGCACTGCACTCATCTGCTGTTTTGTAGGACTTACTGAGCATGCGATTGTCAATATAAATGACAAAGGAATGCCTGTCTTCTTTCTTGGCAACATAAGTATTGCAGTGTGGGTGCTGGGCCCAAGCTCCTCCCAATATTTTGCCCTTGGGCAACTTGGCACGCAAGACATGTTCTTTGTAAGGGTCCCACACCAGTAAATCACCACCATCATAGGTTTTGGGGCACATGACAAAAGCTGGTGGCTGTGTGTTGATGTCGGTGTGAACATGGTAAGATTTGGGATCCCTGGTGTACCAGATGTGTGTTGCTGGGATCCGTCTACCTGGCAGGAACCTATCACTTGGAATGTCCCTGTACTTTGCCTGCACTTGCCGGAACCAGCTGCAATGGCCATAGGCTTCCAAAACAATGTCACAGATGACATCCAGCACTTCTTGCTGCAGATCGTCTCCTTTCTCCAACCACTCCACTGCTTCCTCCTCCTCTTCATCTCCACCTCCCCTCATTCTAGCAGCTCCACTCCTGAGGGTACTATCATTGCTTCTGGTGTTATGCAGATGCTTGTTCATGTGGTAGGTCCCTGAAATTCCCAAAGCCCTATTGGCATGACCTCCACCACTAACAGCTGTGTGTCCGAGCGAGTGGCCTCTATTTGAGTCTCGCGCATCTAACCCTCCGCCACGCAGCCTCACAATGAGTTTGTTGTCTAGTTCTTCCAATCGCTCCTGATTCTTTGATGAAATATTTTCCAATGCTGCCATAGGGACAAAAGCAAGTCTCGCATCAGGTAGATGCTTCAGGGTCCCCTCCTGAAAAGGAACAGTCCCCATCAAAACACCTCTAGTGGACAGTCCGTAAGCATGTTTCCGAGCTCTCCTTATAAATGTCCGATGAAGTTCCCAACACTTGCGCTGCATCTTTTTTATCTCGTTGTTAGAGATGTTAGGGTAGTCACACCTAAATTTACGCCAGTCAATGAAATCTGTCCTCCTCTTTTGTTCAGTTGCGTCTGCCAGAGGTCCAATAATCTCCTTAGCTGTTGTTGGTGTGTCTTGAAGCTTTGATACCAATGTTGCCTCACAATCCTTCCTTTTTTTATTTCTTTTACTGTCACTTGCTGTGGAGTCTTTCTTTAGCTTCTCCGCCTTACTCACTTCATCAACGTATGCCTTCAGGGCGGAGGGCCCTACTAATTCGTCAATGAATTCATCACGGAGGTACCAGGGGGATTGTTCAAAACTGAACTCTATTTTAGGAAGACCAGCAACAGTGTGCCACTTGAGCAAGTCATTGTCTTCTTCTTTTTTGATATCGTCTTCTTCTATTTTGACTTTCATTGCCACAAAATAGCAAAATAACAATGAGCCCACCTCTAAGGAAAAAGCAGGTGAGCCGGAACTAGGGAATGAAGTAGCCTCTAGCATTGGAACTCGCTACGAGCCGGAACTAGGGAATGAAGGCTCCCATCGGTGTAGACGAGCCGGAACTAGGGAATGAAGTAGCCTCTAGCATTGGAACTCGCTACGAGCCGGAACTAGGGAATGAAGGCTCCCATCGGTGTAGACGAGCCGGAACTAGGGAATGAAGTAGCCTCTAGCATTGGAACTCGCTACGAGCCGGAACTAGGGAATGAAGGCTCCCATCGGTGTAGACGAGCCGGAACTAGGGAATGAAGAGGCCTCGCATTGGCAGACCTTAACCGTAACGCCGCTCCGCTGATTGGCATCATGTTACTTTTTGGCCGGACCTCCAGCGTCCACCAAACTCAATCTGAGAAAATCTTTTTTGAAAATGAGCCGGGCGAGCCACCACGGTTGCAGATCCATTCACAAATTGACAACATGATCTGTTGCGAGCGCAATTTTGGTGTTTTTCCAATCTATATTGTTTCCAGCGTGGCCCAACACGATACTCCACAACGGTTGGCTACTCCACTCACAAATTATATTTGTGTGTTCCCACTACATTTATATTGTTTCCTCATGGGATATCTTCCCAACGTGACACGATTGGAACAGCCACGATTTCAGCCACGATTTGCAAAACCACGAAAACAGACAAGATGCATTTTTGTCAGAGCTCATAAAAAAGAAAGCAGCGTATTTCAAAACAAAGAAGCAATATAAAACAACAAAGCAGCACATTTCAAAGCAAAGAATAAGCAATACCATGACGGATCCTGCTCCTGATCCCAATCTCCAATTCGTCCCTGATTACGAAGGGCCTGTCGTCATCGAGAGCGACGACGAGGAACCACGGGGTCTCGATCTAAATGTATTGCTCCTATTCCGCGATGTTCAAATTGGAGTCGGAAAGAAGAAGAAACCAAAAGATAAGATCACCAAACTTATTGAGGCAGCTACCCTCTATATAGTGCTTCGTGAGAGCAACAAAAAGAAGCCCCTGTCTAAACAAGTGGAATCCCTCATCATGCCATACAAGGAAATTCAAAAGCTCACGACCAAAGTGAATGACGATATAGAAAATGGTCGCCCTGTTACTTATAGATTGACGAAGTGCACAAAGAAAGACAATATGCAGAAAAAATATGAATACATGTTGAATCATTGGGATGGCTTTGTAGAAGATTTTGCTACGCTGAAACTGGAAGACACGGAAAAGAACTTTATGGCGTATACCACTTTCATGCAACACATCACAAAAATGAAGAAGATAGCAGTGCACTATACTTTATTCATTTGGGAAAAGCCACAGACTGAGGATAGGGGAAAGGAAAAGCACCACCCTTCTCTGGAGGAAATTCGCACGTTCTTTTCAGGCTATAAGAATATCGACAAGCGCATGGACGACGTTGTGAAACACAAGGGCTTTAAAGCAGCGGGACTCTGGTTCCCACAGGCACCGCCAAAAGATCAAAATGATGATGAAGGTGACGAAACGACCAACACTCAAAATAACTCAACAACCAACACTCAAAATAACTCAACAACCAACACTCAAAATAACTCAACAACCAACACTCGAAATGGTGATCAACTGGTGCGAGCAGAGAACGAGGCAACAAAAGCTCAGAACGAGGCAACAACAGCTCAGAATGAGGCAACAACAGCTCAGAACGAGGCAGAAGAAGCAGCAAAGAAGGCAGCAAAAGCCGAAGAAGGAGTAGGGCTCGCCACAGCCCAGGCAAACGAAGCCAAAAATGATGCAGAGAGCGACCCAACAAATGAGCTCTCGCGAAAGAAAGCCGAAGACATGCAACACGCTCTAGTGCAAGCCCAATATGCAGTCAAGGAAACCCAAGATTTGGCAAAGGCAGCTGCAAAGAAAGCGGAGGCAAAAGATTTGAACGCAAGACTAGCCAAAGGCAAGGCCACAAGTGCCAAACTCAAGGCATCGGAGCTCAGATCGGAACACGAAGACAACGAAGACGACAACGAAGACGACAACGAAGACGCTGCCACAAAGAAAGCTGAAGCTGACAAAGCCGAAGCTGACAAAGCCAAAGCGGACAAAGCCAAAGCCGACAAAGCCAAAGCGGACAAAGCCAAAGAGGACAAAGCCACGGCCGACAAAGCTGAAGCCGACAAAGCCACGGCTGACAAAGCTGAAGCCGACAAAGCTGAAGCTGACAAAGTCCGAGCCGAAAAAGTCCAAGCCGAAAAAGCCCAAAAGGAAGCTGCAACCAAGAGAAAAGCTGTAGATGTTATCGGTGCTGCAGAGAAGAAACAGAGAAGTATCATCGCTAGACTCAAAACTAGAAAAGCCAAGGATACTATTCATTGGATCTATCGCAATCAGAAACCACTCATTATAGACCTTACCGATGACCAGCTTGATGACGATGCAACAAGGGCTTCAGCAATATTCCGCCACAATAGAAGTTTTGTTTCAGGAGAGAAGGAAGTCATCAAAATCTTGAATTTGCTCCAAGTCAGAATCAACTACTCCGATGTCACAGAGCTAAAGCCCAAGCGCTTCCTTTGGATTGACTGGTTTGATGCTATGGATAGACTAGATGGAATCACTGATGATGACACCAGTTGCTGGCGTGCAATCATGACTCTTATCCTATCCCAGCAGTGCACTTCTGATGCTGAGCTTTTAAAAGCTGTTAATGCTTTGCATGTCGCGAATCGGTTCCTTCCTAAGAAATTGGATGAGCTTACGCCAGATGAGCTAGCTAAGCTTCTTGAAGACATTGCTCGTGATCAGGAACTTGAAGGGATTGCTCGTGATCCATCTTCATGTGCAACGCAGCTGAAGAAAGCTACTCATTCAATTCTGCACGATGCCGATGTAAGCAACACCAATCTCTATGAGGAGCAAGCTTTGACATACCGCAAAAATGAATGTGATATCCATGTCATCAAGCTTGCAATGGCTCTAGGATGGGTTGATAAGCCTCAGAAGGTGGGCCCTGAAACTAACTTTATTGAATATCAGAAGCAAGTTCAGGAGCAATTGTGTGATTGGCTGTCAACAGCAGAGGTGGAGAGCCTTAGCAATTTACTACCGCACTTTGGGAAATTCATGGAAGACGAGAATATCTTGGCAAAACTTCGTGCATTCATCAAGGAAGAATCAACTGGTAAGGAAAGGGAGAAAACAGAAGAAGTAATTACAAAGATGACGGACTTCTACAAAGACTGCGTCTGAGAAAATAACAGAGCTGAAAGCTGAACGAGACAAAACAAGCTACTGTATGGAAGAGAGCTATAACATGACACTCTCTGTAGCACGGAAAATTATTTCGGCCTCTTACAAATAACGTTAGTAATAAAGCCTATTCTATATCAACCAACTTAGCTTAGTGGTGTGGTGCAACATATAACTGGTGTGGTGCAACATATAACTGCGATAAGACAGCCTCATGTATTTGAGATAAGCTCTTTCAATCTGAGAAATCAAAAAATGAAAATGAGCCGGCCGGCCCAAGTCATAGATCATCTATATGTGGTAGAGAGGCTCCCCCAGCTCCATTTTGTACTCTGTAATGACAGCCACAGCCTCCACACAACTCTGCAGGCGTTCTTTTGAGTGCCGGAATCGGCTCGATAGAGAGTCGAAGGTCTTGAGCACACCATTGTACTTCTCATTTCTCTGCCTGGCTCTGCGCTTGAACAGCGCCACTTCTGCAGAATCGTGTGAATTGGGTGTGCTAACATACTTGGAGTATCCCTTGTACCCACCATCGGCAATGCCTCTCTTCTTGGTAGTCTTCAGTTTGGCCAACAGGCCTCCTTCTGTGAATATCTTTGCATCGTTGTAGGTTCCAGCATCAAAGGGGCCATTGATCCAGACACATTTACTCTCCGCTAGTGCGACACCAAATTCGTAAACAAAGCCAGCACAGTTGTGCTTGTAGGAAAAGATGGCTGGGTCTTTTGGGAGTGTAGGGTGGACTTTCTCCTCAGAGGCAAAGTGGACGCCGTCAAAAGCTACAACCCATTCATCGCTGCCAAAATTGTCATCAGGCCACTGTATTATTTCAGCCTTCAAGGCACGGATGCAGTTGACGTATAGCCACCCACTCCTGCGCAGTGTATTCCTAGAGACCTTCCACAAGCCCTCTCTTTGATATTCAGTTGGATAGCGAGCTAGAAAATTCATTGCCATGAAGAATTCCTTTACTGAACGACGCCCTGCTCTAATGATATTTGCTTCTTGCAGTTCTGTCGTCTGGAGATCCTCCCATAGTTGAGCACAAACCCTTGGATGTGCATTGAAGAAGGCTCTGAATCTGGTGACATTTGTGGCAGTCTGGACTCTCTGGATTTGCCGGCTTGTCCAGCCAAGGAGACGAAGACCAAGGACTAGCATCTCGTCTGGGGTATAGATTTCAAATGCATCCTCCTCTTCCATGCTTGTCCCATATAATTACTCTAATATTGTGAATTCAGAGGAGAATGATCCAACGGCTCGTAGCTTGTCTTGTTTGGATGAGGCAGCTTGTCTTGTCTGGAAGAGGCAAAACCTCGTGTTCGGCGTGTTGGTTTGCTTCAGTTGCACGAGAAAAAATGCATGAGAAAGGATAATTAAAAGACTTAAGGAAGAGTTTTGAAACTCTTCGATAATTTATGGAAGAGTTTTACTCTTCCTTAAATAGCGCAGAGTTTGGTAAAACTCTTCCATAAATTATCGAAGAGTTTCAAAACTCTTCCTTAAGTAAAAGTCATTTTCAGTAGTTCTGCTGGCGTGCAATGTCGCATAGGCTTGCTCTACATTAATTAGGAGAAATAAATTAATTATCAGTCAATCGTGACAAATTAATTAATGAACGGGACTGCTAGGTACTGCCCAACGGTCCTGAAAACATACATGGAGTGGTGATGCGTGCTGACGTCTCTGTCTCAGCTTGAGATACAATACAGGGTTAGAGTTCCAACTCGCCATGCAAGCAAGCCCATTGGCGTATCGACAAAGTTATATATTAACGAATGCCAATGCATATCTAAAT
>Ga0306912_1001368_pt1 | contig 11107 bp, 9 predicted proteins | sample AntRauFillE10628_FD_190443 | JGI IMG/M metagenome (GOLD analysis project Ga0306912, IMG submission 190443) | Saline lake microbial communities from Rauer Islands, Antarctica - Metagenome Filla E10 #628 (v2) (version 2) | ecosystem: Environmental > Aquatic > Non-marine Saline and Alkaline > Saline... | reverse complement strand
GAGGTCGAGCTCGACGTGGGCGGGGACGGGGCCCGGCTGCTGTCCCGCGTTGCACAGCCACGTGCGGCCGAGCACCTGCAGCCAGTCGCCGTCGGGGGTGAACGGCGCCTGGTGGATGTGGCCGCACAGCACCGCGGTGGGGGAGAAGCGCTCGATCCACTCGGCCAGGACCGGGTCGCCGTAGTGGCGGCTCCCCGTCCACGACAGCGGGCCCGTCGGGGGCGAGTGGTACGCCCAGACCCACGGCCCGTCGGCGAGGTCCGCCGCCACCTCCAGCTGCGCCTCGAGGGCGTCGCGGGCGACCGGCCCGTCCCACCACCCCAGCGCGGTGAAGCGCACGCCGTCGACCAGCGCCGTGGCCCCGTCGACGGTCGCGCCGCTGCCGGCCAGCGGCCCGAGCCACGTGGCGGTCTTCTCGCCGGCTTCGTTGCGTGCGTCGAGGTCGTGGTTGCCCGAGCAGGCGACCAGCCTCGTGCGCCCAGCCAGCTCGGCCAGCACCTCGCGCACCGCCACGACCTGCGTGCCGACGTCCACCGCCGAGGCCACGTCGCAGAGGTCGCCGGCGAGCACGACGACGTCGAAGTCCGCCGCGACCTGCAGCAGCCAGTCGTACTGCGGCAGGCGGTAGTGCAGGTCGGCGACCAGCAGCACGCGCATCGGGGTCCTCGGTCTCGCGTCGAGCGGCTCAGTCGCGCAGCGACACGGCCTCGTGGGTGGTCTCGCGCAGCCGGTCGGCGAGGCCGACCAGCAGGTGCTCCAGGATGCGGGTGAACACCAGGTGGTCGACCCTACGCACCTCCATCAACTGCTCGCGGGTCAGCTCCCACGTCACGACGTGGTCCACGGCCCGCACGGACGCCGAGCGGGGCGCCTGCTCGATCAGCCCGAGCTCGCCGAAGGCGGTGCCCGGGAACATGTCGGCCACGCGCACCCGAGTGCCGGCCTCGTCGGCGACCTCGACCCGCACCCGCCCGGCGGCCAGCAGGTGCAGGGCGTCCGTCGGCGCGCCCTCGCTGACCACGACGTCGCCCGGAGCGAACGTGCGCCGCACGAAGCGGTGCAGCAGCCGTGCCTGTGCGTGCTCGCCGAGGTGGCGCAGCAGCTCGAAGTCCTCCAGCGGCACCTCGGCCTCGGCGTCCTCGCGCGCGTCGGTCGCGTGCAGGACGGCCTCCTCGCAGACCAGCAGCGCGTCGTCGAGCGACGCGGTGACCTGCACGCCGTCGACGTCCGACAGCAGCTGCTTCGGCAGTACGCCGGCAGGATCGGCGACCAGCAGGCGCCGACCGCTGCTGACCAGGTCGCGCGCCAGGCCCCGCAACAGCGTCGTGGTCGAGCCGTCGGTGCTGCCGGCGCGGGTCAGGTCGACCACGACGGCGTCGACCTCGCCCCAGGTGCGGTGCACCTCGCGCACCAGCCGCTCCAGCGGCGCCGCGAACAGGTCGCCCTGCAGCTCGTGCACGGCGGTGCGGTGCCCGTGGGCCGCAAGCAGCCGTGCCTGCTGCGGTGGCCGGCGTCGTGACAGGACGATGTCGGACAGCCGGTAGCTGCGGCGCAGGGCGTGCGCGGCGCTGCTCGACGCGCGCAGCAGGTGCAGGTCGAGCACGCGCGAGAGGTCCCGGATCGCCGCCACGCCGCGCACGGAGTTGCCCTTGGCGTCCAGCAGCGGTGACCACGCCGTCACGGCGAGCTGACCCGGCAGCACGCCGATGACCCCACCGCCGACCCCGCTCTTGGCCGGCACGCCGACCTCGTACATCCACGTGCCCGAGTAGTCGTACATCCCGCAGGTGCTCATCACCGACAGGGCCCGCTCGACCGCGTCGGCGCCGACCACGCGGTCGCGCGTCAGTGGGTGCACGCCGCCGTTGGCCAGGGTCGCGGCCATCATCGCCAGGTCGTCGGCCGTGACCAGCACCGAGCACTGGCGGAAGTAGTCCTCGACGATGTCGTCGACCGGGTCGCCGATCACCTCCACGGCGCGCAGCATGTTGGCGATCGCACGGTTGCGGTGGCCGCTGGCCGACTCCGAGGCGTAGACCTGCTGGTCCCACGACAGCTCGCGACCGGCGAGCCGGGAGAACGCCGCGAGGATCCCGGGGAAGCGACTGCCGTGCTCGTCGACCGGCAGCATCGCCGTCACCGCGATCGCGCCGGCGTTGATCATCGGGTTGCGGGGCCGTCCCGTGTCGGCGTCGAGGCTGATCGAGTTGAAGGCCTCGCCCGACGGCTCGACGTCGACCCGCTTCTCGACCTCGGCGGCGCCGTGCAGGTCGACCGCGAGCGCGTACGCGAACGCCTTGGACACCGACTGGATGGTGAACGGCACCTCGACGTCGCCGACGCGGTAGCGGTGCCCGTCGGCGGCGACGACCGCGATGCCGAAGCCGGTCGGGTCGGCGAGCGTCAGTTCGGGGATGTAGTCGGCCAGGGCCCCGTCGGCCACACCGGCGTAGCGCTCGTGTACCCGCGTGATGGTGCGGGTGACCGCGTCGTCCACCCGTCGACTCCCGTCGCCCGTGGCCCCCCGGTGCCGGCGCCGCCGTCGAGCCAACAGCGTGTGCTTTCCCGCCCGGCGTCGCGGGCGTTTCGGGCAGGTTTCGCCCCGCCCCACCTCACGCCTGGAGGTCGGCGACCAGGTCGGTCAGGAAGCGTTCGCATGCGGCGAGCTGGGGTATCGCGATCCACTCGTCCGGCTGGTGCGCCTGGTCGATGTCGCCGGGGCCGCAGACCACGGTCGGGATGCCGGCCCGCTGGTGCCAGCCGCCGTCGGTGCCGAAGGGGACCGTGCCGGCGGGGCCCTCGAAGCCCGTCAGCCGGCGCACCAGCGCCTCGGCCGGGTCGTCGTCCTGCGGGGTCAGCGCGGGGACCCAGGTGCCGCGCTCCCACGCGATCCCCGCCCGTGGGTCGACGGCCTGCAGTCCCGGCACCAGGTGCTGCTCGCCCCAGTCGTGCAGCGCGTCGCCGAGGTCCCAGCCGTCGTCGGCCGGCACCGGGCGGTACTCCATGGTGATCTCGGCGCGGCGCGGGACGATGTTGATCGCCTGCCCGGAGGCCAGCGTCGCGACGTTGAAGGTGGTGTACGGCGGGTCGAACGACGGGTCGGCCGCCGCCACGCGGTGCTCGGCCGCGACGTCGTCGACGTGGGCGACCAGTCGTGCCGCGGCGACCAGCGCGCTGGCGGCCAGGTGCGGCCGGGACGAGTGCCCGTCCCGCCCGGCCACGACGACGCGGAACGAGCGCACGCCCTTGTGCGCGGTCACGGGACGAAGCAGCGTCGGTTCGCCGACGACGCACGCGGCGGGGCGGGTGCGTGCGACCAGAGCGTCGGTCATCGGCCCGGCCCCGACGGTGCCGACCTCCTCGTCCCAGGTCAGCAGCAGCCACAGGGGGCGGGCCAGCTGCGCTGCCGCAGCGGCCGGGGCGGCGTGGGCCAGCGCCGCGGCGAGGAAGCCCTTCATGTCGGTGGTGCCGCGCCCGACGAACGTGCCGTCGCGCTCGACCATGGCGAACGGGTCACTGGTCCACGGCTGGCCCTCGACGGGCACGCAGTCGGTGTGGCCCGACAGCACCACGCCACCGTCGACGTCCGGCCCGATGCGCACCAGCAGCCCGGCGCGGTCGTCGGCGTCCGACGCGACCCGCTCGACCACGGCCCCGGTGCCGGCCAGCGCGTCCTCGGCGGCGTCCAGCACGCCGAGGTTGCTGCGCAGGGAGGTCGAGTCGATGCCGACCAGCCGCTCCAGCAGCTCGGTCGTCGCGTCGGTGGGGCGGTCCACGCAGGCTCCTCTTCGTCGGGCGGTCGTTGGGTGGTCCTCGGGCGGTCGTCGCCCGGCTCGTGGTCCGGGCCGGGTCGCATCCTGCCCGTCCGCGAGCGGCCGTGCTCCGCGTGCGCGTGCGGTCGGGACCGCGGGTGAGCGGCTGGTTCGCTGGCGGTCCCCGACCCCCGGAGCGCCACGTGCTGCTGGTCAGCTGGAACGTCAACTCCCTGCGGGCGCGCATGCCGCGCCTGGAGGAGCTGCTGTCCCGCCACGAGCCGGACGTCGTCGCACTGCAGGAGACCAAGGTCGCACCCGACCAGCTGCCGCACCTGGAGCTGCAGGCGCTCGGCTACCGGGCGGTCGACCACTCCAGCGGGCGCTGGAACGGCGTCGCGCTGCTGGTGCGCGACGACCACGAGGTCGACGACGTCGCCGCCGGCCTGCCGGGATCGCCGGTGCCCGACGAGGCGCGCTGGGTCGAGGCGACCGTCGCCGGCGTGCGGGTCGCGTCGGTGTACGTGGTCAACGGTCGTGCCGTGGACGACCCGCAGTACGAGGTCAAGCTGGCGTTCCTCGGTGCCGTGCGCGAACGCGTCGCGGCACTGCGGGCCGACCCGGGCGCGCCGCCGCTCGCGCTGCTGGGTGACGTCAACGTCGCCCCGCGGGACGTGGACGTGTGGGACGTCGGCGCGGTCCACGGGGGGACGCACGTCTCGCCGGCCGAACGCCGGGCGTTGGAGCACGTGGGGCTGTTCGACGCGTTCCTCGCCGCCCCCGAGACCGGACCGGAGCGCTTCACCTGGTGGGACTACCGTGCCGGGGCGTTCCCGAGGGACGCCGGCATGCGCATCGACCTCGCGCTGGTCGACGAGCGGCTGGTCGACCGGCTGGACTTCGTCGGGATCGACCGCGAGCTGCGCCGGGGCGAGAAGCCGTCCGACCACGCACCGCTCCTCGTGCGCTTGCGCGACGGCGAGCGCTGATCCCGGCGAGGTCGCGCGGACCGGGAGCTGCGGACCGCTCGCGGTCTCGCGGCTCGTCTCCTCGCTGCGCTCGTCGAGGTTCGCACGCTCGGCCACCGCTCCTCGTGCGCTTGCGCGACGGCGAGCGCTAGTCGCGGATGCGGCCGTCGACCATCTCCACGACGCGGTCACCGAGGTCGACCACGCGCTCGTCGTGGGTGACCATCACCGCGGCGACCCCGCGGCGGTCGACCTCCTCGCGCAGCAGCTCGACGACCTGGCGCCCGAGGACCGAGTCGAGCGCGCTGGTGGGCTCGTCGACCAGCAGCAGGTCCGGGTCGTTCATCAGCGCCCGGCCGATCGCGACGCGCTGGCGCTGGCCACCGGACAGCTCGCCCGGCAGGTTGCCCGCGCGGTCGGCCAGATCCAGCTCGTCCAGCAGCTGGTCGGCGCGCTCCTTGGCGGCGCGGTCCGCACGCCCGCCGCCGAGGGTGCGCACGGCCAGCAGGTTCTCGCGCGCCGTCAGGAACGGCACGAGGTTGACCGACTGGAACACGAAGCCGATGCGCTCGCGGCGCACCCGCGCGGCCGCGGCGTCACCCAGCCCGGACAGCTCGTCGCCGGCCAGCAGGACCGAGCCGGACGTCGGCGTCGCCAGAGCACCGGCGAGCGTGAGCAGCGTCGTCTTGCCCGACCCCGACGGGCCCATCAGGACGAGGAACTCGCCGTCGTCGACGTGGAGGTCGACGTCGTCGAGCGCGACGACGGTCTGGTCGCCGGCGGTGAACTCCTTGCGGGCGGCCTGCAGCTGGAGGGCGGGCACGTCGGCTCCTTCGGGTGGTGCGGTGCGGGGGTGCGGTGCGGGTGGCGCGGGAGGTGTCGGGCCGGTGGGCGGTGTCGTGACAGGTACTCAGCCGATCGCGGCGGCCGGGTCGACGCGCAGGATGCGGCGCAGTGTCAGCAGCGAGCCGACGACGGCCGTGGCGACGGTCGCGCCGGCGAGGATCGCCAGGCGCCCGGGCACCACGACGACCGGCAGGTCGGGCGGGACCAGCGCGACCAGCCCCGCCGACAGCAGGCCGCCCGCGGCCAGCGCGACCAGCGCGATCACCACCGCCTGGGCGGCGAGGCCCGCCAGCAGGTCGGGGGAGCGGCCGCCGATGGCCTTGAGCACCGCGTACAGCTTGACGCGCTCGATGGTCAGCAGCACGAAGAACAGCGCGACCACCAGCAGGGTGACGAGGAACGTCACGCCGATGATCCCCTGGAACGTGCCGGACTGCTGCGCCACGACCTCGTCGGCGGCCACGACCTCGTCGGCGGTGGCCACGTCGACCTCGACCACGCCGGCCAGCGCGGCGCGCACGTCGTCGGCGAGGGCGCCGAGGTCGCTGCCGGCCGCCGGTTCGACGACCAGCACCTGGGTCGTCGGTGCGCCGGTCGGGTCGATGCTCGCCGCGAGCTCGAGCCACGTGTCGTGGCCGACCCACACGCTGGGTGCGCCGGCGGAGACGTCGGACAGCACGCTGCCGACCGCTTCGCAGCACGCGTCCTGCGGGCCGACGGCCGGCGGGGCGTCGGCGGGTGCTCCCGCGATCGCACCGAGCCGTTCGTCGACGTGCGCCGTGCCCGGCCCGACCGGCGCAGGCACCGCGTCGAGCCCGAGGTCGTGGCCGACCAGCACGACGTCGACGAGCTCCCCGCCGTCGGGACGTGCGGTGGTGGTGACCTGCGAGAGGCGACCGACGTCGGCGACCCCGTCGACCTCCGCGACGGCGGCGCGAGCCTCGTCGGGCAGGCGCGAGCGGTCCAGCGCGAGGTCGGCGTCGGCGGCCACGACCAGCAGGCGGCCCTCGTGGGCGCGCACCACCCCGGTCTGCGACAGCGACAGCCCATCGAGGAACCCGCCGAGCACGACCAGCAGGACCACCAGCAGCGACATCGCCACCACGACCGGGGCGAAGCGCCCGGGTCGGCGCAGCAGCTCACGCAGCGCGATCGACACCTACAGCCCCCCGTCCGCGACGGCCTCGACCGGTTCGGCCCGCAGCACGCGTCGCAGCGACGCCAGCCCGGCGACGAGGCCGAGCACCAGGATCGCTCCGGCACTGGTCAGGATCGTCCCGACGTCGAGCCCCGCACCGAACACCTCGCGCGCCGCCGAGAGCAGGCCCACCGCAGCACCGGTGCCGACGAGCACGGCCACGCCGACGACGACCACGACCTGGACCAGCACCGGGCGCACGACGTCGCCGCGCTCGGCGCCGACGGCACGCAGCAGGACCAGGGCGTCGCGCTTCTGCACCGTCAGGATCAGGAAGAACACGCCGGTGACGATCGCGACCACGACGTACAGCAGCACGTACAGGATCCCGAACGAGCGCGTGATCGTGCCGGCGCCGGGCAGGCCCTCGATCGCCGTCGCCCGGTCGACCGCCTCCACGCCGTCGACCGCGTCGCTGATCGCGGCGGCGACCGCTGTCGCGTCCTCGCCGTCGGCGACGGCCACCGCGATCGCCGAGGTCGGCAGCGGCACGTCGCGCCCGGCGCGCTCGGACGTGGCCGTCGCGACGGCGTCGCGCGGCGCGAAGTAGGTGGGCAGGATCGCGAACGTCGCACCGTCGGCCGTGGCGGCGACGTCGAGGTCGACGCCGGGCAGGGCCAGCAGGTCGGCGGCGTCCCCCTCGACGAAGGCCGAGGTCCCGGCGACGGCCGTGCCCTGTTCCAGCACGCCGTCCACGGCGCGTGGCAGAGCGGGGGAGCCGGCGTCGGTGGCCAGCACCGCGCTCGGCTCGCCGTCGACGTCGAAGACCGTGAACGTCACCGGCGACGCGGCCGCGACCCCGGCGACGTCGGCGACCGCGTCGACGGCACCCTCGTCGAGCACCGAGCCCTGCGGGTTGAGGCGCGCCTGGTCGTCGTAGACCCAGACGTCGGCCCGCGCCTGCTCGTAGGCGCCGGTCAGTCCACCGGTCAGTGCGCCGGCGACGGCCTGGAAGAACAGCAGCAGGAGCACCAGCAGCCCGACCGCTGCACCCAGCAGGGCGAAGCGGCCACGTGCACGTCGGAGCTCGGCGATGGCGAGGAACATGGGGTGGACCCTATCGCGACACGACGTCGTGACGTGATGGACGGACGGACAGTACGCTCCGGCAATGCCGAAGCTGTGGGCCGACTCCCTCGACGAGCACCGGGCGCTGGTGCGCGAGCGGCTCGTCGACGCCTTCGTCGAGCTGCTGTCCGAGCGCCCCCTGGACGACGTGACCGTCTCGGCCGTGGCGGAGCGTGCTGGGCTGGCCCGCTCGGCGGTCTACAACCACGTCGACCATCTGCACGACCTCGCGCTGCTGCACACCGAGCGCACCATCGCCGCATGGGTCGAGCCGTTCCGTGCCACCGCTCAGCAGCCGGCGCTGGAGCGGCTGGGGGTGCTGGTGGCGTCGTCGCTGCGCACCTTCGCGGAGGACCCGGTCGGCGGCCAGGACCTCTCCGGCCACCTCGACGAGGAGCGCCTCGCGCGGCTGTTCGGCCTGCTCGGGCCGATCCGCGCCGAGGTCCACCAGCTGTGCGTGCAGGGCGTGGAGCGCGGTGAGCTGCTCGACCGCGACCCCGCGGCCCTGGCCGGCTTCGTGTGGGCCGTCGTCGGTGGCCACCGCGTCACCGTCGGGTCGGGCAGGGTCGACGTCGGGGCGACGACCACGCTGGCGACCGAGCTGCTGCAGCGAGCCCTCGCGCCGGAGCCCGACGGCGACGGTCCCGACGGCGCCTAGTGTCCACGCAACACGAGCAGGAGCAGTCCCGGTGCCAACCGTGTTCAGCCGCATCATCTCCGGGGAGTTCCCCGGGCGCTTCGTGTGGCGCGACGAGACCGCGGTCGCGTTCCTGTCGATCAACCCGCTCTCGGTCGGGCACACCCTGGTCGTGCCGGTCGAGGAGGTCGACCACTGGCTCGACCTCGACGACGAGACCTGGCAGCACCTGCAGGTGGTCACACGCCACGTCGGCGCGGCGATCCAGCGAGCCTTCGACCCGCCCCGGGTCGGCACGGTCATCGCCGGGTTCGAGGTGCCCCACGTGCACGTGCACGTGCTCCAGGCCCACGACCTGACGACGTTCGACTTCCGCAACGCCGCGCAGGACCCGGACGAGGACACCATGGACGACGCGGCCGAGGCGATCCGCACCGCCCTGCGCGACCTCGGCCACACGGGCGCCGTGCAGCAGCGCTGAGCGCCCACGCCCGGGACGTGCTGCGTCTTCGCACGGACCTGCGCGCGGGCTCACCGCCCCCTCCGCGGGGCCGACAGGAACGTCATGCCAACGACCCGACCCGAGCCCGACCGACTGCTCGCCTTCCGTCGGCGTGCGGTCTCGGTGACCGCGGCCGTCCTGGCGGTCGGGATGCCCCTGCTCGCCGTGGTGCTCGAGACGACCAACCCGGTCATCGTCGCCGTCGACGTGGTGCTGCTGGTCTCCGCGGGCGCCGTGCACGCCGCTGCGGCGCTGACCGTCGGGCGCCGCTGGGAGCCGGGTGGCGTGGTCTGCCTCGCGTACCTGGTCGTGATCACGCTGCTGATCGGTGTCTCGTTCCTGCACGCTGACACGCCGCAGAGCGACTCCTTCTGGTTCCTGCTGATCCCCGTCGGGCTGTCCGGCGTCACGATGTCCGGTCGCCTCCACGCGACGGTGATCGCGTTCGGCCTGACGACCTACGTCATGATGACCTCCCTCGGCCCCGGACTGGACCCGCCGCTGACGGCCTCCCGGCTGGTCTCGATGGCACTGTTCGGCCTTGCCGCGCACGCGATCGCCGGTCGGCTCGCGCAGGCGCTGGTCGACGCGGACGAGGCACAGGCGGCACTCGCCGGCCAGCTCGACGAGGTCCATCGCCTCAACGGGCGGCTGACCGAGCTGGACCGGGCCAAGGACGACTTCGTCTCGACGGTCTCCCACGAGCTGCGCACCCCGCTCACCGTCATCCAGGGGCTCGGCGGAATGCTGGACACGCGCTGGGACGACCTCGGTGACGACCGCCGGCGCGACGTCGCCCGTCGCCTCGGGGCCAACGCCCGGGCGCTGCAGGGCATCGTCACGACGCTCCTCGACCTCGCCCGGATCGAGCGCGGCGGGCTCGACCCCGTCGCGGAACCGGTGCGGCTTCGAGGTGCGGTCGAGGAGTCGCTGCTCCGGCTCGAGCCGCTGCTGCAGGAGCACGTGGTCAGCGTCGACGTCGCGGAGCCGGTCGTCGTGTCGACCGACCCGCGGCTGCTGGAGCGCGTGCTCGACAACCTGCTGACCAACGCCGCGCGCCACACCTCCGCGGGCACCCCCGTGCGGGTGCGGGCCCGACCCGAGGGTTCGGCCGTGCGGGTCGAGGTCGCCGACGACGGACCGGGCGTGCGGCCGGAGGAGCTGGACAGGCTGACCGACCAGTTCTACCGGGCGGGGCAGGCGAGCAGCTCGGCCGCCGCCGAGAGCGTGGGGCTCGGCCTGGCGCTCGTCCACGACGTGCTCGTGGCGCTCGGCAGTCGCCTGGAGGTCGGCTCGCAGGCAGGTCGGGGCATGACGTTCTCGTTCCTGCTGCCGGCGGTCGCCGCCGACGGTGACCGGCCCGTGTCCGCAGTCTCAGGGCAGTCGGGGGCCGAGCGCGCCTGAGAAGACCTCCCGGCACGTTGCGACGGTGTCGGCGTCGGCGGGACCCTTGTCCGGGCGGTGGTGCCTGACGCGTGCGAAGCGCAGGGCGATCCCGGCGGGGTAGCGGGGCGAACGCACGAAGCCGTCGAGGGCCACCTCGACGACCAGCTCGGGCCGCACGTGCACGACGTGGCGCTCGCGCCGGTCCTCGAGCTCGAGCAGCCGCTCGGTCTGCCACTGCAGCATCTGGTCGGTCAGGCCCTTGAAGGTCTTGCCGAGCATCACGAACCCGTCACCGTCGCGTGCGCCGAGGTGCAGGTTGGACAGCCATCCTTCGCGTCGTCCGGAGCCCCACTCGACGGCCAGCACCACCAGGTCGAGCGTGTGCACGGGCTTGGCCTTGCGCCAGGCCCTGCCGCGGCGACCGGCGGCGTACGGCGCGGCCGGGTCCTTGAGCATCACGCCCTCCAGGCGCCGGTCGATCGCGTCGGCCGCGAACGCCCGCACCGCGGCGTGGTCGGCCGTGCGCAGCCGCTCCACGCGCAGGTCGGCGGGCACGACCGCGTCGAGGACCTCGAGGCGTCGTTCCAGCGGCAGGTCGACCGCGTCGCCGTCGTGGGGCGGCGCCGCGCCGCCGAGCGCGTGCAGGACGTCGAAGAAGAACACCGCCAGCCGCCCGCCGTCGTCGGGGGCCGCGGCGCTGGCCTGCTCGACGGTCTCGGTGCCGAACCGGGCCATGGTGTCACCGAACGG
>Ga0306912_1001367_pt1 | contig 11108 bp, 8 predicted proteins | sample AntRauFillE10628_FD_190443 | JGI IMG/M metagenome (GOLD analysis project Ga0306912, IMG submission 190443) | Saline lake microbial communities from Rauer Islands, Antarctica - Metagenome Filla E10 #628 (v2) (version 2) | ecosystem: Environmental > Aquatic > Non-marine Saline and Alkaline > Saline... | reverse complement strand
ACCCAGAACCGCCAGGATGCCGTGAAACAACTGGCAGGCGACTGCGACCTGATGCTGGTGGTAGGTTCACCCAACAGCTCCAACTCCAACCGCTTGCGCGAGCTGGCTGAGCGCATGGGCACACCGGCCTACCTGATTGATAAGGCGTCGCAGATTGAGCCTGAATGGCTTGAAGGCAAACAGTCTGTCGGCGTTACTGCTGGCGCCTCTGCCCCGGAGGTGTTGGTAAACGATGTGATTTCGCGGTTGCGTGAGCTCGGTGGGGATCTGCCCGAAGAAATCACGGGGCGTGAGGAGAATATTGTGTTCTCCATGCCGCGTGAGTTGAGAATTAATGCTGTCGAGGTGACTTGAGCTCACGTAGCCCGCTCAGTGATTGTAAGTGTGATTAATAAATAGATCTCCCGGCCTTGGCGCTTCCGCTTTTTGTGACCGGGGCCACATTGGCCTTGATTCTTGCCCGTTTATCCTGCCTGGCCGACCTCTCGTCGGCTTGAACTTGAGTCGTAGTTTCAAACGCCTTAGCTTCATTATAAGCAATATGGAACACGTCTATGTCGATTAGAAAGAAGTACTCAGGTTTTACGCTTATAGAGCTCATGATCACGTTAGCGTTGGTTGGCATTATTGTCGGACTTGCAGCTCCGTCATTTGCGACATTGATTGCCAATAGTCGGCTTGCCAGCACTTCTAACGATGTAGTTGGCGCTTTGAATTATGCGAGGAGCGAAGCTGTGAAGACCGGGCGCAACGTGATTGTGAACCCGGCAGCTGGCTCTAATTGGGCTAACGGAATTAGCATTTGGATCGATCGCAATGGAGATGGTTCGATGGATGTGCCCCCGGCCACGCCGGATTCAGAAGAAATTCGCAGAATCCCCGAGGCGCCAGGCTCTGTAACAGTAACTGCGAGCTCGAGTGGAGCAGCGGTCTCGAATTTTGTATTCACCGGCGCTGGTAACAGCTCGGGTGCGGTGACAATTCAGGTCTGTGATGATCGAAGCGGAGAGTCCGGCAGGGAAATAACCATTACCCTTGGTGGGCGAGTTCGCGGGGAGGACTTCACGTGCTAATAAAGAAAGTCCTCATGCGGGGATCGTATCGTGAACGAGGTTTCACGATGATTGAGGTTTTGGTTGCAATGATCATTCTCGCGATCGGTTTGCTTGGCGTGGCGGGACTTCAGGCGTTGTCGTTAAAGCAGACCAGCAATTCGGCAGTGCGTTCTTTGGTCACGATGCATGCCTACGATTTATCAGAGCGAATGCGGTCAGATTTTGATGATATAGCGGTTTTTGAGAAAGCGGATTCGACGGCTTGTGATAGTTGTGATGCGAAGTTGAGTGCCTGGCATGACCGTTTGATTGAAGATGTACCCACCGCATCTACAGAAGTGGACGTTACGACGAATGCTGATAGCAGCTTCGCGGAAATTACGGTTAGTTGGACGGAAAGGGATATCGGCAATGATGCCTTAGCGCAAAGTTACACGCTGTATGTGAGGCTTAGATGATGTCACCGATCAAGAATCAACAGGGCTTGTCCATCGTCGAATTAATGGTCGCCTTGACTCTCGGCCTGATACTGACCGCCGGTCTTGTGCAGATTTTCAGCGGTAATCAGCGCTCATTTATCGTCGGTGAGGCCAGTATGCGGGTTCAGGAAACTGGCCGAATGACCACTGAGTTCGTCAGCCGGGCTGTGCGTAATACAGACTATTGGGGCTGCATTCCTCGGGGCAACGTCGCCAATAAGCTCGATAGCACGAATCAGGCCTACAAAGACTCTCCGGATTTGTTCAGTTACTCTGATGGCTTTATGGCGTACGAGAGCAACGGCACGACTTTGGGGCTATCGGGAACGGATGCATTGATACTCCGAGGTGTTTCGAGCTCTGGTAATGTCCAGATAACGAGCGTTATGCCCAACGCGTCCTCGAACCTCAAGGTGAACACCGTTGGCGACATCGATAAGGGCGATATCGTTTTAATTAGCGACTGCATCGCCGGCGATATCTTTCAAGTTACCGGTACTCAGCCGGGAACGAATCCGGGTATCAACCACAACTCGGGTAGCCCGGTTGTGCCTGGTAATAGCAGTCCGAGCGATGGCGTAGATGTAACGGTCAACAATAACTGCCCCGGTGATCCTACCAAGTGCCTATCGAAACAATACGATTCGGCGGCTCAGATATATAACCCTTATTATCACCAGTTCTTTCTCCGCGCGGACACAGATGGGCGTCGAGCACTTTGGCGTCAGAATGGCGCAGCAGCTGCTCAGGAAATTATGGATGGGATTTGGGATTTGCAGATGCGCGTGGGGATTGACTCAGGCTTGTCCAATGGCGAAATCACCCAATGGATCGACATTGATGGACCAAACGTCCTTTCAGTGGCTGCCGCAGCGGACGTAGTGGCGGTGCAACTGTCGCTGTTAGCTCGCTCACCCCAAAATCGCATTGTTGATAGCCCAATGGAGCTGTGCTACCCGTCGTGGGCGGACTGTTCTAGTGACCCGAATTACAAGATAGCGGACGAAGTGGCGGCAGACTCAAGGCACCTCTACCGGGTGTTTACCACCACAGCCACCATTCGCAACCGTATCCTGAGAGTGGAACAACAATGATTGAGATGCAACACAACATGCGAGGCTTTCAACGGGGCGCGGTATTGCTTACCAGCCTTTTGATTCTTTTGGTGCTTAGCTTGCTGGCGGTTTCCAGTATGCAGAACAGTAGCATGCAAGAGCGAATGGTCTCTGCCCAGCGCGAAGGTTATATGGCAATGGAGGGGGCGGAGCTTGCTCTCAGGGAGGCTGAGCTTGCGATAGAGAACCTGGCCAGCCCCTCAGGCTTTGCTTCTATCGACGGTTTCTATGAGAAAGGCACGGCGCCCAGAGGTGGAAACGTTTTTGATTCAGCCAATTGGACTGGCAGCAATTCCGTTCCGGTGGCGGTTCCCTCGGTCAATGATTCCCCATTGTTTCCAGAACAACCTCGATATTTAGTTGAATTCGTAGGGGACGCGCAAGTTGAAGTTGGGAACGAGTCGGCTGATGTGAACATGACTAATTACACCCATGAAACGGGTGCGACTGTAGCTAAAGCATTTCGTATCGTGGCTCGCGGGACCGGCGCAACGGGTGCGAGTCAGCGAATTCTGGAAGAATACTACCGGCGTGAATTTTAATCTCGCTTGCGGAGAGGATTTGTTATGAAGGCTATAAAAATTAAAATTTTACATGCGCTGGTCAGTATGAGTTTTTGTTTGCCGGCTGCTGGCTATGGCTCTGTGCCTTTCGCTGACGTGCCGCTTTTTCTGGATGGGAGCGTTAAGCCGAACGTTATGTTCGTGATTGATGATTCCGGTAGTATGGATGCGGAGATAATCAGCGCCTTTGACGGCACAGGAAGACTGTTCAATAGTGGCGCCTCCTCGGGCTCGAATGTTGGCGGCTGGAACGATTTTAATTCTGGTCAATTACCATTTGACAGTAGTGGATTCTGGGCTCGATCGTCCGAATACAATGCGCTTTATTACAATCCTGATTCGACTTACACGCCTTGGCCGGACTCCGCAGATTTAACGCTTGGAGATTCGCCACCCGGAGCGGCTCTATTCGAACCAACTGCGCCAAGTAAATCCCCCAAGCTAGATCTGACGTCGGAAACAACCGATACCAGCGGCAACAAGTTTATGCCGGCCACCTATTTTGAGGTTGTGGATAAAAATCTAACTGTTGTGAGTACCAAATTGGACATAACCTACACATGCGACAACCCACCTGCAGCTGGTATTGAATACGATGGTGTCCTCACTCCTGGTTATGAAGCAACTATATTTTTTGATTACCAATACTACCCCTCCTTTACCAAGCTACCGACCGGTGTCGATGCCCTGGGTCCGGACAACCGTTGTCTTCGCAAGGTAGAAATCGCCTCTGGCACGGATGAAATGCAGAATTTTGCCAACTGGTTTACCTATTACCGGCGTATCCACCATGCCACCAGGTCTGCGATTGGAGACTCCCTTGAGGGACTTGCCGGTATTCGTGTCGGCACGTTCGGGATCAATAATCGCACTTCGGTGTCTATGAAGGATCTTGATACCGAACGCGGTGCTTTTCTTGACCTGACTTACGATCAGTTTGGCGAAGGCTATGGTAATTTGTCCGCTCCTTTGAGGCGGGCTCTCAAGCACGCTGGCGCCCAATTTGACACTAACACCAACATTATTCAGGCCCAGTGTCAGAAAAACTTTTCGCTGCTGTTTACTGATGGTTTGAACATAGGGACAGTTAGCGGAATCGGTAACGCGGATGGTGACACTACATCCGTCTATTCGGGCGTGGCGCCTTACGCGGATTCAGATTCGAATACCCTGGCCGATGTTGCGATGTACTACTATAAAAAGCGGCTCCGTTCAGCAGGAGGCACGGCGATAGATGCCGGCGGCGTTAAGCTGCCAGATGGGTGCTATAAAAAACCCGGGGACGATGGATATAGTAGTGCAACCCAAACTCGAGTAGTTCCATCTGACTCGTCATACGATGCATCGGTTGACTGCAATCCCGATCTGCACATGACGACCTACACTGTTGGCTTTGGCGCGCTTGGCGAGAAATTTGTAGGGTTTGGTTACGAATCGGTTCAGGACGTGTACGACAATCCGCCCGATTGGAATTCCCTCACTGGGCTCCCCGGCACCAACAACAGCGCGCAGATCGATGATCTGCTACACGCTGCGGTTAATGGCCGAGGTGAGTTTTATAATGCTTCGAATATAGACGAGTTGCGGCAATCAATCTCTGCCGCGATCCGTGATATTGTCCGGTCAACGGGCAGTGCCACCAACGTCACCTTCAATACTGCCACTCTGGAGCAGGGCAGTGAAGTTTATACTGCTTCCTTTAACAGTGGCGACTGGAGTGGCTCGGTCGCAGCAAGATTGCTCAACCCAGTTACAGGCGGTATTGGCAATATCGTTTGGGATGCGGCCGAAACGCTCAAAGCCAAAGCTCCGGCCGATCGGTTTATTGTGACCAACAATAACGGTGGTGTTCCCTTCCAGTGGGGCCAGCTATCTGGCACGCAAATAGATGACCTTAACGGAGTGAGCAACGATACCCTTGGGCCTGACCGCCTGGCTTATATTCGTGGAGATCGGTCCAGTGAGGGCGGCGTTTTTCGGAAACGCTCCACTCCACTTGGTGATGTTGTAAACTCTTCGCCTGCGTATGCGGGCGCACCCGCAAGCGGCTGGCCAGACAGAGATCCTTTTGGTGCTGCGTCCACGGGTCGGTACTCGACCTTTAAGCAAAATAAGGCTGATCGTACGCCTATGGTCTATGTGGGGGCGAACGACGGTATGCTTCATGGGTTCAGTGCAACGACTGGTGAAGAGTTGCTTGCATACATTCCCAGTTTCGTCTACTCGTCTTCTGCCAATGCTGGTCTGAGTTACCTTAGTGATCCCGGTTATGACCACCGTTTCTATGTCGATTTGTCTCCCGCATTGTCCGACATTTATATAGGTGATGCAGGCGGCAGTAATGCTGATTGGCGAACCGTTCTGGTGGGTGGTTTGCGCTCTGGGGGGAAGGGGCTGTTTGCTCTGAATGTCACGGACCCATCTGATTTTGACGGTACGTCAACAGCAGCTGAGAATCTTGTGATGTGGGAGTTCTCGCATCCGGATCTCGGCTATATTACCGAGCCGCCTCTGATATCCCTGGTTAAGTGGTCTAATAATGACTACCGATGGAGCGCGATTGTGCCCAATGGGTATAACAGCGAAAACGGAAAGACTGGCCTCTTTGTGCTGGATATTGAGGGGGGACAGGATGGATGGACAGACGGCTCAGATTACGAATTTGTTGAGCTCAAGGCATCCGGAACCGGACTTTCCCCGCTTCGAGCCGTGGATTATCAGGACGAGTCCGGTGCAAATGTCCGTGACGGCCTCGCAGATCGTATATATGCAGGCGACTTGAATGGCAACATGTGGGCAATTGACCTTTCCGGTGGCTCCTCATCCTGGGAAAGCTCCTATAAGTCGAGTAATGTTGCGGAGCCTCTGTTCGTCGCCCAAGACTCATCCGGCAATGCTCAGCCAATTACGACAGCGCCGGTGATGGGGCGCAATGTCTACGACACAAATGGAAGTGATCCGAATTTGTTCGTTTTCTTTGGGACCGGGCGCTATTTCACCAATACCGATCCGGCGACCGATGCGATCCAGAGTTTCTATGGGGTATTGGATCAAGGTGAGAAGGTATCGAGGTCTGCCGGGGATCTGGAGACTCGAGCGATCACTAAATCCACGTCTTCTGGTGCAGAAGTTAGGACTGTCGGCGGCGCTTCTATAGATTGGACAGATACTTCATCAACTGCGAAAAAAGGCTGGGTCGTTGACTTCTCAACGGCTAACGGTGGTGAGGCTGGTGAAAGGGTAATTGAAAGTCCATTGGTGAGAGGCGAGTACGTACTTTTCAATACGATAACACCAAGTCAGAGCCTGTGTCAGAGTGGCGGAACAAGCTGGACGATGGCGCTACGATTGGACGGAACAACACCTACCCAGCCCGTGTTTGACGTTAATAATGATGGAAAAGTTAACTCTACCGACGCGATGATTGGCGGTATTCGATATGGCGAGGCGATGATTCTCAACTCGAATATTCTAGGTGATAACCTTTATCGCCAAGCGTCAGATGGTGAAGTTGATCAGACTAAAGTAGATCTTGGTGGAGGTAAGGTACTTGGACGTTCAGGATGGCAGGAGATATACGACCAATGATACACAGAGGTGCGGGTAAATGAATCGTCGAATAAACCTAGCAAAAAGTGAGATAGGCTTTACGTTGATCGAGCTGATGATTGTTGTAGCGATCATCGGGATCATTGCGGCTATCGCCTATCCGAGTTACTTGGAGCAGGTTAAGAGTACACGTCGTACTGACGCCCAGGGAGCGCTTGCCTCTTTCGCCAATGCAATGGAGCGTTACTATACTCAGAACAATACGTATATTGGTGCAGATGGTGGTAATTCTGACATCAGCGACACTCTGACGGCACCAGCCGCTTCGGTGTTTTCCAGTGTGTCACCAACGGATGGAAATGCTGTATATAATCTCTGGATCTACAACCTTAGCGCGAATAGTTATGAATTGAGAGCAGTTCCTATCGCAGGCACCCCTCAAGCTGGCGACGGCTTTATCCAACTCCGAGCGAACGGAGTTCGGGGGTGGGATGTTGATAATTCCACAGGGTTATCTGCAGCGGAGCAGACCTGGTCCAAGTGATGTCCTTTGGCTAGCTTGAACTGCACTGGAGCGGTTGCCCATAAGCGTCCTCGGCTATACCGTCATGATCAGAATCCTTGGAAATAAACGGGCGTCCTCCCATGTTTATCCGAATTTGGGATGCATGGCGGATGTCTCCGTCTTTTGGGCACCAGACGATATTGCCAATTGCCTCTTCTGCAAACCCGGAAGGGCGAAATCTAAAATAGTTCCTGATGCCTGTCTTACCGGTCAGTTGGCCTGAATCGTTAAGTTGCAAAATTCGTAAAATCTGACTCTGTGTCGAGGCTGTTTTTGTTCTACCTGGATCGCGAAACGCGACAAGAGGTTTGCTCCAGTCCGAAGCGCATATCTGGTTGTTAAATAGCGGGCACAACGTGACCGTGACTTGCTCTTGTATAGCTGTGTTTCTTGCCAAGTTTATGAGGGATATTAGCTCACCGAGAGCAGACTTTTGGCGAGCCGTTTGCACCATTTGGACAAAGGCCGGTGAAGCTAAGGTGAAGATGATTGCAACAATGCCAAGAACAATCAACAACTCCAATAAAGTGAGTCCTTTAGATATACGAAAGTGTTTCATCCTTGAAACTCCAATTTGAATAAAATTTTCCGGGCGCATCCTGCGCACTGTCGATACTACCCTAAAACACAAAGGTTTTATTGCGAGGGGATTAAACTGTGATCAATTACCGCTCTGAATTCATTCCATTCCCAACTTCTTTAATCGGTAACGCAGCGCTCTGAAGCTGATGCCCAGACGCTTCGCTGCCGCCGTTTTGTTCCAACGTGTAGCCTCGAGAGCTTTCTCAATGGCCGTGCGCTCGATATTCTCCAGGTAGCCCTCCAAGTCTATTTTGCCGTCAGGTACATCGGCATTAGCATTTGCCTTAACGGACGCATTTTCCGGCGAACGATCCCCTGAGGGCACAGGCACATTGCCAACCTGCAGGTCTTCCTCGCCAATCAGCTCTGCATCGCACAAGGTGAAGGCTCGTTCCAGAATATTTTCAAGTTCGCGAACGTTACCTGGAAAACCGTAAGCCGTTAAACGAGAGATGGCCTCTGCAGTCAGCGACGCGGGCTCGCACTCGTACTCTCTGGCGATTCGCTGGAGAATATGGTCGGCCAGAAGTTGGACGTCATCTGGCCGGTCTCTGAGGGCGGGTACGGCCAGTTCGATCACATTAATACGGTAGAAAAGATCCTGTCGAAAATCACCCGCCTGAACCAGTCCTGGCAGATCTTTGTGAGTGGCGCTCAGCACCCGGATGTCTACCGGGAATTCTTTGGTTTCTCCCACCGGCCGCACGGCTTTTTCCTGGATTGCCCGTAGTAATTTCACCTGCATGGCGAGGGGCAGGTCAGCAACTTCGTCGAGAAACAGCGTGCCGCCGTCTGCGGATCGGAACAAGCCATCTTTGTTGTCTGTAGCGCCGGTAAAGCTGCCTTTCTTATGGCCGAAAAATTCACTTTCCATCAGCTCGGACGGAATCGCGCCGCAGTTGACCGCGATAAGGGGCTTGTCCCGGCGCGGGCCTTGCAAATGAATCATGCGTGCCACCAGCTCCTTGCCACTGCCTGACTCGCCACTGATGAACACTGGTGCCTGGCTGCGGGCGAGCTTGCGTACCTGGGTTCTCAGGCGCTTGATTTCAGCGGAATTGCCCAGCAGCAGACCAGGTTCGTCGGTGGAGGCTTCGGTCTCGGAATCCGATTCCGAGAGCTTCAGAGCACTGTTAACAAGGTCGCGCAGGCGCGGCAGCTCGACGGGTTTGGAGACAAAATCAAACGCGCCGGCCTTGAGCGATTCAATGGCGGTTTCCATGTTGCCATAGGCGGTAATAACGGCCACGGGCGTGGCGGGCGTGTGTTGTTGAATCCACTGAACCAGTTCAATGCCGTTGCCATCGGGCAGGTTCATATCCGTCAGACATAGCTGGGGTTTGTGCTCTTTGAACAGGCTTTTGGCGGTACTGACGTCTTTGGCTGTCAGTGTATTGATGCCCATTCTGCTGAGGGTGATTTCAAGAAGGTCGCGGATATCGGGTTCGTCATCAACAATCAGCGCAGTGTGTTTGGTCATTGTTGGGGCTGGGCTCCGTGTCGTGGTCAGGCTTTGCTTTGGACTATCCGGCTTATCAGATCATTCGCCCGTGGTGGGCAAACGTAATGCGGAAACAGCAGCCAGGTTTTTTATGTTCTATCAGGGACAGGTGGGCCTGATTAGATTCGCACAGTTCCCGGGCCAGATAAAGGCCAAGGCCGGTGCCGCTTTTGTCCGTTGTGAAAAACGGTTCGAAAATAGAGGTGTGGTTGTCTTTGGCAATCCCGATACCGAAGTCGCGCACGTCGATATAGGAGCGCTCACCGTCGGCGGTGGCCCCGGCCCGTAATACGATTTTCGGTTGTCCAGTGTTTTCCAGGCTATAACGCAGCCCGTTGTCCGCGAGATTGACCAGCACCTGCTCGAGTTGACTGACATCAAAGCGCGCCGGGGGAACATTATCTTCAATTTCCAGATCGATGACCGGGGGATTGTCTGCATTTTCGTCGAGTGTCTGCAGGTAATCATCCCGGAAGGCCTGCAGCCACTGGTCAACCTGAACCAGGTCGCTGCTGGCTTCCCGCCGGCGGGACAGGTCCAGTACGTTTTCGATAATGCCGTTCACCCGTCGGGAGTGGCGCTGAATGATGTCCAGCATCTTCCGGTCGCCGTCATCCAGATGTTCTGACTCGCGCATCAGCTGTGAAGCATGGCTGATGGCCCCCAATGGGTTTCGGATTTCATGGGCGATGCCGGCCGTCAGCCGCCCCAGGGACGCCAGTTTCATTTGCTGGGCCTGTTGGGTGACTTTGCTGAGATCATCAATGAACACCAGAATCTGGTCGCCCCTTTCCTGATCCAGTTGGGCGAAATTCGCCTGCACCATCGGGGCCGTGGGCATCGCCTGAAACGGCTCGGTGCGGCCATTTGGATTTCTCAGCCATCTTTCCAGGCCCTGGCGAAGTGGTTTGGGCAAAGTGCGGCCGCGGCTCCAAGTATCTTCTCCCGAGGCAGAACCAAACAACAGTTCTTCCGCCGCAGCATTGGCTAGCCGAATGGCGCCATGGCGATCAAGCACCAGTATTCCGGTTCGCATGCGCTGAATGATCTGGCGATTGATTTGTTCCAGTTCAGCAATGCTTTTCGCACGGGAGCTGGCCAGGGCTTCGCTTCTTAACATGCGTCGTGAAACATATTGAAGTATGACTGCGGCCGCAAAATACAGAATGCCCAGTGATCCCGCGCGTACAATCTCGTCCGCCGAGGCAAGCATATAAAGTACGGACCATATGGCAATGCCCAGAGAGCAGATCGCGCCGAGAGCCGCGTATAAAGTGCCAATCCGTGTAGGGGTAAGAATATTGCCTGCGGCCACTGTCACAATGACAAGGTTCGCGAGCCCACTGGTCATCCCGGTACTGGTAAGCAGAAGTCCGTGAAGTATCAGGATATCCATCAGAATGGAAAAAATGATGTGCCGGTTGCGTGGCTGAAAACCAGCCAGAAGTATCAGGGCGATAAAGAGGTTAATCGCCAGATAGGTAATGATCCCGGCGTGGTAATAGTCGGCCGCCCTCACGCTGGTTGCGAATTCAGTGGGTTCAATGAACAACAGCGCCATCAGCAGCAAACTCAGTACGACGCGGTAGTGATTGTAAATGCGAAACAGTCGGGCCCGCTGACGGCTGGGAGGCGCGTCGGCGGCGATGCTGAGAGTTTCCTGTGAGGCGTTTTCCATAATCCGTTCGTATCCCGGGAG
>Ga0306912_1001366_pt1 | contig 11123 bp, 11 predicted proteins | sample AntRauFillE10628_FD_190443 | JGI IMG/M metagenome (GOLD analysis project Ga0306912, IMG submission 190443) | Saline lake microbial communities from Rauer Islands, Antarctica - Metagenome Filla E10 #628 (v2) (version 2) | ecosystem: Environmental > Aquatic > Non-marine Saline and Alkaline >... | reverse complement strand
GCCCCCGCAGCGCCGTGACCACCGAGAAGCAGGCGACGTTGCCGGCTGCGTACGCGGCGAGGAACAGCAGCAGGGCCGGCAGCGCCTGCTCGCTGCGCCCGATCGCGGCGACCGCCATCAGCGCATACCCCGACTGCGCGACGCTGGACCACCCGAGCAGACGGCGGACGTCGGTCTGTGGCAGGGCGGCGAGGTTGCCCAGCGTCATGGTCACCACGGCCAGCACCGCGACCATCGGCCGCCACCCGCTGGCCGCGTCGGGCAGGACGTCGACGATGCGGGCCAATGCCACGAAGCCACCGAGCTTGGGCACCACCGTGAGGAAGGTCGCCGATGGCGCCGGTGCCCCCTGCGCCACGTCGGGCAGCCAGCCGTGCGCCGGGACGGCCCCTGCCTTGAACGCGAGGCCGACCACGACCAGCACCGCGGCGGGGACGAGCAGCCAGCCGCCCTGGTCGACGAGGCCCGCCTCCACACCTGCCAGTTGCGTGGTCCCCGCGCCGGTGAACAGCAGCACGACCCCGACCAGCAGCGCCAGGTTCGCCAATCCCCCGATGAGGAAGTACTTCATCCCGGCCTCGACGGACCGGTCGTCGTCGCGGTGGAAGGCAGCCAGCACGTAACCGGTGACCGATGACAGCGTCACGCCGACCACGAGTTCGTTGAGGTCGGTGGCGGCAGCGACCACGGTGGCACCGACGGCACCGAGCAGCAGCATGACGTACACCTCGCCGTGGCGGGTGTCGGTGGCGAACCACCGGGGCGACTGCACGACGACCACGGCCGTGACCAGCAGCACGACGATGCTGACGATGCCGGTGGTGTCGTCCAGCGCCCACAGCCCGCGCATGGTCACCATCTGCTCGGTGCGCAGGAGCAGCACGACCTGCGCCACGAACGCCGCGGCGAGCGACACCAGCGCGACGCCCGCCGCGCGGCCCTGGCGTTCCTGCGACACGAACAGCGCGGTCAGCAGCGTGGCAACCGCGCCGATGACCAGCGCGATCTGGGGTGCGAGGTGGCCCAGCGGCAGACTGCTCATCCGCCGGTGACCAGGGTCGTCGCCTGGTGCACGAGGTCCAGCATCGGCCGCGGAGCCACGCCGAGGACCACGACCAGCCCCAGCAGCCCGACCAGCACCGTGCGTTCGGTGCCGTCGAGGTCGGTCAGGTCCTCGAACCGGGTGGTGCGCTCGCCGAAGAACATCCGTTGCAACAGTTGCAGGAAGAGCGCGGCGGTCACCAGGATCCCCAGGAGCCCGATCGCGGCGAGCACCGGATAGACCGCGAACGTGCCGACGAACACCTGGAACTCGGCCACGAAGCCGATCAGGCCGGGCAGCCCGAGGCTCGCGAACGACGCGAGGACCATTGCTGTGGTCATCGCGGGCACGGTGCTCGACAGCCCGCCGTAGGCGTCAAGGTCGTACTCCTGCGTGCGTCGCCAGACCGAGCCGGTCAACAGGAACAGCGAGCCGGTGATCAGGCCGTGAGCGACCATCTCCACGGTGGCGCCGGTCAGGGCAAGCGCACGGGCCGCCTCGTCGCCAGCGAGCAGGCCACCGGCTGCGGCGATCCCGAGCACGCTGTAGCCCATGTGGTTGACCGAGGTGTAGGCGATGCGGCGCTTGAGGTCGTCCTGCCCGAACGCGACCAGGGCGCCGTACAGGATCGAGACCACCGCGACGACGGCGACCCACACCGCGTACCGCTGGAAGGTCTCGGACATCATCTCCAGCGGGATGCGGATCAGCCCGTAGGTGCCCATCTTCAGCAGGACGCCGGCGAGGATGGCGCTGCCGGTTGCTGGTGCCTCCACGTGTGCGGCCGGCAGCCAGGTGTGGAATGGCACGACCGGCGTCTTGATCCCCAGTCCGACCAGCACCGCGAGCAGGACCAGACCCGCCGCAGCGGCGCCGGCCAGCGGCTGCGCCTCGATGATCGCCCGCATGTCGAAGGTGATCGGGTCCATCGCCAGGCCAAGCGCCAGGATCCCCAGCAGCAGCGAGAGCGACCCGAGCAGGGTGTAGAGGAAGAATTTCAGGGCCGCACGCTCGGCGTCCTGGTGGCCCCAGCGGCTGACGAGGAAGTACATGCCGACCAGCGACAGGTCGAAGAAGACGTAGAAGACGACCAGGTCGAGCGTGACGAACAGGCCGAGCGACACCGCCTCGAGGAACAGGAGCCACCCGTGGTACTGCCGCGACATCCCGCGGGTGTCCTCCGGGTAGGCGATCACCGCGAGGAACAGCACCGCTGTCACCGCGACCAGCGCCAGCGAGATGCCGTCCACGCCGACCCGCCACCCGACCCCGAGCGTCGGGATCCAGTCGACGTCGACGACGAACTGGAACGACGGTCCGTCCAGCTCGAAGCCGGCCACCACCACGGCGACGAGCACGACCGGGACGGCCGCCACGGCCACGGCCGCGCGTTTCACGAGCCGGTCCGACCAGCCCGGTGTCACGGCCAGGACGATGGCCCCCAGCAGGGGCACGGCGACGAGTGTGGTCAGCATGACTACCTCCCAACCAGCGCGGCAGCGACCGCGACGGCGAGTCCGATGGCGATGACGGTGAACTGGTGGTGCACGAGCCCGGTCTGGACGCGGCGCGCGTCGTCGCCGGCCCGCTCGACCAGCACGGCGACGCCGCCGACCACGGCATCCACGCCGCGTTCCGCAAGCCCGGCACCGATCGTGGCCAGACCCGTGGTTGCCCGGGCGACCGCCTCCACGACCGCGTCGACGCGGACCTCGGCGGTCCGCCGCAGCACCCGCGACGCTCCCTCGGCAGCCGCGGCCGCCAGCTGGACACCGCGATCCACGATGCGATCATCGAAGCGGGCAAGTGCAGCCGAACTGCGATGCAACGGATCGGCGACCGCGACCCGGGCGAGGTCGCGCAGCCCGAACCATCGGTCCGCGACGTGGCCGACGTCGGTGCTGGCAACGGTCGCGATGCGTCCGCGCTGCTGCACCACCCAGGCCCCGTAGCCGCCGAGTGCGAGCAGTGTCAGCGACAGCACGACCTGCCACGCATGGCCCGTGGGCGGCTCCCCGCCGAGCGCCGTGATCGCGCGCTCACCCAGCGACGGCACCCACAACAGACCGGCGAGGAGGCCCGCCGCAGCCAGCGCGATCGTGGCGGCGTGCTCGCTGCGTCGCGGGCGTCGGACCAGCTGCCGCGGCCCGCTGCCGTCCCCGCCCCACGCCAGTAGCTGCAGCCGGGTCGCGTAGTACGCCGACAGGCCCCCAGCGACCGCGACGAGCACGGCGACGACGGTGCCGGAGGCCGCGCCGGCGGCGACCACCTCCTCCTTGGTCCACCCGGCACCCAGCGGCGGCACGGCAGCGAGGGCTGCGGCCCCGATCCCTGCGACCCACGCCGCCAGCGGCAGGTGCCCACCGAGGCGCATGCGTCCGAGGCTCCGACTGCCGACGGCCTCGATCGCGATCCCGGTGGACAGGAACAACTGCGACTTGAACACCGCATGGACGACGAGGTGGAGCATCGCGATCGCCGGGTGTCCGGCACCGATCGCGACCAGCATCAAGCCGTACTGCGCCGAGGTCGAGGCGGCCAGGACCTCCTTGGCGTCCGCACGCACGGCGGCGACGATCCCGCCCGCCAGTGCGGTCGTGAGCCCGATGCCGATGAGGACCGGTCCGAACCACCCGATGGGGGCCAACAGCGGTTCCAGCCGAGCCAGCGCGAACGCGCCGGCGGCAACCATGGTCGCGGAGTGCAGCAGGGCGGAGGCGGGCGTCGGGCCGGCCATGGCGCTGGTGAGCCACGGCGCGAACGGCACCTGCCCAGACTTGCTGACCGCGGCCAGCACCACACCGGCCGCCACCACGCCCAGCGTGCCCGCACCAGCATCCGGCACCGACGAGAACGCGAGACTCCCGGTGTCGGCGAACAGGGCGCCGGCGGCCACGAACAGCCCGAGCGTGCCGGCGCGGGTGGCGTGGAACGCGTGGGCAGCACGGGCGGGGCGGCTCGCGTCGCGCCACTCCCAGCCGATCAGGCCCCAGGAGGCGGCTGCGACCAACTCCCAGCCCACGAGCAGCAGCAGCAGGTCCGCGGCAGCGACCAGCAGGAGCATCGCGGCGACGAACAGCTGAAGCATCCCGAGCAGTCGCGGCAGCCCTGCCCCCTCCTCGTGCACAGCCGCGTAGCCGACGACCGGGGCGGCGACCAGCGGGACCAGCAGGGCCATGACCCGGGCTGTCGGGTCGAGCGCCAACTCCACCTGCAGGCCCGCGCCGAGGGCGGCCACGGCCGTGCTGTCGCGCGTCACGACCAGAGCCGCGATGGCCGCGGTCAGGAGCATCCCGACGGTGGCTGCCACGCCGAGGGCCGACGGTGGCGGGCGGCGCCGCGACGGCAGCGCGTCGGATGCCCAGGTGGCCACACCGAGGACGGCTGGCAGCAGCGGCAGGAGTGCGATCACCTCAGCGCTCCATCGTCGCGATGCCCTCGGTGGTGTCCGCCTGCCGCCGGCGGTAGACCGCCACGACCAGCGCGAAGCCGATGGCGGCCTCGATCGCCATCACGAACAGCGCGACGATCACCAGCACCTGGCCCTTGGGCTCACCACCCGCGGCGAACCGCCACGCCCCCGCTGCGGCCAGCATGACCCCGTTGAGCGCGAGCTCGAAGCCCATCATCACCATCACGAACGACTGCTGCGACAGCACGCCCCAGACCCCGACACCGATCAGCGCGGCGGCGACAACCAACACGGCGACGAGCGTCATCCGTGACCCCCGTGGTGGGCGTGAGGGTCCGGTCGGGCCATCTCCTGCTCGACCGGCTCGGCGTCCGGATCCAGACGGGGTGGCCGTGAACCCGAGGTGGCCTCGCCGAAGCGGCCGTGCGCGGCGGTCAGCGCCACGGCACCGATCATCGTGGCCAGCAGGGTGATCCCGGCGGTCTGCATCAGGATCATCGACTCGCCCATCACCTCGAGGCCGAGTTCCCGGATCGTGTCCTGCGGCGCGACCAGTGCCACCGACGGCAGGTCCGCGAACCACGCGACCGCGGCCAGCCCGGCCGCCGCTAGCACGCCCGCGACCACAGCGACCCGCGGCTGGTGGACCATCTGCATCGGGTTCAACCCGGCCGGGTTCATCATGTAGGCGACCATGAAGATCGCCATCACGGTCATCTCCACGGCCATCATGAAGAACAGTGCGACGCCGAGGTACTCGGCGAGCAGCAGGACCATGATCGCGCCGACATCGAGGAAGGACACGAGCAGCGCGAACGTGGCACGGACCATCGAGTCGGTGCGGAACACGCGCCACCCGAACCACACCGCGCCCACGGCCAGGACCCAGAACGCGACGTCGACCGGCCAGCCCGTCACAGCAGCACCACCGCGCCGGTGACGGCCAGGTGCAGGAACGACAGCGGCAGCAGCACCGTCCACGCGACGCGCACGAAGCGGTCCATGGGCACGCGTCCGACCCGATGCCCGAGCCACACGAAGCCGGACGCGACCACCACGGACTTCAGCGCCAGCCACACCGGCCCGGGCAGGACCGGCCCGAGGTGTCCGCCGAGGAACACCACCGAGGTCGCGATCGCGTACACCGCCAGCATCGCCCGGCGCGCGACCTGCCACGCGATGTACGCGGGACCCCCGACCTCCAGCGAGGTCCCGGTCGCGATGTCCGCACCGTCAGGGAGGTTCAGCGGACCCCAGAAGGTCGTACCGAGCGCCACGACCGTGAACAGCGGCAGCCCCAAGGGCTGCCGCACCACGTTCCACAGCCCCTGTTGTGACGCGACGATCTCCCCGAACGCCATGGACTCGGCCGGCAGCGCCGCAGCGATCAGCACGAACATCGACAGCAACAGGAACGACAACGACTCGGCGACGAAGCGATAGGCGCCCACCAACGCCAGCGCGCTGTTGGCCGCCCAGCCGTGGAGGAACACCGCGACCATCGCGAGCACCTCGACCGCGCCGAACACCACGATGCCGGTGCGCACGTCAGCGATCGCGATCCCGTCGCCCAGCGGCAGCACCGCCAGCGCGAGCGCCGCGACGCCGACGTAGGCCGCAGGTGCGACGACCCACAGCACCAGGTCGGGCCGCTCGGTCACCGTGCCCGGCCGTCGCCACGCCAGCACCACCCGCCGCCACGCACGCACGCCGGCGGTCGCCGGCCGCGGATCCCCGGCCACCGCCGCGCCGACCACGGCGTCCAGCGCACCGACCACGACCGCGCCGCCTGCGAGCACGAGACCACCGACGACCACGGCCAGCAAAGGGTGCAGCGTGGCGGGGGTCACGCGGGCACCTCCGCCCGGCTCGCCGCGACGTCGGCGTCGCACGCGCTGGGTAGCGAGGCGAGCGTGAGCACAGCCCGTCCCAGTTCGGCGCCGCTGACCGCCCGCGTCGCGAGGGCTGCGTGGGCGACCGCCCGGTCCTCGACCGTCACGGCCGCAGATCCCCACGGCAGCTCCGGTCGGTCCGTGGTGCGGTCCTCCGCAGCCTCGGCGAGGCGCAGCGCCTCAGCAGCCTCGTCGAGCCACGTGCGCCAGCGTCCGGTCACGTCGCCGCCCCGGTCGGTGGGCGCGGCGAGCTCGAGCCCGTCGTAGGCCCGGTCGTCGCGGCGCGCGTCCTCGTCGACGCCGCGACTGCGGGCGAGCCACCCCAACCCGCATCCGGTCACGTCGTCGCGCTCGAGGTGACCGACGCCATCGGTCGCAACCGGCAACCCCCACCGTCGGTCCAGCCGACGTCGCACCGCATCCACGCCCTCCGGAGTCGGGTCCAGGGCCAGGCGACTGACCCGACGCGCCAGCGCCGGCAGGCCCGCAGTGTCGGTGAGGTCAGCGAGCCACCCGAGCAGCGTGCGAGCCCGCAGCTGCTCGACCGATGCGACACGGACCTGGCCGGCCAACGTGGGACCGGTGGTCGGGTAGGCGACACTCGCCTCCTCCAGCACGTCACCCTGGAGACCCACCTCGAGCCGGCAGCCGGACGGCAGGCCGGGCAGCCACGGGCCGAGGGTCAGATACAGCCGATCGAGAGTGAGCCCATCACTCCCCTCGGCGGTCATGGCCATCGCCCGCCCGTAGGGCACACCACCCATCATCCCCTCACCGCCCTGGCCGTTGGGGCCCACACCGCGCCACTCGACCGGGTTGGTCGCTGGCAGCACATCGTCACTGTCGTGCTCGCCCACCAAGATCTGTGATCCGACCTCGAGGATGGTGGCCACGAGACCCCCGAGGCTGGAAGTGATCGGGGCCAACTCGGCCGGCATGCCCCGAGCACCGACGGCGACCACCCCACGGGGACGAGGCACCTGATCGTGCACCTGCAGCAGCGGTGATCGGTCGCCGGTGGGGACGTCGCCGGCGACCAGCAGGACACAGGCCCGGCGCGGGGATCGGACGAGGTCGACCTCATCGGCAGCGCGTAGTGCGTGGCGCACAGCTGCCCCACCCGCGCCCGTGGCAACGAACACGGGCACCGGACCGGCGGACGTCCACGTCACTGCCATCCAAGACCCCCCTCGCGCCACGCGTAGAGGATCCCCAGCGACAGGATCACGAGAAAGACCCCCATCTCGACCAGCGCCTTGATGCCGAGAGCCCTGTAGACGATCGCCCATGGATACATGAACATCATCTCCATCTCGAACGCGATGAGCACCAGCGTCATCGGGTAGAAACGGGCGTGGAACCGACCCCACGCGTGGGTCTCCGGCTCAAGGCCACCGAGCACCGGCACCGTCCGCGACCAGTGCTGGAGATCAGCCGACGGCCGCCGCTGCAACGCCACGACTGCCATCACGCACGCGGCCGAACCAGCCACCATGACAGCCGCGAGGAAAGCAAGCAGCACAGCGGACTCCTCGACGCGGACCCATCCGACCCAAGCGCTACGCCCCAGTGCGTCGTACGTCTCACGAACCCGCCGGTTCACGCCTGCACACGAGTCACCGCCACTCTAGCCACCGTGCTCCAGTCACTACGACAGGCCCGTCGTAGTGATGGAAGTGGAGGCAGCCGTCAGCCCTGCACACGGCAGCGTCCCTCCACAGTGGGGCGGTGGGCGCGATCGGCGACTGCCACTCGTTGTGGACGTCGAGCGGGAGCGGCCAATGACGCATCGCGAACGCGCGTGAGGCTACGTGGGTGGCGCTACCGGGATCCGCCAGGTGAACCGGCTGCCCTCTCCGGGTCCGGGGCTGCTGGCGTCGAGATCGCCGCCGTGTGCTCGGGCGATGGCGCGCGCGATGGTCAGGCCGATGCCACTACCGGCTCCTGCCCGTCGGGAGGCGTCGCCGCGGTAGAAGCGTTCGAACACCTGCGGGAGCTGCTCCGCGGCGATCCCGTCACCGGTGTCCGTCACGGCGAGCGTGACCGTTCTGCCGTCGCCGTCGGCGCTCGCATGCACGGTGACCCGGCCACCTGCAGGGGTGTGCCGTTGGGCGTTGTCGAGGAGGTTGGCCAGGACCTGACGGGCGCGATCTGTGTCGATGTGGACCGGGTCGAGGTCGGGTTGGACGTCGCGGTCGAGGCGGATGCCGGCACGTGCGTAGGTGCCACCAGCAGCGGCCGCGGCCGCGGCGACCAGGGCGGCGATGTCGGTCGGCCGGCGGTCGAGGTCGAGCTGTCCCTCCGCTGCACGCGAGACGAGTGCGACGTCGTCGACGAGTCGACGGAGGCGGCCTGCTGCATCTTGCAGCGTGTCCCAGGTCTGCCCGGTCGGTTCGACGACGCCGTCGATGAGCCCTTCGAGGTAGCCCTCGATCGTTGACAACGGGGTCCGCAGTTCGTGCGCGAGGTCGGACAGCAGCCGCCGGCGTGTCACCTCGGTGTGTTCGAGCGAGGCGGCCAGGTCGTTGAACGCAACCGTCAGGTCGGTGAGTTCGTCGTCGGCGGGCGGCGGCACGGCACGCGCGGTCAGGTTGCCGGATGCCAGCTGCTCGGCGGTGGCCGACAGTTCCTCGATGGGGCGGGCCATCCGCGAGGACAGGACCCAGCTGACGGCGAGAGCAGCGACGGCCGCAGCACCGGTCCCGATGCCGAGCGAGAGCAGCAGGGCGGTGGACAGGGCCTGGTCGAGGTGACGTCCGACGGTTTCGCTGACCGGGCCGAGCGCGCGACCGACGTGGAGGTGGAACAGCGGCGGGCTTGCGAGCAGGGCCACGACCGCGAGGGTCACGGCGCCGGCGACGATGACCAGACCGTTGGCCGCCAGCAGTCGCCGGGCCAGTCGCCGGCGGGGCGGACGCAGCATCACGGGTCGCCCATCCGGTAGCCCACACCTCGGACCGTGCGGATGTAGCCGGGACTGTCGGGGTCGTCGGGGTCGTCGTCGAGCTTGCTCCGGAGGTTGGCGATGTGGACGGCGACGACGTGTTCGTCGCGGTACTCGGCCGATCCCCAGATCCGCTGGAGCAGCTGCTGGCGGCTGAAGACGACCCGAGGGTTGGCGGACAGGGCGTCGAGCAGATCGAACTCGAGCTTGGTCAGCTCGACCAGTTCGCCGTCGAGTGTCACCTCGCGGGCCAGCGGGTCGATGCCGAGGTCACCGAACGTGCGCGTGCCGGCCGGCGTCGTGCCACGCTCGGCCCGGGGGCGGCGCAGCATCGCCTGGACGCGTGCGACCAGCTCACGCGGCGAGAACGGCTTGGTCAGGTAGTCATCGGCACCGACCTGCAACCCCACGATGCGGTCGACCTCATCGGTCTTGGCGGTCAGCATCAGGATGTAGGCGTCGCTGAACGTGCGCACCCGGCGGGCGACCTCCAGACCATCGACCCCGGGCAGCATCAGGTCGAGCACGATCACGTCGGGATCGGTGCGCTCGATCACCTCCAGCGCTTCGGTGCCGTCGTAGGCAGGGTGGACCTGGTAGCCCTCGCGCTCGAGGTAGCCGGTCACGAGCCGGACCAGCGGGACCTCGTCGTCCACGACGACGACCCGCACGGGCTCGCTGCTCTCCTCTGGGGTCACGTCACCTGCCCACTTCATCCCGGCGGCGACGGTACTCCTCCTCGTCGAGCTCCCCCCGGGCGTAACGCTCGTCGATGGTGCGCCGCGCCGAGCCGTCGGTGCGTGCGGAACCGGCCGGTGCGAGCCGGGCAACGGCCCACACGACCAGCCCGATCACGGCGACCCAGAACACCACCATCCAGATCCAGTAGAAACCCATGGCTCCTGCCCACATCATCGTGCTTCCTTTCGTGTCGGTGCTGCCAGTGTCGGACAGCCGGGTCCGGTCACGGTCCGTCCACGGTCAACGTGCCATCAAGAACTGCCCCCGGACTCCACGATCAGGGTGCCGCGCATCCCTGCTTCGGCGTGGCCCGGGACGCTGCACTCGAACTCGTACGTGCCGGGCTCGTCCACGGTCAGGCTGCCCGACGTCTCCCCCCCAGCCTCGGCATCCAGCAGGAAACCCAGCGCGGGGATGGTCAGATCGTGGAACGCCCGCCCGTCGTTGACCAGCGCCAGATTGACCGTGTCACCCGCCGTGATCGTCACAGTGGTGGGGTCGAAGCGCAGGTCGGTCGCGACGACCTCGATCGTCGACGCTTCCGGGACAGGGGCGTCGGCAGTCCCCGACGACGTCGAGGCCATGTGCCCGGTCATCTGCAGATCGTCCGGCCACCCCCACCCGGCCCCACCCCACATCGCCACCACCAGCAGCAGCCCCGCCGCCACGGCGGCGCCGATGGCCAGCACGCCAGTCGGCCGCCGACGCCGGGTCCGGGTCTCGGCCAACACGCCCGACCGTCGAGCGTGCTCGTCGGGGCTCATCTCGCCGTCAGCGAGCCGCTGGTCGAGCAGCGCCTGCGAGGACGACCCGCGGTCCTGCGGCGTCCGCGAGGTAGCGACGACCACCAGCACGACGATCGCAATGAGGAGCAGCGGAAACAGCATCATGAGGGCCTTCTGTGGAGGTACGACACACTGTGCTGTCGGGCCATCAAGCCCGCAGAGCACCGGCGGTCAAGTTCCCATCAAGACGGCGGAAGGTCTGATGCGGGGCTCATGCGACGCCGGTAGGCTTAAATGTACGTACATTTATCGATCACGGAGAGGCACGACAATGACCACCGCCTACACATTCGGCATCCACATCGAG
>Ga0306912_1001364_pt1 | contig 11129 bp, 8 predicted proteins | sample AntRauFillE10628_FD_190443 | JGI IMG/M metagenome (GOLD analysis project Ga0306912, IMG submission 190443) | Saline lake microbial communities from Rauer Islands, Antarctica - Metagenome Filla E10 #628 (v2) (version 2) | ecosystem: Environmental > Aquatic > Non-marine Saline and Alkaline > Saline... | reverse complement strand
TTCAGGGCGGGTAATTTACCAAGGACGCCAGTCATGTTGTCCCGGAACAGCTGGAACAGGAAGACCGCCAGGGCGGCAAAAAACACGCCGATAATCGTGGACGTTTCTGCGCCCTTGAGAACCATCGAGCTGCCTTCGCTGACCAGGTTGAAGCCCAAAATAGGGTAGGCAATAATCAGTGTTACGATCGCGCTGAAGAGCGCGTGCTTGATGTTGTTAGCAGCCATCAGATCTTCTCAACCTCCGGTTTACCAAGCAGGCCGGTGGGTTTGAACAGCAATATGAGTATCAACAGGCTGAATGAAATCACATCCTTGTATTCTCCGCTGAGGTAGCCCGATGTCATGCTCTCGGCAACCCCAAGAATCAGGCCACCCAACATGGCGCCCGGAATACTTCCGATTCCGCCCAGCACGGCGGCGGTGAATGCTTTCAGGCCGGCAATGAAGCCAAACAATGGGTCAATAGAGCCGTAGTACATACCCAGTAACAATCCGGCGACCGCTGCCAACGCGGCGCCAATAACAAAGGTCGCAGAGATGATCCGGTTGGTATCGATGCCAAGCAGGTTGGCCATACCCAGATCCTGGGATACCGCACGACAGGCCCGCCCAATTCTGGATCGTGAAATGAACAGTGACAGCGCGGTCATGCAAACCAGAGTCACCGCAAAGATCATGATCTGCATGTAGGAAATCGAAGTCTGGAAAGAGTCTGGATCGCCGAACCGGAATCCGCCCTCGATCAACGCTGGAAAGCCCTTGTTACTTGAGCCCTGAGCCAGATGAACATAGTTTTGAAGGAAAATTGACATGCCAATGGCGGAAATCAGGGGGATCAGTCTGTGCTTGCCGCGAACCGGACGGTAAGCCGCGCGTTCAACGGCCCAGCCCATGGAGCTGGATACAATGATGGCGCAGACAAGAGCGACCACCAGGATCAGTGGAAGCCAGGCAACCCCCAGTGAGGCCAGGCCGGTAATAGCAATCAGCGCCGTATAGGCACCAATCATGTAGATTTCACCATGGGCAAAATTGATCATGCCGATGATGCCGTAAACCATCGTGTAACCGATGGCGATCAGAGCGTAGGTGCTCCCGATCGTCAGTCCGTTGATAAGTTGTTGAATAAAGTACAGGAGATCTTGCATGGGTGTCGGACTCCGATAGACTGCCTCCTCCCCTATAAACAGGCACCTCCCGGGTTGCGGGAGGTGCTGGATGCAGGCTCAACAGAGGCCAATAAAAACACCTTCTCCCGGATCGCGGTGAGAAGGTGCTCTCATAATTACCGTTTTTTAACGATTTGAGCCTAGTTTACCGGAGTTTTGCTGCCATCTGAATGCCATTCGTAAACAACAAACTCGAATGACTCCATATCGCCGGCCTGATTGTACTCAACCGTGCCGATTGGCGTCTCGAATGTGCCGGCGCGCAGGGCTTCGGCAACATCGAACGGATCCATGGAGCCGGCCTCCTCAATGCCTTCTGCTACAAGCTGGACAGCCGTGTAAGAGGTAAGTACGAACGGGCCGGACGGGTCCTCGCCTTTTTCTTCAAAGGCCTGAACCAGTTCCTGGTTCGCTTCTTTCTGATCGAAGCTCGGTGGCAATGTGACCATCAGGCCTTCAGCTGCGTCACCGGCAATGGAGTTGATATCTTTATTGCCGACGCCTTCAGGCCCCATGAAGATCGCTTCCAGGCCAGCCTGGTCCGCCTGGCGCAGAATCAGGCCCAACTCCGGGTGGTAGCCGCCGTAGTAGACGTAATCGACGTCCGCCTGTCTGAGCTTGGTGACCAGCGACGAAAAGTCCTTGGCGCCAGCGGTGATGCCCTCAAACATAGCCACTTCGACGCCTGCTTCGGTCAGCGTGTCGCGAACCGATGTCGCAATACCTTCGCCATACTGTTGCTTGTCGTGAATGATCGCAACGCGCTCAGGGTTCTGGCTGGCGATGTAATTGGCAGCAACCGGGCCCTGCATGCTGTCCAGGCCGATGGTGCGGAAGATCAGCTCGTAGCCGCGCTCGGTGATTTCCGGGCTGGTGGAAGCCGGGGTGATCATCAGAATGCCTTCGTCTTCGTAGATGTCAGACGCTGGCTGAGTAGAGCTTGAACACAGGTGACCGATAACAAAGCGGACGCCTTCGTTCACCATGCTGTTGGCAACGGTTACTGCCTGTTTCGGATCACAGACGTCGTCGTATTCGACGGCCACAAGCTCTTCGCCCATGACGCCGCCATTGGCGTTGATTTGCTCAATGGCCATACGGGCGCCAGAGAATTGCATGTCGCCGTACTGGGCAACCGGGCCGGTCTGCGGTCCGGCGATGCCGACTTTGATCTCAGCGGCGGCTTGACCTGCGGCCATCAAGGCGGTGGTGGCGCCTATGGCGGTGACGATTGTTCTGATGGAATTAGTCATTGGTTATTTCCTGTGAGGTGTCAGGGATTCTTCTATTCTTAGGGGCTTAAACAAACACTACGACCGATTCCTTGTCAAGATTCGGGTTCATCTTCGTCGTCGTGAACCGAGGCATCATGCTTGAATGGTATCCGATTTTCGTATTCAACCACCAGTTCTATGACGTGTTTTTCGGCCAGTGTGATCTTAAAGAAATGCTGGTTGCATTTGCTGGTGCAAAGACCTCTAATACTTAGAGGTATAAAGAATGGCGCTAAATCAGATTCTGGAGCGAATAATTGGACAATTACGAGGGTGTACTGGTGGCGCTTCGCCGTGTGATCCGGGCAACGGACCTGCATTCCAAACGGTTGAGCAAGCACGCCGGACTGACCGGGCCGCAGTTGTTGATTATGCGCAGTATCCGTGACTTGGGCGAGGTCACCATTGGCACCATTGCCGACAAGGTGAGCCTGAGTCAGGCCACGGTAACCACGATTCTGGACAGGTTAGAGCACCGCAAGCTGGTGTATCGGGTTCGCAGTACCCAGGACAAGCGCAAGGTTCATGCGCACCTGACGGAGGAGGGCGCGGATATTCTGGCCCGCGCGCCGCAGCCGTTGCAGGAGGATTTCATCAAGAAATTCCAGAGCCTGGCGGAGTGGGAGCAGACCATGATTCTGGCGTCTTTGCAGCGGGTTGCCAATATGATGGACGCCGACGACATTGATGCGTCGCCGGTCCTGGATGTGGGGCCGGTGTTGCGAGAGGACGGCTGGAAGGCTAAAGCCTAGCGTAGGGGCTGGTTTCAACCTACGAGGCAATATCAGTGCACCGAAGCCCCTCTTTTAGGCTTGTCGCCAAAGCACACCTGGAATACGTCGCTGTATTGTTTCGCAAAGTTCACCGTCAGGCCTTCTTTAAGATACTCCGGCAGTTCCTCGTAATCCCCCCGGTTGCCCTCCGGCAGGATCAGATTGCCGATTTTCTGGCGCCGGGCGGCGATGACTTTTTCGCGGATGCCGCCCACCGGAAATACCTGGCCTGTCAGGGTCAGTTCGCCGGTCATCGCAATGTTCTGCTGTGGCGCTTCACCCCGTGCGATGGAGAGCAGGGCCGTGGCCATGGTCACGCCGGCGCTGGGTCCGTCCTTGGGGGTGGCACCTTCGGGCACATGCAGGTGTACAAAGGATTTGTCGAAGAAAATCGGGTCACCTTTGTAGCGTTTAAGATTCGATGACACGTAGCTGTAAGCGATTTCTGCCGATTCTTTCATTACGTCGCCCAACTGCCCGGTCAATTTGAAACCGCGCTGGGTGCTGTGAACCCTCGACGCTTCGATGCTCAGCGTGGCACCGCCCATGGCGGTCCAGGCAAGCCCCGTCACGACACCTATGCCTTTAAGAGATTTTTCCTTGCGGAAAGCGGGTTGGCCCAGCAGATCGGTCAGGTCAGACACGCCCACTTTCACCGGCTCGTCGGGGTTTTCCAGCAAGCGCACGATGCCTTTGCGGATGACCTTGTGCAGCAGTTTCTCCAGACCCCGTACCCCGGCTTCACGGGCGTAGCCTTCGATGATCTGTTTGATGGCCGCGTCGGTGATGTTCATCTGTTTCTTCAGCAGTCCGGCCCGCTTCAGCAGCTTGGGGAGCAAATAATGCTTGGCGATGGCCACTTTTTCTTCAGCGATGTAGCCGGACAGGCGGATAACATCCATCCGGTCCAGCAGGGGCCGTGGAATGGTGTCCAGCTGGTTTGCGGTGCAGATGAACAATACTTTGGACAGGTCCATGCGCACGTCCAGGTAATGGTCCAGAAACTCCCGGTTCTGTTCCGGATCCAGAGTCTCCAAAAGTGCCGAGGCCGGGTCGCCCTGGAAGGACGCGCCGATCTTGTCGATTTCATCGAGCATGATCACCGGGTTCGATACTTTGGAATCTTTCAGGGCCTGCACAAATTTACCGGGCATAGCGCCGATGTAGGTGCGGCGATGGCCTTTGATTTCGGCTTCGTCGCGCATTCCGCCAACGCTGAAGCGATAGAACTCGCGGCCCAGCGCGTCGGCCACGGAATGCCCGATGGAGGTTTTGCCCACGCCCGGCGGGCCGACCAACAGCAGAATCGAGCCGCTGACTTCGCCCTTGAACGTGCCTTCGGCAAGGAATTCGATGATCCGGTCTTTCACGTCCTCCAGGCCATCGTGATCACGGTTCAAAATTTTCCGGGCGGCGGCTAGGTCGAAGTGGTCCTCTGAGGTCTGGCCCCAGGGCACCTGAGTCAGCCAGTCCAGGTAATTGCGGGTGACACCGTATTCAGGGGACCCTTGCTCCAGAACCTTCAGTTTTTCGAGTTCGTCGTCGAAGCGTTCCTTTACCTGTTCCGGCGGCTCCAGTTTTTCCATGCGGGCACTGAACTTTTCCGCATCCGCCGTTTTGTCATCCTTGGCCATGCCCAGCTCGCGCTGGATGACTTTGAGCTGTTCCTTGAGGAAAAACTCCCGCTGGTGCTTCTGCACCTTGTCGTTCACTTCCTCGCTGATCTCTGCCTGCAGGCGGGCGACCTCCTGCTCTTTGGCCATCAACAGAAGTACTTTCTCCATGCGACGCAACAGCGGCACCGTATTGAGTATCTCCTGCAGTTCATGGCCCTTGGCGCTGGTCATGGACGCGCCAAAGTCGGCCAGGGGTGAACTGTCTTCGGGGCCAAAGCGGGACAGGTACTGTTTGACCTCCTCGCCATACAGCGGGTTGGTTCTCAGCAATTCCTTGATGGAGCTGATGATCGCGAGGGTGTAGGCCTTCAACTCATCCCGGGCCTCTTCCGGCTCTTCCGGATACTCGACCTCTACCAGGTAGGGCGGTTTGCGGCTCAGCCAACGGGTTATGCGGAAGCGTTGCAGACCCTGGGCAATGAACTGCACCTTCCCGTTATCGGACTGCGCATGATGAATGCGAACCGCACAGCCCATAGTTTCGAGTTCTTCGCTGTCAGGAATGCCCTGTCCCGGATCGCTGTCTTCGGCAAAACAGATGCCCAGTACCCTGTGGTCGGTTTCGCTTACCTGCTTCAGGGTTTCCTGCCAGGGGTTCTGATTCACGACAATTGGCTGCACCTGAGCCGGGAAGAACGGACGGTTGGACACCGGCAACACATACATCCGCCGCGGCATTTGATGCTTCGGAAGCACAAGGCTCTTTCTCTTTTCGTCCTTGCCGATGTAATCGGTCAAGTCTTCATCCTGGTCGCTGAAGCCTTCAAACGAGTCTTTATAGCTGTCGTCGTTCATGCGTCTCGTGAATCCTCTGGGTTAGTGCGCTTGAGTGCTGAAGAACTTATACGCCCTATCTAGCGCCGACTCCGTGTTTTTCAAGTCGGGAGTGCACCTACGGCAAAGCCTTGAAATCCGCTCACCTGCCCCAAAATTCATGGGCAATTCCAAACCATTTATCTGTTTTCAGCATCAGGTGTTCCAATGACGAATTCCCCGCATATTTTTGAAGCCACCATGGAGAGTTTTCAGCAGGACGTCATGGAGGCGTCTTCACAGACCCCGGTTCTGATTGATGTGTGGGCCGAGTGGTGCGCGCCCTGTAAACAGCTAATGCCGCTTCTTGAAAAGCTGGCGAACGAGTATAAAGGTGCCTTTCGTCTGGCCAAGGTCAATGCTGACCAACAGGAGCAGCTGACCGCAAGCCTGGGCGTGCGCAGCTTGCCGACGGTGATTCTGGTGAAAGACGGACAGGCGCTTGACGGCTTTAACAGTGCGCTGCAGGAAAGCGAAATTCGCAAGATCCTGGAAAAGCACATTGAGATGCCGGAAGACGAGGAAGCGCCTTATGACAAGGCGCATCGGTTGTGGGAAGAGGGCGATATCGAAGCGGCCCTGGCGGTTCTGAGCGACATGAACCGAAATGACCCGGAAGATCTTAAAGTACTCATTGATCTGGCCCAGCTGAAGGCCGAACTGGGCGATCTGGAGACGGCGGAACAGGTACTGGACAGCCTGCCTGCGGAAGAAAAAATGCAGCAGCAGGCCAAACAGCTGGCAGCTCGCATCAAATTCCTGAAAGCGTCAGCGGAACTGCCGCCTGTCCTGGAGCTGGAAGATGCCCTGGACAAGGACCCGAAAGATCCGAATGCGCTGCACCTTCGAGCGCTGCATCACATCCTCAAAGAAGACAACGCCGACGCCATGGAGCTTCTGATCCGCCTGATGCAGGTCGACAGCAAGTACAAGGACGAAGTCGCCAAAACCACCCTGATCGAGCTGTTCGACAAGCTGGGCAATAACAATCCGGACGTTCGCACCTATCGGCGCAAGCTTTATACCCTGATGCACTGACAGATCCGTCCAGCCGGAACCGAACGTAGGTCGGGTAGAGCCAAAGGCGAAACCCGACAAACCCACTCGACCCAACCCCCATGCTAAAACTTCCACCCCAGCCCCCGAACTGCGAACTTTGCCAGCGCCCCGTCGGCAGGCTTACCCGGCATCACCTCATTCCCAAACACCTTCATCGGAAAAAACGATTCCAGAAGCTCTTTACACGGGAAGATCTGATCACCCGCACCCTCTGGGTGTGTCGTCCATGTCACAATGCAATTCACAAAGCGCGTTCGGAATATGAGCTGGGGCTGTACTTCAACACGCGGGAAACACTGCTTGAGTTGGAGGAATTACGGACATTCGTGGACTGGCTCGCAGATAAGCCAGAAGGATTCACCCCCAAAAGATAGGGGCGCCCTTTTCAGGTCTGATAAAACCGTCGGCTTTCCCGCTTATACCTTGGTCTCATGACCCTTGTTTTAGTGCTTACTTTTGGACAGTATTGCGTAATAAAACTAAATTAAGGGTTCTTTCGCCGAAATTCGGGCCAACAAAGCGCTTTTGATGTCTTCAGTTTGTAGTAATTCTACAGTTCCGCAGATCGGATGCACCGGCACCGGGCGGTTAAAACCGCGATCGTGTTCTATGCTTGATGGATTCAGTGCTGCAATTTTAACGACGAGCGTGTTAAGCGGAGGTTTTGATGTACCAGGACGATGATCCCACAGAGACCAGTGAATGGCTGGATGCTCTGGAATCGCTCATTGAGCAGGAAGGCGTGGGCCGAGCCAAATATATTCTTGAGCGACTGTCAGAGCGCGCGAGCCGGGACGGCACCGAGCTGCCCTACTCGATTACAACGCCGTTCCGAAACAGTATCCCCGCCACCCAGGAATCCAGAATGCCCGGCGACCTGTTTATGGAGCGCCGAATCCGCTCACTGATTCGCTGGAATGCCATGGCGATGGTGCTTCGGGCGAATCAGCGGCCCGGTGAACTGGGCGGGCACGTATCATCCTTTTCGTCGGCGGCGACACTCTATGATGTTGGCTTCAACTACTTCTTCCATGGCGGTGACGACAAGCGTGAATCCGATCTGGTGTATTTCCAGGGCCACTCTTCACCGGGTATTTATGCGCGTTCCTATCTGGAAGGTCGTTTTGAAGAAGAGCAGTTGGACAAATACCGGGAAGAGGTGGACGGCGACGGTTTGTCCTCCTATCCCCACCCCTGGCTGATGCCGGATTACTGGCAGTTTCCGACCGTATCCATGGGCCTCGGTCCGATTCAGGCGATTTATCAGGCCCATGTAATGAAGTATCTGCACAGCCGCGAGCTCATTGATATGGGCGAGCGGAAAGTGTGGTGTTTCGTGGGCGACGGTGAGTGTGATGAGCCGGAAACCCTCGGTTCTATCTCGGTCGCTGGCCGTGAAAATCTCAGCAACCTTATCTTTGTGGTCAACTGCAACCTGCAGCGCCTGGACGGCCCGGTACGCGGTAACGGCAAGATTATCCAGGAGCTGGAAGGTATCTTCCGCGGCGCTGGCTGGAACGTGCTGAAAGTTGTCTGGGGCCGCATGTGGGATCCCCTGTTCGAGAAAGACAAGGACGGCCTGATGCAGCGGACAATGGACGAGGCCGTCGACGGTGACCTGCAGAATTTCAAGAGCAACGGCCCGGCCTATACCCGCAAGAATTTCTTCGGCAAATACCCGGAGCTGTCCAAGCTGGTCGAGAATCTCACCGATGAAGACATCGGCAAGCTCAACCGGGGTGGCCATGACCCCTACAAGGTGTATGCGGCCTATCACCACGCTGTTCACAACAACGGTGGGCGGCCAACGGTTATTCTGGCCCATACCATCAAGGGCTACGGGTTTGGCACGGCTGGCGAAGCCCAGAACACCGCCCACTCGCTGAAAAAGCTGGATATGGATCAGCTCAAAGCTTTCCGCGACCGGTTCGCGGTGCCGCTGAAGGATGAAGAGCTCAAGGACGTGCCCTACTACCGCCCGGCGCCGGACAGCCCGGAAATTGTCTACATGAAAAAGCGCCGGCAGGAGCTGGGCGGCTTCTACCCCAAGCGTCGCAAAGATTGCCAGCCTCTTGAAGCCCCGTCGCTGGACACCTTCAAAGCGTTGCTGGATGGCTCCAATGACCGTGCCATCTCAACCACCATGGCATTTGTGCGCTTGCTGACAGCGCTGACCAAAGACAAACGTATCGGCAAGCGGATTGTGCCCATCATTCCGGATGAGGCCCGCACGTTCGGCATGGAAGGCATGTTCCGCCAGTTGGGCATCTACACCTCGGAAGGCCAGAAGTACGTGCCGGAAGACCGTGAACAGATCATGTACTACAAGGAAGACAAGAAAGGCCAGGTATTGGAAGAAGGGATTAACGAGGATGGTTCCATGGCAGCCTGGATGGCAGCTGCGACCTCCTACAGCACCAACAACTTCCCGCTGGTGCCCTTCTACATCTTCTATTCCATGTTCGGCTTCCAGCGTGTGGGCGATCTGGCCTGGGCGTCTGGTGATATCCAGGCCCGCGGCTTCCTGATCGGCGGTACCGCCGGGCGCACCACGCTTAACGGCGAAGGCCTGCAGCATCAGGACGGCCACAGCCATATCCTGGCCCAGACCATCCCGAGCTGTAAGGCTTACGATCCCGCGTACGGCTATGAAATGGCGGTGGTGGTGCAGCATGGCATCAAGGAAATGTTCGAAGACAACCAGAACGTCTTCTACTACCTGACCATTGAGAACGAAAACTACGTGCAGCCGGCGATGCCCAAAGGCAAGAAGGTCGAAGAAGGCATCATCAAAGGCATGTATCTGCTGGACTCGGTGGAGACCAAGGGCAACAAGAAAACCCCGCGGGTTCAGATGCTGGGCTCCGGTTCCATTCTTAACGAAGTGCGCGCCGCAGCCCAGTTGCTGAAAGACGATTTCAATGTTGCCAGCGACATCTGGAGTGTCACCAGTTTCAATGAGCTCGCCCGCGACGGCCTGCACATTGAGCGCTGGAACCGCCTGCATCCGGACGACACGGCCAAGAAGGCATACATCACCCAGTGCCTGGAAAAACAACAGGGGCCGGTGGTGTCCTCCACGGACTACATCAAGCTGCTGTCTGAGCAGGTTCGTGCCTACATTCCCAAAACCTACCTGACCCTGGGCACCGACGGCTTTGGCCGCAGTGATACCCGCGAAAAGCTGCGCAGCCACTTCGAGGTGGACCGCTACTACGTGGCCGTGACCGCATTGTCAGCGTTGGCAAGGGATGGCGAGGTGGAAAAAGAAGTGGTTCTCGAAGCGATGCGCAAGTACGGAATCGATCGCAACAAAACGAACCCGGTGCTGAGCTAAGGAGACCGCCATGAGTGAACAGGAAATCAAGGTTCCCGATCTCGGCGGTGCGGACGAGGTCGAAGTGATTGAAATACTCGTCAGCAAGGGGGATTCGGTCGAGGAAGAAGATCCGATACTGACCGTCGAGTCTGACAAGGCCTCGGTCGAGCTGCCCTCGCCGGGCGCCGGCAAGATCACCAAAATTACGGTCAAGGTAGGCGACAAAGTCAAAGAAGGCGATGTGGTCGGCATGATGGAAACCAGTGGGGACACTGGTGGCTCTGGTGACGCTGATAGCTCCGGGGGCGACGAAGGCTCCGACGATGAAGCGGCAGAATCCGGCAAGGAAGAAAAAGCCGGGGCCAAATCTGACGACAATGCCGAGCAGAAACCAGCGCCGAAGAAATCCGGCGGGTCCCGCACGGAAACGGTGAAAGTACCGGCGCTGGACGGCTTCGACAATGTGCCCATCATCGAAATCAACGTCAGCGAGGGTGACGAGGTTGAGGCAGACGCTCCGCTGGTCACCGTGGAGTCTGACAAGGCCACGATGGAGATACCGTCTCCGTTCGCGGGCAAGGTTGGAAAGATCCTGGTCAAGGAAGGTGACAAGCTGTCCGAGGGCCATGATCTGGTTGAAATGACCATTGTTGAGGAAGGCGGTGAAAGCGGCGATGAGGATGAAGCGGAAGCTCCGTCAAAGCCCGAGGCGTCTTCTGATGATGACAAGCAGCAGGCCAAGCCGGAGCCGAAGAGTGACAGCAAGGGGCCGGCGCAGCCGGCAGCCACCTATGAACCACCGGCACCCGGCACGAAAGTCCATGCCGGCCCGGCGGTGCGCAAGCTGGCGCGGGAGTTCGGCGCGGATCTGGCCCGCATCAAGGGATCTGGCCCGAAAAGCCGTGTCCTCAAGGATGATGTGCAGGCCTATGTGAAAGGTCAGTTGCAGCAGACCCAGCAGGGCAGCACTGTCTCAGGCGGTGGTGGTACCGGTATTCCGGGCGTGAAACTGCCAGACTTCAGCCAGTTCGGTGATATTGAGCG
>Ga0306912_1001363_pt1 | contig 11131 bp, 14 predicted proteins | sample AntRauFillE10628_FD_190443 | JGI IMG/M metagenome (GOLD analysis project Ga0306912, IMG submission 190443) | Saline lake microbial communities from Rauer Islands, Antarctica - Metagenome Filla E10 #628 (v2) (version 2) | ecosystem: Environmental > Aquatic > Non-marine Saline and Alkaline >... | reverse complement strand
GAGTCATGCTTGAGCAGCCGCCCCAGCAAGCGGCAAAGTCAGTGACTGAAGAAGTGTCCCAGCTCGAAGTATCCGGTGGCTGAGTCATGCTTGAGCAGCCGTTCCAGCAAAAGTCAAACCCAGTGACTGAAGAAGTGTCCCAGCTCGAAGTATCCGGTGGCTGAGTCATGCTTGAGCAGCCGTTCCAGCAAAAGGTAAAGTCAGTGACTGAAGAAGTGTCCCAGCTCGAAGTATCCGGTGGCTGAGTCATGCTTGAGCAGCCGTTCCAGCAGGCACGAAACGTAGTGACTGAAGAAGTGTCCCAGCTCGAAGTATCCGGTGGCTGAGTCATGCTTGAGCAGTCGAGCCAGCAACGGTCAAACGTAGTGACTGAAGAAGTGCCTGTTATGCTCCCCCCTGCAATTAGGTTTGCGGCGTCTCTGAACGTATTTGTCATGTTCGTACGGCCCACTAGTGCACAGTCGAAACTAATCACCTCCGTTAATTTAGAACCATCTATTGCTGAGTACGTCTGGAATCCTGGACAGGGACCCGTGATCTCAACAGTGTACTCACCAGCAGTAGTGTAAGTGTGTAGGGTCTCCGCTTGATTCCACGATGTGATTGTATCAGTCGACCCATCGCCCCAGTCCACCACGCAGTTGTACGTGCCTGAATTTGAAAACGGCAATTGAAGTTGACTGCTACTACTGGACCCAGACACCGTTTTTGTAGTGTTGAATTTTGCAACTATCATTACCCACCCCCGATCACAGCAATCACACCAGTTTCGTCGGTGATTGAGCCATCAAAAATACCCTCATCAATCACGGCACGTTTGGCGGTCCACCAGGACTGTAGAGCGTGTTGGTTGAGTGCGGCTGTGACTTGCTCGGGTGTCACGTCGCCGAACTTCCAGCCGCCGCCAAGGTCCGCGATTGCGTCGAAATCATCAACCGTTGGCATCGTCGGTTGTCCGCCAAATGCCGTTGCCAGTGCTTTGAGTTGCGATCCATACTGAGCTTGGGAAGTGTCGAAAGTGTGGTTTCGGTCATTGGTAATATGTGAAAACCACTGATTGACTCCGCCAGCCATGGCCGGTGAATTGGCGTTGACGTGGGTAATCATGTCGACGACGGAGCCAGTCCACTTTTCACCCGTATCAGCGGGGCGAATCCTGCGAACCAACATGCCACGATTGTTGAGCAAAAACAGCAATTCTCCCAAGTCGATCGGCAAGTGCGTGATATGGATCGCGTTCAATGCGTCGGCAATCTCAGCAGCAGTCAGCGATTCGTAGCCGTCGATTTGTTGGATTGATTGGATCATAGAAAAAAGCCGGATTAGGCGGATTTGGATACGGAGTAGGCTAGGAGGCTAATCCTAGCCTACTTTGCCACACCTGGTTAGGTCTAGGTATCAGAGGGCTCATTCTGCGGGCTTCGTTGTGTTGGTGCGGGCTAGTTCGACGACCAATCCGTGAAGCTCTAAGGTCAGGTTCTTGATGTCGTCTCGCGTGTCTTGGCGGTCACGCTCAAGCTGTTCAATCCGGTATTCGATCCCTTTGAGTTTCAAGTTGTTGCTGAGCCACAAAGTGGCGAAGAGAGTAAGGTTGACCACCCCGAAAAGAGCGATGAGCAAAAACAGTGGGTTAGGCGTTACCAGCATTCGAGGCGTCCGTGTTCCGAAGGGTTCGTATTTGTTGAATGACTGATCGAAGGCTGACGCTCACAGCCTTAGCGTGTTCCTCATTCACAAGCTGAACGGCTTCCCGGACGGCTTCGCGAGTCTTTTCAATCCCCTGATCGTCGAAGTTGGAAATTAGCACGGGAGTTGCTCAAAGCCGCCGGCTTTGAGCAACTCCCGTGCCTCGCTTAGCGTACTGACGTAGGTGACTTGATGTTCATAGAGCCACCACTGCCCCGCTATGCTGATAAAGTCATCATCGTCAACGATTAGGATTCTCACCGCGTGTTACCTCTTCCGTCATCCCTTGCCGGCGGCGTGACGGGCTGCGTAGGTGCCGGTGCTTGTTGATCCGGTTGATCCGGTTGAACCGGCTGAGGTGCTGCGGGTTCAGGTGTGGGCCGCTGAGGTGTCACAGGGGCATCTTCGGGCCGATAGTCAAAAGCGTTACGCATCATTGCGTGGAGCGACGTGTTGAACCGTTGAAGCACCTCGTCCAAGTGTTGAGCGACATAGGGAATGATTAGCGGATTCGCGAGCAAGGCCCCGTTGATCCAATCGAAGTCTTTCGCCACCTCAGGAGGTAGCCCTGCCTTACGCTGATCGGTTGGATTGCCGCCTTTCATATTCTGCAAAATCTCAGCGGTCACGCTGTCAACTTCGGCGGCTGCCTCACCACGCGGGTTGAAGTTGGCGTCCTCACCTTGCATCTTTTTTAATTCGTCGGCAACCAACTTGCCGAGAACCGCGTTCATGTCGCCAGCCATTTTAACGCACCTCCAATTCTACGCTGCCGGTGCGTTGCTCATACACGGACACGGGCGGCAAAGGTGCGTCAACCTGTTGTACGTTCGGAGCTGGGGTGCCCCCCATCATCTTGGCACCGATTGCACCACCGGCGGTTCCGAGTAAGAGGGCACCCGCCGTCGCTCCGATCAACGGCCACGAGGACCGTTTCTTCGGCTCGGCTGTCGTCGCACTGCTATTAGAAACAGACGACCGTACTGAACCAGGGAACGGGCTGATTCCCATTCGTTCGTTCGCGTCACCCGGATTGGAGCCTGAACTCTGGTCCGTTTGATGTTGTTGCGATGGGGGTTGTTGTGCTGCCACTTGATCCGGTGCAAGTCCTAGTTTTCGCTCAACGTCACGGTGATGGTTGTAGCTGAGCCCGTGGAGGTGATTGTTGTTCAGGTGAACGGCTTGAATCTTCGCCCCAAGGTACGCCCGCGTCACGTCTTCTAATAGCTGTTGGCTCATGCGTTTGGCCCTGGTGCGTGGCTATCTAAAAACAACCGGCCGCCGTCCACGGATGATGGAATAACGGCGGCCGGTTGCGGCTTCCATGTTCAACCACTGAGGGTTAAAGGTTTGCGGTTTAGACCGCGTTCAATTACGCGGCGTTCGGGGTCCGTACCGCCGTGTTGGCCGCGATGGCTTCGCGTGGGGCTTGACTCATCGACAAGCCTTGCACCGCGTAGCTTTCAGGGATCGACATTTCGGTCGCATCACGTGCGATGGTCATGTCGAGCAAGTGGGCACCGGTTTGATGGTTCATGATGCCTTGGCGGGCCACCGCGTCATCGTGCCGAAGTGAGCTGAGGGCACCGACACCCATCAAAAGGGAGAGCAATTCGTTCATAGTTTTCTTTCTCAGGGGAAGAACGTGGATAGAAACGTGGCGACATTCGACGCACCCAGAACCGTCCGTTCGGTATCAGGGACAAACACGCGGGGCACGCCTTCAACCGCCGCGTCGCGTTCTGCTAAGGTAATGATGGTAACCGGCAACCCGTTACGCTTCAAGCGTTCGGCTATTGCGTTGGCTTCCCGGCAACCACCACACCCACGGGACGTAAAATAGAGTACACGGGGCAACCGCGAAGGCTCAACGCCTCCGCTGTCGTTTCCGCTGTCGTTTCCGCTGTCGTTTCCGCTGTCGTTTCCGCCTGCGGGGATGCCCGGCTGAGGGTTTCCCGTCGTTGGACAGATGGGGCCATCTAGGCGGTCCATGACTTGAGCCACGATGTCGTCGACGGCCGGGGATTGCCCAGCCGGGCCACGCTCCCCCGGCGTACCGGGATCTCCGTCACGGCCATCCTTGCCGTCACGTCCAGGCGGGCCCGGCTTAGCTTGCACAGCCGCTAGTTCATCCTTGGTTGCCCATCGTTTGTTTCCGGCTTCGATCATATCGGACACCATGCCCTCAGCCTCTTCGCGGGTGAGCCAACGGTCGTCGCCTTGCTTCATTGTCAGTCCGTCGCATTCGCACTTGCCGCCCGATGGTGTGTTAGGAGTCTTCGGGGGAGCATCGACACGCGGCACCGCTTGATCGGCGTAAGGCGTGCTGGGGATGTAGTTGTTGCTGTTGGATTGTTGGGGAGGTGCTGAGCTGTTGCCCCTGTTCGGGATGAAGGGGACCGCTTGTGGCATCGTCTGGCTAGGTGGACACGTAGGGCAACCGAACTGCATATTGGGTTGTAACACTCGCTGGATTCGCGGGCTTCCGTCCTTCACCCAATCGAGCCACCGCGTTTGCAGGTCAGCCACGTCACGGAAGCGGAACGCTTGGGCCAACTGCGTTGGTCCGATCTGTCGTTTACTCAAAACATCTTCAACGGTTTCAACGCCACCACGCCACAAGAGAAAACGGGTCACACTGGACGACTGAGCGTAGAACGCTCCAACGTCCGCTGGGTAGTCCCGCATCATCATTAGAATGTTCGTCGGGATGCCCCGCTGAGTGTTTAGATAGTTCGCGTTTCTGGCGTCCAGCTTCGTGATGTAGTCAACCGATTCGACATTGCTGCAAAGCCCCTCGTCGATCCATCGCGGTAGCTGATAACCGAACCGATGAGCCAACACTAGGTGCATGACTTCATGGGGCAGCGTGTCCTTGAACACGTCTGTCGGTGTTCCTTCGACGTGCATTTCCATCGACGACAACCGGCCATCGCGAAAGCTATAGCTAGTGACGCCGCTGGTGCCACGTGCGGGCGTGTAGGTCAGCACGCACGGGCGGTCCCAATCCGGGAACGGCCGACCGAACCACTTCGTAGCAAGATCGTCACGGATACGTTCGGCAGCCGTCGCAAGCTGTAACGCCATCCGTGAATCGTTGTGTCTGACAACGAAGTTTTGAGCCGACCCAACGACCGGCAACAATAGAACAAAGAGCAAGCACGCCCGGCGTTTCATCATCTGTTTCCCTCCAGGGCTTGGTAGTATCGGGTCCCTATCGCGGACGGGTCAAACGTGATGAGACCGGCCCTTATCAGGTCTGATCGTAGCCGAATAGGTAGCGGGTTGCCATTCCCGGCGACGCTACTTTGGTCCACGGGCTGGAATGAGAAGATCCCATCGGACCCGCGAATGAACCCGTACCAGTCCCGTGCCCGGTCAAACTCGCTGACGTGTTTGGCGACGTGTTCGTGACAATTCGCACACGCGGTCGGCTCGTTTCCTGCCAGTGTGCCGTCGTAATCGGCGGGCACCAGGGAGAACCGTTGAACACTGGTCGGCTCTACCGCTTCGGACCAGTCTACCCCCGTGCAATCCACAAACGGTCGCGATAATAGACGCCGCACGTCGTCAGGTTGAAGCAAGGGCAGCACGTCCCACACCGCCTCTTCGTCGAAGGCTACCGCGTTAGGATGCACCGCCCGCACGCGGCCCGGCTGGACGTACTTGGGTTGAAAGGTGAACTCTTCGGCTAGGTCGTCGCGTGTCGGCACCGGGCGGAAGACGGCCACGTCCCAATAGTCGTCCGCTCGCTGCCTCATCCGCACCGTGAACGGCCACGGCTGCCTACGCTCATCGCGGATGAACAGCACCTCAACAAAGACGGTGCCGACTGGAAACCGCCAAGACAAACGGCGGACCTGATAGTTTGGTCCGATCTTCGTTCGCACGACTTCGTTGTACGCTACCACGGGCAACGTGCGGCCATCCACGGCGGGCAAGAGCATTGCCCGGATAGATTCGACGTTGGCTCGATCGGTGCCCCCAGGTGATGCCCACGGGAACTCGGTATTGCCGTTGCCGTTGCCGTGTTTCTGATCGGCCCCGCCGCTGAGGTCGTAACGCGGGTCGTGAAACGTCGCCAGCCCGTCCACCATTGAATCGGTTTGGTACGCGGGCGGCATGTCCTGCTCCGTGTACCAGTAGGTGGCCGGGTTCGCGAAAACACCGGCCACCGTTCGGTCTTCAACCTTGGGCAAGAACCCCTGAAGGTTCTCAGCGGACGTCGTAAGTGGACCGGCCACCAGCATAGCCACCGCTATAACCGTACCCACCACCGGGGAACCCTTGAGCCTGAGCCTGCGGGTACGACTGTTGTGGATAGGGTGGCGGTTGCTGCGTGATTGGTGCATAGTTCACTTGCGTTTGCGCCCCCGAAGAGCAAAGAGCGTAAGGGGGTAGGGTAGTTGCGGGTCGTCTGAGTGTATCCGGTCGGTTGCATCGGCACCCGAACCGGCACAGTCATGTACGTCATCGGAAGCGTCGGCGTTCGGTAAGCCGGTGCCTGAGTACCACGACAACCCAGGCAATAAACCGTGTGGGTCGGCGTGGGAATTTCCTGAGCGTTGGCAAAGGTAGCCGTCACCAGAACCAGGGCCATCGTCATCATCTTCGGGAATCACATAGCTTTTCAGCCTCTTCTAAGGTGAGGTCATGGAAGGGGGCCGCATCGTCGGCGTAGCTGTGTGTCACGTCCAGAATGACGGGCGTGCTTATGCTTGTCCGAAAATGAGTTTCGGGGACGACCTCATGCCCCCGCGGCCAATCGTTCCGCTGCCGGAACCAGTGAACATCTCTCACGTTAGACGGTACGCGAATCTTTGGGAAGCCTGTCATCGATAGCCAACGCCAGACCATCCACTGTGATCGGTAAACCGCATCGCTGAGGATGAGGGTCTCAACCAGCAAGCCACGCTTCGCCAATTCGCGGGCCAAGCAAACCATCCCGTAACCTCCCCAAGAGAAGCCAACCAGCATGATGCGGGGTGGGTCATCGTGATCCCTGAGCCGAAACATGAACTCAGCCATCTTCCGCCAATCAGTGTTCCACGGGCGATACTCCACGGACACGTCCGGGCTACTGTGCCGCGTCCTCACCTTGCTCCACAACTGCTCGATTCCGTTGAGGGTTCCTTCGTTTTGTAGGAACCCTGAGCAAAGCACTATCCACGTTTTAACCACTTGAGTCTCCTAAAGCCTGCGACCCCCGGCGATGGTTCGCCAGCTTGACCGGCACTGGTGACGAATCGCATGACCGGGGGTAGGCAGGTGCCATCACGGTTCCTTGATTTTCGATCGTTTAACGATCTCACCATAGTCTACGGTCAGGGTGTCGATGTCAACGGTTCGCTCGACTCGCTGCGGTACGATCCAGCACGCCCGCCCGCCATCGTGCTGAGCGATAAACCAGAACGCGGACGGTACGGTGTGAGGCTCATCGGCGGCCGGAAGCGGGGGCATAGGGCTTTCATAAAGCGTCCCCAGCCTCACGGACACGTCCCCGTGCCGTTGCACCAGCTCACGGATGTGGGCTTCGATAGCGGTCACCGGTCCCATGTTCGCCGCCGGTGTCTGAACAAAGCAAGCACCAATAAAGTTCACCTCCCACGCGAAGGGTGAATCCTTCACCGATGCAACGGGTAGCCCGTGCCCGATCTGGTACTCACGGCCTTCGTAGTCTTGAGATTCGAGGAACATATCAGGTAGCGAACGCGAATTGACCCACCGCCGCTCAAGGGCGTTGTTGCCGTCGATCATTGCCCGCGTCAACTTGTACGCCATCCACCGGGCTTGCTTGGTCTCAGGATCGTACACCAGGGTGTAGAGGTGCCCCACTAACAGCACTACCCCATCCGTTACGTCAATCGTGCCGGTGTGGTGAACGGTGTAGATCTTGGCGGGGCCGTCGTGATGAATGACGGACCCCGCTAGACCTTCCGCCGGGTCCGCCTGCCCTTCAAGGATGCGGGTGGACGGCGGGTCAGCTCTTGCCGTCCTCATCGTCATCGTCAGGGTCGTCATCATCGCGACCGCTATTAGTGTCAGGCGGATCAGGTGCATTGCGTTTACGCTCCAAAATTTCGTCAAGTAAGTCCATCCCGTCTTCATTGATCGGGATACCAAGCAAGTCTTTCAGGGCGTCTAGGTCCACGCTTGCCAGCTCCACCAGGAACCCGTCCGGGTTCGCCATGACGGTACGGTAGACCTCTTTGAGAAACGCCCGTTTGGTGTCAGCAATCGGCGTAGGGACGATGTAGACCGTGCCTTTGGCCCCTTCGCCGTAGTGTAGCTCAAGCAGGTGGTCGACCACGTGGCGGTTGATAAGCACCACGGCGGCCTCGTGTTTCATTTCCATGCCCGTGATGGCGAAGTCCCCATGCTCACCGGCTTCGGCCTTGGTCCCGAATTGACCCTCCAAGACCGACCGCTCAGGCACGCCGAAGCCCCGGACCTTTTGCGTGTCCAGGTACCTCATGCGTTCGGTGAACGAAGTGGTCCCTACGCCTTGGTCGCTAATCAATTCGATCGACCACCCAGAATCTTTGGGGCTAATCCCCGCCTGAGCCATCGCGTGGTCGATCTCACGCGGAAGGATGACGGACCCGGCTGATTCCAGTTTCCGCAAGAGGCTTTGAGCGATGAGAGAGTTGTCAGTTTCTACGCCGTTATAAATGCTGGTTTCAGGCGGGGAGTAGATGATCCAGTGGCTACCGGCGATGCGTCGGTCGTACCGATCGGCGGCATAGGCGACGTTTTGCCATGCGTCATAAGCGGCCTCGCACGCATCCATCATCGGCGTGCCGTACCAGTAGGTGCCTTCGACTTCGTTGCTCAGGGTTAGGGTTTGCATCACCTCAAGGGACATGCTGCAATTCTCAAGCCCACGATAGGCACCCGTTGCTTTGTCAACGTAGATGGTCGTCAGGTCTTGAAGCAACGGCTTCAACTTCCGCAACCGGATCTCGCCCGATGGCGGGTCGTATTCGTAGACCTTTTCAAAAGGTGCCCACCCGTAATCCATCCAGCCCCGGACGGTGTGGTCCATGAGGTCCAGGCGTAGCGGGTCCATGTTCCGCGCTATCAACTCCACCGCGTCCGGGGGTGCGTCGGCTGTCGATTCGTAGGACCACCGGCTGGCAAGAATCGGTGCGGCGATGAGCAACCGAGCAAGTTTCAGCGTCGGGTCGCGACGCATCCGGCGGACCTTCCGGTTCCACGACTCCGTGCGTTCCTTGCCGTCAATGGCGGGCGGGCGAATCGGTAGCTCCCCATCGTACCCAGGGACGGCGTGAACTTGTGGCTTGGTAACTGAGGGCATCGCGTTGGTTCCTATGCGGCGAATACGGCCGGTGCTTTTCTGATCGGTTGAATGAGGTGGCCTAGCATCGGATGAAGAATATACCCCAAGGCGTCTGAGCTGTGCGATACGTCGCCCACGTCGTCAGGCTCGCGTGTGCCCTCTTTGTAGGATCGGTTTTCTAGGTCCGTTATCAGGTGCGTGCAACGTGGATCGACACGGAACCGGACAACCCCGGACGCCGCCCGAAAAGCTGCATTGCACACCGCGAAGCGGTCCTGCACCGCCGGGTTGGCCTTGGGATAGAGTACCCGTTTGCGTTCAAACCGTTCATCGCTGCGGATAATGCTGTAGTCCGTGACGGTCGCCGCTGTCCGGCGGCCACGTCCTGAGGCGTCGCCCATGAACACCCAGTCAGCCCGGTGATGCGGGCCGTACTTGTTCCAAAGGTAGGACATTGTGGCGGGCGTGTTGCTGTCCCTCAGAAACACTTCGTCGAAGGTTTCCACGAAGTCCCCACGGTTACGCGGCCCCATGCGGATGTGGCTGAGCGTCCAGGCCATCGGGTCCACGTTGAAGTCCGAACCCACGTAGATCGTCCGCTCAGGGTCGTAGCTGCATGGTCCTTTGTTGTGGTCGCCGAAGGCGTGAAAGATCCGGCCGCCTGCTTGCTCCCAGCTCGATTCGTATTGCTCAGCGAAGTCCACGTCGCTGAGGGTTGAACGTGCCAGCTCTAAAGCCTTGGCCGGGATGATGTCCCCGCTCTTCCAGGTGAAAGATGCTATCTCAGGCTCTTTGCCGGTGAGCCCGCGATCGTAAAACGCCTTGAACTCACGGGCACCAATGCCGAACCGCTTAGGCACGCCGATACGCCAGCACCACGCTTCGCGGTGACTGAACGCGGGCAAGAATGAGCGATCGAAAACGCCCATCCTCTGGTCACTACTTTCGTCAATCACACCGCCGTCCCACTGGACACCCTCAACGCGGGCGGGCTTGTCGAGTCCCAAGAGAAACAGCTTCGACCCGAACACCGTCTCGATGACTAGATCACTCTCACTGATTCCGCCGGGCTTGATCCAGGACGGCGGAATCAGCCGCTTAATGGGCTCCCACGCTACCCGCTTGGCTTGGTTGTAAGTGGGCAGGGCGAAGAAATAGATGGGGTCAGGCCACGGCTTGCGAACCGCGAGCATCGCTACCACACGCCTACGGCTCAACTCAGTCTTTCCGCTACCGCGTCCAGCAACAACGGCCGTGAATCGGCTTTTGCACTTCCACAACCGGGTTTGTTCCGGGTGGTATCTCAGCGGCGTCCAGGCATCGGGCAGCGTGGTCATTACACCACCGGCAACGTAGGGTCACGATGTGGGTACTTGATGACGCGAGCGGGGCAACACGCACAAGCGGCGATGGGTTGTCCATTGGCGAACTCAGCAAGAGCGGCCTCCGGTGCATCGGGTAGAATGCCTTGGTATCCGGCGAACGGTGCCCAGTCCGGGTCGCCCGTGATCCCGGTACGCTCTGCTATCTGATCGAAGTAGGCCAACGCGGGGCACTTCCACAAGCGTCCGTTGTAGAGCTGGTGGCACGTCCGCTGTAGGCAAATTCGGTGAGCCGCTGCGGGGTCACTGTCGAAGGGCTTGGGCTTGCCCTCTTGAGTCTTGTACTGTTGCCGCCAACCGGGGAAAGAGTCCCGCACGCGGATACGCAGGCCGGGATACATGGCCTCCCATAGCGTGAGCATGTCCAGCACCTCGCTAAACGCTTTCATGTAACTGGACCCGGTGCCGTGTTGGCTCACGGCTAGCCGCCAACCGTGATGTTGAAGCATTGCGGGCAAACGCGGATGGCGATGAAGCTGTAGCCCGTTGCTGACCAGCATCTTGTCCGCTTCGGACCAATACACCGAAGCCACGCGAACCATTTCGGTGAGCCCCGGATTCAATGCCGGCTCACCGCCTAGAATAGCGAACCGCTTAGGCTTCACGCGGCCTGTCCAGCGGGCGAACTCTTTAGCAGCGTCGTTGGACGTAGGCATCTTGCCGCGTAGCCGCATGTTGCTGTAGTGGCTGCATTGTTCGCACGTCAGGGAGCAACCGTGGGCCGCGTGGTACTCAAGGGCGGGAATCTCAATCATTGCTTTCG
>Ga0306912_1001361_pt1 | contig 11148 bp, 5 predicted proteins | sample AntRauFillE10628_FD_190443 | JGI IMG/M metagenome (GOLD analysis project Ga0306912, IMG submission 190443) | Saline lake microbial communities from Rauer Islands, Antarctica - Metagenome Filla E10 #628 (v2) (version 2) | ecosystem: Environmental > Aquatic > Non-marine Saline and Alkaline > Saline... | reverse complement strand
GGCGTTGATTGCCTGCAAGCGAGCCTGTACGGGTTCGCCAGTGCCCTTGGCGGTGCGACAGGCGTCGATATCCTGGAAGAGTGGGGCGCTGAAGGAGCAGAGCGGAACCTTCGCGAGATAGCCGAGAATCCGGCGGAGGTCCATAGCTGGGATGATGTCGACTCTCTCGCAGACTTTGGCACGTACTGGATGGAGACGCTGGGTGAGCAGGCTCCCCAGCTACTGATGGACGCCGGGCTTGCCCTGGCGACCGGCGGCGCAGGCGCGATTGCCCGGCGGACCGTCATGAAGGAAATGAGCAAAAAGAAGCTGGCCGAGATCGGCAAGAAGCTCAAGCGTATGCCCGGGATGGAGAAAGGCTACGCCCGGTTCAACGCGGCCAAGGGCAAAGTGCCCGCGTCGGGCCTTGCCGCCGTGCAGAAAGTCAACGGCAAGATCGGCAACCTGGCCGAAGACCTTGGCCCTGCTGCAATCGGCCTGGGCATGTCCAACTGGGCACAGAACACGGGTGAAACCCAGAACACCTTCGCTCAACGGGGCATCGACCAACCGGGAACAGCGCTGCTGACCGGCGCGGTCAAAGCCTCGCTCGACATGGTTGCCCCGGCACGTCTGCTGGGGATTGCCCGCAAGCTGAATGTCCCAGCGGAAGCCCTGCCCCAGGTCCTGGCCCGGGTGGGCAAGGAAGCCGGAATCAGCGCCACGCAGGAAGGTGCCACGGAAGCGGCCCAGACGCTGGTTGATCAGCTCGCGGTCAATGCCTTTGACGACAGCTACGACCTGTTCTCGCCAGAAGGCATCAACGAGCTGTGGACTGCCGGTACCAAAGGTGCCCTGGTCGGCGGCACGCTAGGCGCAAGCGTTGGCGGTGTCCAGGAAGGGCGAGCCTATGCCAGACGCAAGCAGGAGATTGACCAGGAGTTCGATTCCGCGTTGCGCTCGGCCATGGACCTGGTGGACGAGCAGGAAGGCCGTGCTGAACGGGACGCTGGCCTTGCCGCCCGGACTGATGCACAGGTAGAGACACCCGCCGCGACCGTGATGGAGCCGGAAGGGCAGGACACCATTGACGCGCAGGCAGCGGCCATGGGCGACCCGACTTCCAGCAAGGACACGATGGAAGTGACGGGCGGCTCTCCCCAGCCGAATGAAAGCGCGTTGCCCGAGGGCACGATCAAGCTGCCGACCCAGAACGGGGTCGCATACACGACCAATCAGGAAAAAGCCGATCTCATCGCGGAAACCGGCGGTGACGAAGAGACCATGGGCCAGGTGATTTTCAATGCACCCGGCGGCAAGCGCAAAGGCAACGGCCAGGTGGTCGTGGCCCAGGATGCCCGTGGCAACCCGATTTTTGAGCGGGCGACCAACGACGACGATATCAATGCCGACATCGAAGAAGCGATGCGGCAGGCCCCGGAAGGGGGTGACGTAGGCGTCGCTACCCAGGAAGAAGTGATCCAGGCCCGGATGACCAACCGGGGAGACTCAGTCACCATTGACCGGGGCGGGGATACGCTGGAAGTCCAGCAACTGGACGAGCAGCCTGAAGAGCAGCGCCGGTCAGACCAGGTCATTGAAAGCACCATGGACAGCCGGGAGCAGTCGGCTCTACAAGCCGCGCTCAATGAAACGATCCGCGACCCGAAGGTACGCGAAGGCGCGCGGCAGGTGCTCAACGGCGAACGCACGGTCAGCGAGGAAATCCAGCAGCAGTTGATGACGCTGGTCGGCCCCGCGTTCAACCGGATCCTGAACGAGGACGCTGATCAGTTCGGCCATCAACGGGCGGACTACGTGCCCGAGCAGGAGCCAGAGAAGACAAGCGCCCCGACAGATCTGGAGGATTTCGAGTCCCAGGACGGCTGGGAAGGTGGGGACTTTGACGCCGCGACCATGACGCGGGATATAGACACTGTTTACGGCGACAGTGTCGACTACGCCCTTGAGAATCAGGCCCCGGAGGGGGCACAGATTGCTCCCGTGCTGCGGGATGAAGTCTACCCGGATCGGCAGGCAGCGGAAGCGGCACTGGCATCGCTGCCGGAAGACAGCATGGTCATGGCCAGCCACGTGCAGCGCACGGACAAGGGCTTCCAGATTGCCGAGGAGTTCGTGCCGGACCAACTGGCCTCGTCCAACCTGATTGAGCAGGACCCACAGCTTGCGAAACTGGGCAGCCCCAATAACCGGCGGGTCACGGAGCGCGAATACGCCAACCGTTTCGTCGAAGCGAGCCATGGCAAGGCAACCAATGCCCGCCGGAAACTGTACCGGAACATGGCCAAGCGGGCCAAAGACCGTGAGGCCGCTGGCCAGACCCGGATTGCCGCCCAGATACGCACCAGTATGCAGGAGCTGGTAGATAGCATCCTGACCATCACTGACTCCGAGGGTAATGAGCGGAAGATCATCGGCACCGACCTGGTGACTATGGGCCGCCAGATCCTGACCAATCAGGGCACCACGACCCAGATGGAGGGGCGGCAGTGGGACATGAACGCGTTCGGCGCAGCAATCGCCACGCTGGCCGAAAATGGTTGGTCGCTGGTAGAAGCGCCCGGCGTTGATCCGGTAATCGGCGGCGACAAGAACTTCAGCACCGGCAGGGGCAAGGTGGTCCGGCTGTCAGAACTGGCAGGCGCAGACACCCGTGCCCGCAAGAAGGGGAACGACGGATACACGGTCTTTGCCAGTAGAGACGAAGAAACGGGCGAGGCCACCAGCATCGACCCGACGGGGGACCGGGTCACCGAGGAGGTCGCGCGCAAGCGGTCGGCCCGTGCCCGGGTGAAGCAAACGAAAACCCGCAAGAATATCGAAGAACTGTTCAAAGGCGTGCGTGATCCGAAAGGCGCTGCTGGGGCAGCGATCGAGGCGCACGGCAAGTTGCGTGAGCTGCGCGGTACCCAGTTTGAACTGCTCGACGGCACGGTTGCGCCAATGCGCGATGTTGATGGTGTCCAGAATGTCGCAGCCGCACAGAAGCAGCAGTTCCGGCGGCTGAAAAGGCAGGAAAAAGGGCTACTGGATCAACGCGACGCGGCACTGCCGACACGCGCCGATGGAAAGCCGGACCCGGAAGCCCGGGCAATGCTACGGGATATGCTGCGCAATCACAGCGATGCTGTGTCTGCGCGTGAGCGTGGCCTGACCGCCCGACAGCGTGCCCGGGGTGCCAAGGAGCCTGATGGGATCCAAGGTGTGACCGGCGTTGAAAATGCCGAGAATAACGAAGACGGGTTCCTGCAAAGCACGGATTCCTACCTGCGTTCTGACACGTCGTTGATTGACGATCCGGCGCGGAATCGCACGATGGCCGAGACGCCCCGCACGCGCCCCGAGCCGACAACGCGATCAGATGCACGGCCAGTGGTTATCTCACGCGCGGACGATGCGCCAACAGCCGCTGGAGCTGTTTCAGAGGCCCGGAGTAACCTGGCGCAGGCGAAAGCCCGGAACGAGGCAGTCGATGACATGACGGTCAACGGCGGGTTGTCGTTTGACCATCTGGAGACCGACGCAATGAATCTCATTGCGGAGAGTGATCCAGTGCAACGGGAGCAGGCAGCACAGATCAGTCTGGCGGCTGAAAAGACGGTCAATAGCCAGGCCGGTAGAACCATCGGCTACGGCAACCTGGGGTCTGCCGGGAACAGCCGCACCATTGCCAATTTCATCGACGGGATCCTGAAGTCAGTCGGCCTTGACCGGATCAACATGGTGGTCTCGACAGCCACCGCCTTGGACGAGGTATATACTGCCGGGCACATTACCGCCGAAGAGCGGAAAACTGCACGGGAACGCCTGTCCGGTCGCTATGAGGACCGGGTCTACACCGAGTCTCAGCGCGGCAAGCCCCGGTACAAGAACGGGCGCAGGATCGCAGGCTCGCTCCCCGATAACTTCAAGCCGCGTTACGTCGAGGGCATTCCCAAGGCTGCCGTATTTATTCCGCGCGGGCGCACGGGCGTCATCGTGATCAACCCGGGATTCACGAAGAAGAAGGACCTGCTGCTGTCGATCGTCGGCCACGAGGTCGGCCACGGTGTCTATAACAGCATCGAGGAAGTGATCCGTAACCCGCGCAACGCGCGAGAACGCCAACTGCAACAGCGGCTGTTCAAGGCGTATCGGGACGACCGCGAAAACGATGCTGCGTATTCCGCCGATGGTGGGTTCAAGGAATGGTTCGCGGACAAGGTCGCCGCCCAGGCACGGGGAACGCTCCGGGGAACGTCGGAAGAGAACCGTGGGCTGGCCGGGCGGTTATTCCAGAGCAGCGTCGAGCAGTTGCGTGGCGTCTTCAACGAAACCAAGAAGAACACGCACCCGCGCCTGCATCCCCGGAACAAGAAATTCGAGAACGTGATCCGCGCCTACACGGGCGAGAACGTGTTCCAGGAAATGCAGAACTTCGGCTTCGGGGACATGGAGAACCTGGACCTGCCGAACCCGATGACACCGAAGGACGCCGGGATCACCCGCCGCCGGTTCAACATGGGTATCGACCAGGTGCGCCAGCTCGGAGCACGGGGCGGGCGGACCACGAAAAACCTGCTTGAGCAGTTGCTGGATGTCGACAGCCAGATGCGGATTATGAAGCTGAATGAGATTGCAGATCTGATCAGCAAGCGCACCGGCACAATACAAAAGGCGGTACCCTACTGGACGGCTGTTGGGCGGGCGCGTGGCGAGTTCATCGGGCAGATTCAGAAAATCCTGCCCAAGCGCATGGATGAGAGCAGCCGGAAGCTGGTGTTCTGGGAGCTGGCACAGGAGCTACCGACCAGCCAGTTGTCTGAAAAAGGCAAAGAGCTGCGCAAGGTCATCAAGAACTTTCACCAGTACCTGCTGGACGCCGGGCTGCCGATCGGGGAATGGGAGAACTACTTCCCGCGCAGCTACAACACGTCCCGGATGACCAGCAAGAGCGAAGACTTTATCCAGGTGCTGGTGGATTCCGGCTGGACGCGGGGCAAGGCCATCGACCTGCACCAGCGTATGACCGAGCAGCGCTCGTTCCGCGACTTTGACGGTTACGCACCAAAGAAACTGCCGATCCAGTTCGACCGGGAGATCGACACCGAAACAGCGCGCAAGCTGATGGACGCTGGGTTTCTGAACGATGACCCGTACCAGGCGCTGACCAGCTACATCGCCAAGTACACGCGGGAAGCGGAGCACCGTCGCATCTTTGGCGGGTTCCATTTCCTCGACGGCTATACCAAGCCTTCGACCCTGGCGGATATGGAACCGGCAGCGCGTGCCCGGGCCGAGAAAAAGAACCGGGAAGCGCTGGAAGGGTATCTGAGTCGATACGAACTGGTCCCTGATGATTACGACAACGGGACGCAGGAAGCCAAGGATGCCTGGCTGGCGAAGGGCATCGAGGACGCACAGCGCCGAGGGCTTGCCGCGTACAACGGAGAAGGCGTCATCATGTGGCTGCATCCGGATGCCCGGCTCGATGCTGTTATGGAGCGGGTCCTGGAAGAGCGGACTGAGGGCATGACGACAGAAGAGCGCCAGGCGTTTACCAAGCGGGCACATAAACTGGTGGATCATGCACTGGACCGGGCCGACCCGCTGGACCCGAATACGCTGCAATACAACATGATCGGTGAGATCCGGGCGTATGAGTCACTGCGCACGCTGGCCTTCTCCGGTATCGCATCAGTGCCGGAAGTAGCTGCTGCGTTTTCCCGGGCACGCGGGGAGATCGGTATCTGGGAATTTCGCCGGGTGATCTGGGAAACGGCGACAAACGGCCAGGAAATCCGCGAGACGGCTCGTATCATCGGTGCGTCGCAGGATGACATGGGTGCTGCCATGGCCACAGAAATGTGGTCGCGCTGGGAAGACGGCGGCAAAGGCCGGGTATTCCGCAACATGCTCCCCTATATGTTCAAGTTCAACGGCAACGACGCCGTTGTGAATTACAGCCGCGCCGTGTCGCTGAAAGTCGGCATGCGGTTCCTGGAAGAAGCGGCAGCGGAAGCCCAGAAGGGGTCCAGTCGGCATCAGCGCTACCTCGATGAGCTGGATATTGACATCGCAACCGTGCAGCGGTTCCAGGAGTCCGTGCGCCGACACGGCACCCAGAAAGCCATGGGCCGTCGGGGTAATAGCGGGGCTGCCCGGGATGCCAAGAAAGTCCGTGACTCACTGAACACGTTCATTGATGAGTCGGTGTTGCGTCCCAATGCCTCCGAGCGCCCCACCTGGGCCAGTCATCCGGTGGGCACGTTCATCTTCCATCTGAAGACGTTCGCCTACAGCTTCAACAAGCGAATCGTTGGCGGACTGGCCCGGGAAATGGAGACCCGTATCCGGGAAAACCCGGATGACCCGGTCACGGCGGCAGCGGACATCCTCTATATGACGGTGCCGATGTTGTTCGTGTTTATGGCGTTCGGCGCGGTGTCCGATGAGCTGCGTAACCGGATCAAGAGTCTCGGGCACGACGGTACCTGGGGGGCAAACGACGGCAGCATCCTAAAGACCACTGGCAAAGCGCTGGACCGCACGGGGCTGTTTACCAGCATGCCGTTCTTTGACCCGGTGATCGACACGCTAGCGGGGAACCCGAATATGTACAGCGCTTCCTTTGGCGCAGGTCCCACGGCCAGTCATCTGTGGGACCTGCTGGGGGATAAAGGCATTACCCGGAATGAGCTTGTGCGCTCAATCCCAGGAATATCGCAGACGAACAGTTTGCGGTCGGCCCTGTACGAGTGATGTGGTAAAATATAGGCATCACCTATTTGGAGTCGAGCCACAGTATGACGCTTACAGGAAGCCCCTTGGAAAAGATTGCCGTCAGTGTCGCCGGTATGCTTATTTTCGCGATCGTCTTGTCAATCGCAGGATGGGTTTTCTGGGTCAGCGATGTGGCTGCCAAAATGGAGCGCCACCTGGATTCCTATGCCAAGCTGGAAATCGAGGTGGAGGCCATTGACCGTAATGTAAGCGCGGTCAAAGAAGCCATTATGGTTAACCGCACGCGTCAGAGCCAGCACAGAGAAGCGCTCTCTGAGATCCGTACCCTGTTGTACTCGCAAATCATACCCAATGAAGCAGGCTGATTATTTTGCTCTACAAGAGCTGATCCCCCCATCTATCTATGCGGAGCGGGGGAACGCGGCGTGGCAGCTACTCGATAGCCGTATGCTGGCGACTATCGACCAGCTTCGTAAACGCTTCGGGCCGATGTTCATCAACACCTGGTTCTCGCAGGAGCTGGCAGAAACTTACGGGCACCGGACACAGTCCGGCCTGCGCACCCCTGAATTTTGGATAGAACAACACGGCAAGATTGAGGGGGTCAACCAGTACCTGCTCTCCTACAGCCAGCACAAGTATGGCCGGGCTTTTGACGCGCTGTTCCGGGATGCCCATGCGACCGAAGTGCGTAATGACATCAGGAAGTTCCCCGGACGGTTTCCTTACCTGACGGCAATGGAGACCGGGGTAAGCTGGTTCCACGGCGACGTCCGCAATGTACGCCCACTGATGGAGTTCTCCCCATGACCTTTATCCGCCAGGAGAATTTCGGGGGCATTGCGCCAAAAGTTGACCCCCGACGACTGTCTGACGAGTTGGCCCAGGAGGCAGAGAATTGCCTGTTTGAAGAGAACACCTTGCGGTCCTTGCGCGAACCGGCCACGACCGGGGCGAACCTCAACTTTGGTACCGACACCATTTTTCGTTATCAGGGCGCGTGGCTCCAGTTCAGCGAGCCAACACACGCGGTCCTGTCGCCTGTGGTGAATGACGTTCACCAGCGGGTCTATATCACCGACAGCACGTACCCCAAGGTGCGCTCGGGTGCCGGGGTGTATCGGCTCGGGGTCCCTGCGCCGGGCACGCCCACCGTCAGCGGCCCGGTCGTCATTGAAGATCCGGATACTCTGGTGGAGGTGGAGACAGTCTACTACGTCGTGACCGTGGTAGATGGTTTCGGTGCAGAAGGGCCGCCGTGCCTGCCGACAATCGGCAAACTGCGGAACCGCAACGAACCGCTGTCCGTCACCTTTACAACCAAGCCATCAGGGGATTATAACCTGGGCGCTGGTGCGAAGCTGCGCATCTACCGTTCCAACAGCGGTACCGAAAGCACCGTGTTCCAGTTCGCCGGGGAAGTGCCCTTTTTCAGCCAGGGCTTCACCGATAACGTACTGAATGAAGAACTCCAGGAAGTGCTCCCGTCAACGACCTGGTCAGGGCCGCCGGATGACAACAGCTCGTTATGGCCGGATGGACCATTGCAGGGTATGGAGTACGGCCCAAACGGTATTCTTTCCGGGTTCAGCAAGCGCACCGTGTATTTCTCGGAACCCTACCTGCCCCATGCATGGCCTACCGAGTACAGCATCACGATCCGCGACGAAATCAAGGCCACGAAATGGATCAGCGCCGGGCTGTTAGTGGTAACCAACGGCATGCCCGCGCTAATTACCGGGGCGCACCCGGCCTCGATGACGGTCTTTGAACCTGAGAAAGGCTATGCATGTAGCTCGGCGCGTTCGCTGGTCGACATGGGCGGCTGGGCCATCTACCAAAGCCCGGATGGGTTGATTGCTGTAGAGGGGTTAAAATTCATCCTGCTGACAGAGGAGTTCTATACGAACAATCTGTGGCGGGGGCAGGTGCCGGCAAACAGTATCGGCGGCAACAGTGAAGGGCGTTATGTCTTGTTCTGGGACAACGGGGCGGGCGAGCGCCAGGGGCTGGTATTTGACCCGCTGGCTGGGAAGAACGCGATTACAACAACCAGCTTGTACTCCGGGTTGGCGTATCACGATATGCCTACGGGTAACCTGCTAGTGCGCGACCCGGACAGCAACACCGTGGCGGTATTTGATGCAGGCGGCAAACTGCCATATGTCTGGCGGAGTAAAGTCTACACACTGCCGACGCCAACCAACTTCGCTTTCCTGGAGCTGGTCGCGAATAACTATCCAGTGCAGGTTGTCCTGAAAGCTGGTGATCGGTGGGGGCAGATCAATACCGTGTTCTCTGGCAATGTCGCAGAGCGCATCGTACCACTGCCTTCGGGCTTTGAATCCTTGAGCTGGTCGATCGAAGTCAGCGGGACGCAGGAGATCGTCTACGCAGGGCTTTATGAGGACTTATCAGAAATCGGGTAGAGATATACGGGTGTTTGGGTTTATAATATAGGCAGCGCCTATAGTCAAACATCCAGAGGGACCTCTTATGCGACTTTCTAACGCTGCGGCCATCACCGCTCTCAATGCTGTTGCTGCTCTCCCCGATAACGGGGAAATCAAGGTGTATACCGGATCTGAGCCCGGCACGGTCGAAACGGCAGCGACTGGCACGCTGCTGGGCACGAATACCCTGGCGAGTGACGCCTTTCCCGCCGGATCTGACGGCGGCGGCCTAGCAACCACGGCTGCCAATGCCATTGGCGATGACGTCGATGCCGATGCCGACGGTGACCCGGGGTATTTCCGCATCCTCGATAGCGGAGGTACGGCGATTCTCCAGGGCAGCGCAGGCGGACCATCGAACCCTACCCGTGATCTGGTCTTCGACAAAGACACCTTTGTCGCGGGGGACGTGGTCAAGATTAACTCATTGACGCTGCGGATGCCCGAAGCCTAACTCGCACAGGAGAGACCCCATGGACGCATTCTTCGTATGGCTGACCACGTGGTTCCGCAAATTGACAGGCCAGGCTTCTAAGGAGCCGGAAGCGGCTGTCGTTGAGGAGCCTGCAACGGCCAAAGAGCCTGCAATCGCAAAAGCGGATGTCAATGGCGAGCCGTTGAAAAAACCTCCGCTGGCGTCCTCGTCGACGTGGATGCAGTTTTTTGAACAGAACGCCGAGTACTGGGAAATGCACCCGGAAGAGTATGTCGTAGCCCTGGACACTTACGGGCGGACCGGGGCTGCCAACGCGATCCTCGACCTGAACTGGGAGGCAATCCTGATCACGTATAGCCAGAAAATATTGGATAACGTGTTCTTTGCTGGGACGGACCTGGAACTGGAGGATTTTCCGGAAACCGGGGAATGTATCACTGAAGCGGTCCGTGGTGAGCGCGCCCGGCGATGGGCGGATCTGAATATCCGCGCGCCTGCACAGAACGGCATGGGTGGAGAGACACCATCACAGCCTAAAGGTTATGTCCGTAAAGCTGGGGCTGGTGGTGGGCTTGACTCGTGGGTATGGGTGCGAAAGGACAGGGGGCCAACAGCAGCAGAAGAGCAGGCGATCCGCGAGTTTCAAGCTAAGCTGGATAGGCAGGCATGAGCATTTTTGGCCGACTACACACACGCTTCCCTAGTCATGCGAAGATTGGTACGCTACGGCTTCAAGCGGGTAGGCTGGAACCAGGAAAGGAAATTCATCCATTGCGACATCGACACGGACAAGCCGCAACGCGTGCTGTTCGGTTACTGACTATCACAGGAGATATTATGCTTTTCTTCCGCACGCTGACCGCCACACTGGTGCTAGCCTCATGGCAAGCCACCGCCGGCATTGAAGTAACGCCCGTTGTTGACAACATCGTATTAACCTCTTGCGAGACAGGCGAGCCGCTTGAAGGCGTCACTGGCTCCCAGCGTATCGACACGGCGATGGTCAAGCTGCGCGACATGCAGCCTGCGCCCGGTCCGGGTGAAAGTGATTCATTCTGCGGCTATCGGGATTACCGATTTGAACGGGTGAATACCGATGTGCCGGTAGTGGTAGACCCTGATCCCGGCACTGATGAGCCAGACCCGGTTGATACCGCATCTGGCTGGCCATACCCCATCGTGCGTCCCGACGATCTCGGCGAGCGCGGGCAGTACAGCAACCCCGGCCACACAGGCCCATGGCTCGCACCCGGCCAGCCGTCGCGTATGCCTAAGTTTGAATACCTTGGTGGGGTGAGGCTCGATCTATCCAGAGACGATCAAAATACGAGCGTAGGATGGACGTCTGTCCGCAGCTCAAAACACGCGTTCAGCGTGGCTGATGATCGTGTCTGGGTGACGAATAACCGGAACCACAGCAAAGCCTTTGCGGCCTATGACTGGAAAACACCGCAGGTTAACAACGATGTAACCCAGCTACCCAAGCTGACGCGCTCGATTCCTTTTACCCGCGTACCTGACCCGGCAAGGGCACGA
>Ga0306912_1001359_pt1 | contig 11156 bp, 9 predicted proteins | sample AntRauFillE10628_FD_190443 | JGI IMG/M metagenome (GOLD analysis project Ga0306912, IMG submission 190443) | Saline lake microbial communities from Rauer Islands, Antarctica - Metagenome Filla E10 #628 (v2) (version 2) | ecosystem: Environmental > Aquatic > Non-marine Saline and Alkaline > Saline... | reverse complement strand
GGTCGACCTCGAGGTCGAGGTGCGCCTACAGGGCGACTTCGCCGCCGCCCACACCCACGGGGACAACAGCGCCGTGCTGCCCACCGACACCCAGCGGGCCACCTGCTACGCGCTGGCACGCGACGGGGTCCCGTCGGTCGCCGGCTACGGGGTGCGGCTGGTCGAGCGCTTCCTGGAGGCCTCGCCGGCCACGACCCGGGCCGTGGTCACGCTGGTGCGCAACCCCTGGGAGCGCGTCGAGGTCGACGGCGCCGGCCACGACCACGCGTTCCGGCCCGCCGCCGGCGGACGCCCGACGTGGACCGTCGCGCTGGACCGCGGCGGCCCGCCGCAGGTCACCGGCGGGGTGCGCGGCGCCCGCGTCGCCAAGACCACCGGCTCGGCGTTCAGCGGCTTCCTGCAGGACCGCTTCACGACGCTGCCCGAGACGCGCGACCGCATCATGGCGACCAGCATGGACGCCGAGTGGGGCACCAGCGGCGACGACGTCGACCACGACGCGCTCGGCACGGCCGTGCCGGCCACGGCGCTGGCGGCGTTCGCGACCCACGACGACAGCGAGGCGCTGCAGCACACCATGCACACGATGGGCTGGGCGGTCCTCGACGCCCACCCCGAGGTCGACTGGATCGCGTTCCTGCTGCCCAACGAGCACCACATCGTCCAGGACCTGTCCGCGTACGGGCTGGACAACCCCGGCGTGGTCCACCTGGTCGCCGACGCCCCGTTCGGGGTGATCGAGGGCGTCGTGGCCCGCGAGGGCGTCACCCCGGTCGTGCCCTGGTGAGCGCCCGCCTCGCCCCCGAGGACGTCGAGCGGCTGCTCGCCGGCGTCGACGCGGCCAGCGCCGCGGCCGCGGCGGCCTGGCCCGGCGCGCCCGAGCGCCGCCAGCCGGTGCAGGTGCTGTACGTGCCCGCGGACCGCATCACCGCGACCACGGCGACCGACGCCGGGCACGAGGCGGCCAGGCTGCTCGCCACGCACGCGGCGACGCCCGCGGCGCTCGCCGCGGCGACCGGCAGCGGCGCGACCGGGGCGCTCGCCGAGGCCGTGCACGAACGCGTTGCCACCAAGCTGGCGACCGAGCCGGTCGAGGACCTGCGGGTCGACTTCGAGGACGGCTACCTCGGCCGCGACGAGGCCACCGAGGCCGCCGACGCCGAGGCTGCCGCACGCGCGATCGGCCGCGCCGTGCTCGACGGCACCGCGCCGCCGTTCCACGGCCTGCGGGTCAAGTCGTTCAGCGACGGGCTCGCGCGCCGCAGCGTCGCGACGCTGGACCGCTACCTGGCCACGCTGCTCGACACCGTCGGGCACCTGCCCGACGGCTTCGTCGTCACCTTCCCCAAGATCATGGCCCGCCAGCACGTCGAGGCGTTCGTCGACGTGCTCGCGGCGCTGGAGCAGGCCCACGGCCTGGACGAGGGCGTGCTCGGACTGGAGGCCCAGGTCGAGACCACCGCGTCGCTGCTCGGGCCCGACGGCACCGTGGTCCTGCGCGGCCTGCGCGAGGCCGCCGCCGGGCGCCTGCGCGCCGCCCACGTCGGGGTGTTCGACCTCACGGCCGCGCTCGGCCTGCCCGCCGAGCAGCAGCGCCTGGACCACCCGGCGCTGGACCACGCCCGCCACCTGCTGCAGGTCACGTTCGCCGGCACCGAGGTGCTGCTGTCCGACGGCTCGACCAACCTGCGGCCCGGCGACGACAGCAGCGCCGAGGTGCACCGCGTCTGGGCGACCCACGCCGCGCACGTGCGCCACTCGCTGGCGCACGGCTGGGTGCAGGGCTGGGACATGCACCCGAGCCACCTGGTCAGCCGCTACGCCACGGTCCACGCGCACCTGCTCGACGGGCTCGACGACGTGCTGGACCGGCTCGCCGCCTGGCACGGCGGGCGCCACGACGGCGCCACGATGGACGAGCCGGCGACCGTCAAGGTCCTGCAGCGCCAGGTGCGCCGGGCCGTGGCCTGCGGCGCCATCGACGCCGACGTGGCCGCCGCACGCACCAACACCTGACCGCCGCCCGGACCCCCCGACCCCCCACAGGAGGCACGCCGTGAGGCTCACCCCCCACGAACAGGAGCGGCTGCTGGTCCACGTCGCCGCCCGGCTGGCCGAGCAGCGCCGTGCGCGCGGCCTGCGGCTGAACCACCCCGAGGCGATCGCGCTGCTGACCAGCTTCGTGTTCGAGGGCGCCCGCGACGGCCGCAGCGTCGCCGAGCTGATGGACACCGGCCGCCAGCAGCTGACCACCGACGACGTCATGGACGGCGTCGCCGAGCTGGTCCGCGAGGTGCAGGTCGAGGCGACGTTCCCCGACGGCACCAAGCTGGTCACGCTGCACGACCCGATCGGCAGCGGCAGCCCGGAGCCGGGCGAGGCCGACGCGGTGGCGGGGCACCCGCCGGGCGCCGTGGTCACCGAGGGCGAGCCGATCGTGCTCAACGTCGGGCGCGGCACGCTGGTGCTAGCCGTGCAGAACACCGGTGACCGGCCCGTGCAGGTCGGCTCGCACTACCACTTCGCCGAGGCCAACCCGGCGCTTGACTTCGACCGCGAGGCGGCGCGCGGGCACCGCCTCGACGTGCCCGCCGGCACGGCCGTGCGCTTCGAGCCGGGGGTCGACCGCGAGGTCGACCTCGTCCCGCTCGCCGGGCGCCGCGCGGTGTGGGGGCTGCGCGGCGAGGTCGGCGGCCCGCTCGACGACGGCCCGCTCGACGACGACCGGCTTGATGACGACCAGGGGGCCTGACGTGGCCAGCATCGACAGGGACCGCTACGCCGCACTGTTCGGCCCGACCACGGGCGACCGCGTGCGCCTGGCCGACACCGACCTGTGGGTCCGGGTCGAGCAGGACCTGTCCGGCGGCGAGCACGCCGGCGACGAGGTCGTGTTCGGCGGCGGCAAGGTCATCCGCGAGTCGATGGGCCAGGGCGTGGCCACCCGCGCCGAGGGCGCCCTGGACACCGTGGTCACCGGCGCGCTGGTCGTCGACCACTGGGGGATCGTCAAGGCCGACGTCGGCATCCGTGACGGGCGCATCGTCGCGCTCGGCAAGGCCGGCAACCCCGACACCATGGACGGCGTGCACCCCGACCTGGTCATCGGCCCGTCGACCGAGGTCATCGCGGGCAACGGCCGGATCCTCACCGCGGGCGCGGTCGACAGCCACGTCCACCTCGTCGCGCCGCAGCTGCTGGACACCGCGCTGGCCAGCGGCATCACCACGATCGTCGGTGGCGGCACCGGCCCCGCCGAGGGCACCAAGGCGACCACGGTCACCCCGGGTGCCTGGCACCTCGGCCGCATGCTGCACGCGCTCGACGGCGTGCCGGTCAACGTCGCGCTGCTCGGCAAGGGCAACACCACCTCGCACGAGGCGCTGCGCGAGCAGGCCCGTGGCGGCGCGTCGGGCTTCAAGCTGCACGAGGACTGGGGCACGACCCCGGCCGTCGTCGACGCCTGCCTGACGGTCTGCGACGAGCTCGGGGTGCAGGCCGCGATCCACACCGACACGCTCAACGAGGCCGGCTTCGTCGAGTCGACCGTCGCGGCGATCGCCGGCCGCTCGATCCACGCCTACCACACCGAGGGTGCCGGGGGCGGCCACGCCCCGGACATCATCACCGTGGCGGGTCTGCCCAACGTGCTGCCGTCCTCGACCAACCCGACCCGGCCGCACACGGTCAACACCGTCGACGAGCACCTCGACATGCTGATGGTCTGCCACCACCTCAACCCGTCGGTGCCCGAGGACCTCGCGTTCGCCGAGTCGCGCATCCGCCCCTCGACGATCGCCGCCGAGGACGTGCTGCACGACATGGGGGCGATCGCGATGATCGGCTCGGACAGCCAGGCGATGGGCCGCATCGGCGAGGTCGCGATGCGCACCTGGCAGACCGCCCACGTGATGCGGCGTCGCCGCGGCCCCCTGCCGGGCGACGACGCCACCAGCGACAACCAGCGCGTGCGGCGCTACGTCGCCAAGTACACGATCGCACCGGCCGTCGCGCACGGCCTGGCCTCCGAGGTCGGGTCCGTCGAGCCCGGCAAGCTCGCCGACCTGGTGCTGTGGGACCCGCGCTTCTTCGGCGTCAAGCCCGACCTGGTGATCAAGGGCGGCACGATCGCCTACGCCCAGGTCGGCGACATGAACGCCTCGATCCCGACGCCCCAGCCCGTGCTGCCGCGGCCGATGTTCGGCGCGGCCCGGGCGGTCGCGCAGGCATCCAGCGTGTCGTGGGTCGCACCGGTCGCGCTGGAGGACGGGCTCGAGGAGCGCCTCGGCCTCGGCCGGCGGCTCGTGCCGGTCGACGACTGCCGTGGGGTCGGCAAGGCGGACCTGCCCGAGAACGGCGCGACGCCACGCATCGAGGTCGACCCCGACACGTTCACGGTGACCGTCGACGGCGAGGTGATGGAGGCCGACCCGGCCTCCGAGCTGCCGCTCGCGCAGCGCTACTTCCTCTTCTGATGGTCACCCCCGCTGCAGCTGTCCCCGGAGCGCCCGGCGCGGCCCCACTGGCGGTCGCGCTGCTGCTGGCGGACGGGCGGCTGCCCACCGGCGCGCACGCGCACTCCGGTGGCCTCGAGGCCGCGGTCGGCCGCGGGCTGGTCGCCGACGTCGCCGACCTGGTGGCGTGGGTCGGCGGGTGCCTGCACACCACCTGGGCGCTGGACGCGGCCGCGGCCGCGCTCGCCCACGGGCTGGCCGGCGACGGTCGGGAGGTGGCGCCCGCCGCGGCGTGGTCGCGGCTGGACGCCGAGGTCGCCGCCCGCACGACCTCCGGCCCGGCCAGGGCGACCTCGCGCACGCTCGGCCGGCAGCTGCTGCGCACCGGCCGGGCCGCCTGGCCCGGCCCGGCGCTGGAGGCCGCCGCCGCGGTGCACCCCAACGGGCCGCTGCAGCCGCTCGCCCTGGGCGCCCTTGCCGCCGGTGCGGGTGTGGACGCGGCCAGCACCGCGCTGCTGTCGCTGCACCACGCCGTGCAGGGCGCGACGACCGCGGCGGTGCGGCTGCTGGGGCTCGACCCGTACGCGGTCGGGGCGGCGTCCGCGGTGCTGGCGCCCGACCTGGACGCTGCCGCCGCCCGCGCCGCGGCGCACGGTCCCGACCCCGCCGACCTTCCCGCGGCGGGCGCACCGATGCTCGACGTGCTGCTGCACGCCCACGACCGCGCCGAGCGGCGCCTGTTCGCCAGCTGAGCAGCACCCGCGCCGCGGAGCGCGACAGCCACGACCGCAAGCCACACGCCCCCACGTCACGACCGCCAGCGAGGACCTGCCATGCACGTCGACCCGACCACCCGGGGCCCGCACACCGACCACACGCCGCGGCCCACCGCGCCCGACCCGGGCCGGCGCACGCTGCGGGTCGGCATCGGTGGCCCCGTCGGCACCGGCAAGACCTCCCTGGTCGCCGAGCTGTGCCGGCGCCTGTCGCCGACCCGAGGACTGGTGGTGGTGACCAACGACATCTTCACCACCGAGGACGCCGACGCACTGCGCCGCGCGGGCGTGCTCGACCCCGACCGCATCCGGGCGGTCGAGACCGGCGCCTGCCCGCACACGGCGATCCGCGACGACATCGCCGCGAACCTCGACGCCGTCGAGTCGCTGGAGGCGCGCTTCCCCGACGCCGAGCTGGTGCTGCTGGAGTCCGGGGGCGACAACCTCACGGCGATCTTCTCGCAGGCCTTGGTCGACGTGCAGCTGTTCGTCCTGGACGTCGCCGGTGGGGACGACCTTCCGCGCAAGGGCGGCCCGGGCGTGACCACCGCCGACCTGCTGGTGGTCAACAAGACCGATCTGGCCCCGTACGTCGGCGCGAGCCTGGAGATCATGGAGCGTGACGCGCTCGCACGGCGTGGCGAGCGTCCGACGGTGTTCACCTCGCTGGTCGCCGACGACGGGGCCCGCCCGGTGGTCGACTGGGTCGAGCAGCAGCTCGCGGAGCGCGCCGGGGTGCCGGCCTGAGCGCCGACGCCGCCCCGTCCGTCGACGCCGCCCCGGCGGCGCCGGTGCCCACGGCGTCGGTGTCGTCGGCGTCCGACCCGTCGCCCGGCCCTCGCACGGGGTCTCGGGCCGGCCTCGGCAGGGGCGTGCGCGCCCGCGGGCGCGTGGTCGTGCAGCGCGGTCGCGACGGACGACCACGGCTGCGCAGCGTGCGCACCGAGCCACCTCTCGGCGTGCGACTGGCCGGCGGCGAGGTGCACCTGCTCGGCACCGCCGGCGGCCCGCTCGGTGGGGACGACCTCGCGCTGGAGGTCGTGGTCGAGCCGGGCGTCGAGGTCACCGTGCGCTCGGTCGCCGCGACGCTCGCGCTGCCCGGCGACGGGCGCCCGTCGCACCAGCACCTGCTGGTCGACGTCGGCGCCGACGCCCACGTGCGCTGGCTCCCTGAGCCGCTGGTCGCCGCCGCGGGCTGTGACCACCGCGCCAGCACGCTGGTGCGGCTGGCCGCCGGCGCGGACCTGGTGTGGTGCGACCGCGTCGTGCTCGGGCGCAGCGGCGAGCGCGCCGGACGGCTCGCCAGCTCGCTGCGGGTGGAGCGCGACGGGTTCCCGCTGCTGCACCACGGGCTCGACACGGGCCTGCCCGGCTGGGACTCCCCGGCTGTCGCCGGTGGGGCGCGCGGCGTCGGCCTTGTCGCGCTGGTCGGGCGGCCGGGGCGGGGCGCGCCGCCCGAGGTCGACGAGGTGGCCACCAGCCGGCTCGCCGAGGACGTCGTGGTGGCCACGACCGTCGCCGCCGACATGGTCGTCCTCGGGCGTCGCACCGCGGCGGTGCTCGCCGGGTCGTGAGCCGGGAGTCAGGGGTGGTGGGATTGACCTGATCACCGTGGTATGTCTCAGCGCACATACTCGGTGCGGCTACTGGCGTTTGGGCGGCACCAGAGTACAATCTATGTCTATACCAACATAGATGCGTGTTTGATTCGTCCAAACCGCCCCCCCCGAGGCTTGCTATGACTGAAGCGACATACGGAAAGGGCCTGGGGGAGCAGGTGCGTGCTCGGCGCAAACTCCTGCAGCTGACACAGACGGAGGTCGCCGAGCTCGCAGGCACCACCCAGCGCAGCGTGTCGCAGGTGGAGACCGGCAAGGCCTCGAGCCTGGACCTGTACGCCTCCATCTGTGAGGTGCTCGGTCTGCAGCTGACAGCGGCGCCACGGCAGCGCAGCAGCACGCCGCCGACCTCGTGACGGTCCCTGCCGAGGCGGTCGCCGCTGCTGACGTCTACAAGGCCGGTGTGCTTGCCGGTCGGATGTGGCGTGTCGACCAGGACGTCACGTTCGCCTACGTCGACGGGTACGACGGCGAGCCGGTCGCGTCCACGCTGCCGGTCGGCCACACCGTGACCGAGACAGCGATGCGGGCTCCGGTGTACTTCGCCGGGCTCCTGCCGGAGGGGGAGACCCGTCGCCGCGGGCTGGCACGCTCGCTGCACGTGGCTGAGGACGACGAGCTCGGGCTGCTGATCCAGCTGGGTGCCGACACCATCGGCGACGTGCAGATCGCCGAGCACGGCACCGACCTGGCCGCGCCGGTTGACGACGACGAGCCGACCGACTTCAGCGCCCTCAGCTTCTCGCAGCTGTGGCTGCCCGACGACCGCTCACAGCGCTCGGCGGTCGCCGGTGTCCAGCCGAAGCTGTCGTACCACTCCCGGTCGCTGATCGGCGGACGTGCTGGACGCGTGATCCTGAAGTTCTCGCCCGACGACGGCTGGCACGGTGTGCTGCACAACGAGCGGCTGTTCATGGCATCCGCGGCTGATGCAGGGCTCCAGGCCCCCGCCGTGGAGGTCGTGACCGATCGCGACGGGACCAGGGCGCTGGCGGTGACCCGGTTCGACCGCAGCTGGCACGACGGTGAGCTGCTCCGCCATGCGCAGGAGGACGCCTCCCAGGTGCTCGGGCTGCGACCGTCACAGAAGTACGACCCGGACGCTCGCACGGTCATCGCGGCGCTGGCACAGCTGTGCACGGCCCCGCCTGTTGCCGCCCGCGACCTGCTGCACCAGATGCTCTACAGCTACGCGGTCGGCGACAACGACCTGCACGCGAAGAACCTGTCGATCGGCCAGGATCCGCTGTCGGGACTGTGGTCGGTCACGCCGATCTACGACGTGCTGCACACCTGGCCCTACGAGGCCGACCACCGGTTCCACCCAGCGGTCCGCGATCGATGGCACGACTCGGTTGCCCGCAGGCACTGGCTGGCCCTGGCAGCAGACGTCGGTGTGCCGAGGCGTGCCGTCGAGCGGTTGTGCGACGAGGTGGCAGCCGCCGTTGGCGAGCTGACGGACACCCTCACGCCGGAGCTGCTCGACATGCCGCAGGCGTGGGTGCGTGACGTACGGCGTCGGAACACCAAGCGGGTGCGTGACCTCCAGGCTTGACGGGGAGCGGCCGAAGCGGCCGGTCAGGCGTCGGCGTCGAGCGGCACGCGGCGGGGGTCGGGGGCGAGCATGCCGAGCACGACCACGGCCGCGGGCAGCACCAGCAGCCACAGCAGCACCGGCAGGTAGCTGCCCGTCAGGTCGCGGCCGACCGAGAGCACCAGCGGGCCGAACGCGGTCGAGCCGACCGACAGCGCGTTGACCACGCCCCGGATCTCGCCGAGCGACGCGAGTCCGAACAGCTGCGGGAACGCGGCCCCCTCCAGGGCACGCGCCGCCGCGCCGGCCGCACCGACGGCCATGCCGTACAGCGCCGCGGACAGCCCGGGACCCACGAACCCGACGCCGACCATCGCCGTGGCGAGCAGCAGCATCGAGACCGCCAGCACCCAGCGTGGCGCGAAGCGGTCGACCATCGAGCCGACCAGCAGCGTCGCGGTCAGTGCGGCGAAGGTCTGCGGCAGGAAGTTCGCAGCTGCCTGGACCGGGGTCAGGCCCTGCTCGCCGAGCAGGTCGATCTGGTGGAACGCGAGCCCGGTGCCGATCATCCCGGTCGCGGTCACGCCGCCCGCGATGGCCCAGAACATCGGCGTGCGCAGCGCTTCGGACCGGGTCCGGTCGACCGTGCGCCGGCGCACCCGCCCGACCGCGGCGTCGTCGGCCTCGGCCGCGGCGAGCCGCTCCGCGTCGAGCCCGTCGACGTCCTGGCCCACGTCCGTGGGGTCCTCGATCAGCCCCCGCCGGGCGATCGGCACCACGACCAGCCAGACCAGCGCCGCCAGCGCGAGCCACGACGCACGCCAGCCGATGCGGATGATCAGGAACGCCGACAGCACCGGCACCAGGCTCAGCAGCGCCGAGCCGACGGCCGAGGTGACACCGATCGCGGTGCCGCGACGGCGGTCGAACCACGGTGCGACGGCAGTCGTCGCGATCAGGCTCACGCCGCCCTGGCCGAGCATGCGGATGCCGGTGAAGCCCAGCGCCAGCGTGACCACGCCGACCACGCCCGACATCGCCGCGAGCACCAGGCCGAACAGCCCGCCGACCAGCGTGAGGGTGAAGCGCGCGCCGCGGCGGTCGAGCAGCCGGCCGACGTACGGCAGCACGAACGCGCCCGCCAGCGTGCCGACCAGGTACGCGGTCGAGACCGTGCCGCGGGTCAGTCCGAGCGCCTCGATCATCGGGTCGATGAACACGCTGACACCGGCGGTCTGGCCCGGACCGGACAGGCCGAGCACGACGGCGCAGAGCGCGACCACACGCCAGCCGGAGAAGGACGTGGACGCGCGGGGAGGCAGCGGGGAGGAGGGCACGCGGGGGGCCTGCGGGGGAGGCGACGAGCAGCCCGCGACCGTACCCCGGGGTGGTGCCGGGCCCACCGGTCGACGTCCCGGGGGACGTGGTCACCTACGGTGTGGCGCTCACCACCGGGCTGGTCGGCCCGGGGACAGCTGATGACCCGGAGCCGTGGATGCCCGTGATGCTCGCCGCCGAAGCCGGCGGCCCCGTCGCGCTGTCCTACCTGCCGCTGGCGCTGGTCCTGTTCGCCGCCTGGACCGCGGGGTGGGTCTCCAAGCGCGTCGGCTACCCGGCGGTGCTCGGCGAGCTGCTGGTCGGGATCGTGCTCGGGCCCCCGCTGCTCGGCGTGCTCGCCGACGGCGAGGGGCTGGACGCGATCGCGGAGCTCGGCGTCATCCTGATGATGCTCTACATCGGCACCGAGATCGACACCGACGACCTCAAGCGGGCTTCGCGGGCCGGGCTGCTGGCCGCCACCGGCGGGTTCGTCGTGCCGTTCGCCGGCGGCTTCGCGGTGATGCTGCTGTTCGGCTTCGACGCGCTCGCCGGCGTGTTCGTCGGCGCCGCGATGGGCGTGACGTCGTTGGCCACCAAGTCGCGGATCCTGGCCGACCTGCGGCTGTTCGACACGCGCATCGCCTACGTGCTGGTCGCCGGGGCGCTGCTGTCGGACACCGCGACGCTGGTGCTGTTCGCCGGCGTGCTGTCGGTCGGCGAGGGCGGGGCGACCGTCGGCGGCATCAGCCTGGTCGCCGCGCGCGCCGTGGTGTTCTTCATCCTGGCGGGCATCGCGGGTGTGCTCGCCCCGCGCCTCGGCGCGTGGGTGCGGGGGCGCTTCGGGTTCGACTCGGTCGGCTGGGGCGTCGGCGTGCTGATCGTCGGCGGCCTGCTCGGCGCGGCGCTCGCCGAGGTGCTCGGCCTGCACGGCATCCTCGGTGCGTTCGTGGCCGGCATGGTCCTGCGCCGCGGCGTGATGTCCGAGCGCACCACCCGGGCCTCGGTCGAGCTGGTCGAACGTGTCTCGATCGGGATCCTCGCGCCGGTGTTCTTCACCACCGCGGGGTTCGCGATCTCGCTGCAGTCGGCGGCCGAGAACATCCCGCTGCTGGTCACCGTCATCGTCGTGGCAACGCTCGGCAAGGTCGTCGGCACGGCCCTGTTCTACCTGCCCACCGGGCACGGCTGGCGCGAGGGCGTTGTCGTCGGTGCGGCCATGAACGGTCGCGGCGCCGTCGAGATCATCGTCGCGGGGATCGGGCTGGACCGGGGCCTGATCACCACCGAGGTGTTCACCGTCCTGGTGCTGATGGCGATCCTGACCACTGCGGCGGTGCCGGCGATGCTCAAGCTCGGTGTGGAGTGGCTGCGCGCCCGCGGCGAGCTGGCCGACGCCGGCGGCGCGCGGCGCGGGGTGACGTTCATCGGTGCCGGCGGGCTCGCGAGGGCCTGG
>Ga0306912_1001357_pt1 | contig 11169 bp, 5 predicted proteins | sample AntRauFillE10628_FD_190443 | JGI IMG/M metagenome (GOLD analysis project Ga0306912, IMG submission 190443) | Saline lake microbial communities from Rauer Islands, Antarctica - Metagenome Filla E10 #628 (v2) (version 2) | ecosystem: Environmental > Aquatic > Non-marine Saline and Alkaline > Saline... | reverse complement strand
CAGGATATTCGCGATCCGGAGGGTAAGGATCTGCGTCTTCCCCGTCCCTGGCCCCGCAATCACCATCACCGGCCCATCAATAGTATCAACCGCTTGTTTTTGCGCTGTATTGAGTTGCTTGTAAGCAGCTGTGAAAGCTGATGAGGAGAGAGGTTTAGACATTTCGCAATTCATTTAAGAGCATTTCTTTAGTTGGACATACATTTTTAAACAGAATATCTCTACAGACTTCTGTAGTATCGTGACACATTGAATAAATCTCTTTACCGTTTCCATAAGCGAATCCAATTTCCATAGTGGTTGAAGGGCCAGCATAACCTTCTACATTAAATATAAAAATGGCATCATGTTTAATGATTCTTTCAAAATGATCGAGTGTAAGTTCTGATGCAATTTGTCGCTGATCTGACTCAGATCCTGACCATCGTGGATCATTTGAATAATCTTGCGGAATGAATGAAGTGACACCGTTCTCTTTCAAGAATACACCCCATTCTTTCATTTGCTCCATTCTTTTAGAACTACCACAAAAAACTACTGATTTCATAACGCTCATTGTAACAAAAACCACCCATATGGGCGATTTTTGTTACTTTGATATCTCAAGCTTAGTAGTGTGATGAAGTGCGAGGCACGCAAAGAAAATTATTGGAGACGTACTGAGTGGTACGGTGACAATTAATTTTTGCAGCGTAACGAAGCAATTCGCTCACTAGTATGATTTGAGTCGGCGGGCTTTCTCGTGCTGACGTATCTTTTCTAGTGCCTTGGCTTCGATCTGACGGATGCGTTCGCGCGTCACGCCAAATTCTTTTCCTACTTCTTCGAGTGTGTGGTAGGTACCATCGAGCAAGCCGTGCCGCATTTCGAGAATTTTTCGTTCTTTATCTGAGAGCGTATCAAGAATTTCTGTGATTTGGTCGGTCAGGATGCTATGTGAGACTTCCTGATCTGGTGATGTTATCTTGTCGTCAGCGATAAAGTCTGATAGTCGCGACCGATCGTCGTCGTCACCAACTGGTAGCTCGAGCGAAATAGTGTCTTGCGAGATCTTTTCGATCTGATAGATCTTTTCTACCTCTACCTGCATTTCGGTGGCGATTTCTTCTGGCATTGGGTCTCGACCGAGGTCTTGTGCTAGACGGCGTGAGACTTGCTTGTACTTGGCCATGGTTTCAACCATGTGCACCGGAATACGAATCGTCCGTGACTGGTCAGCGAGCGCCCGAGTAATTGCTTGGCGAATCCACCACGTCGCATAAGTAGAAAACTTGAATCCCTTAAGGTAGTCAAACTTATCTACCGCCTTAAACAATCCCAAGTTCCCTTCTTGGATCAGATCGAGCAGTGTGAGGTCAGGTGATCGACCAACGTATTTCTTGGCAATCGAAACCACTAGACGCAGGTTGGCGCGCGCGAGCAAGTTGCGCGCTTCTTCGTCTCCTTCCTCGATTCGTTTAGCAAGCACCTTTTCTTCGTGCGCATTCAAGAGTGGATACTGGCCAATTTCGCGGAGGTACATTTGGATTGAATCGTACCCACTGTCGCTCCGTTTAAAGGCATTTTTCTTGGCGAGAACTTCTGTGCTTGGATCATCTCCCAGCATACCGCCACTTTGCAGTACATCGATCCCAGCGATCCCAAACTTTTCGTATAGCCCATCGAGCATTTCAATATTATTTTCAACTTCTGGGAAAGACCGCAAGAGTTCGTCGTAGGTCACATAGCCACGCTCTTTACCCAGCTGCATCAAATCTTTTGATTTGGCATCAAAAATCCGCTCAGCTTTGCTGCGCTTTACTTGTGGTACTTCTGGCTTTTTTGGTCCGGCTTTTTTGGCGGCTACTTCTTTGGCAGCATCACTAGCCGCTTTACGTGAAGCGGCTTTTTTAATATCGGTGACTGACGGCTTCCGCCCCAGGGCGCCCTCTCTGCCTCCGGTATTCACCTTGTTCTTTACTACTGGCTCTACTTTGGGGGTTATTTTGGTGGTCGAAGCTTTGGTTGTTGGAGCTTTTTTTGTGACCTTTTTTGTGGTTTTAGGAGCAGTTTTTTTGACCGCTTTTTTGACGTCTTTTTTTGTTGTGGCCTTCTTTTTGGTGGTTGCCATGTGACCAGTACTATACAGAAGTATGGCCAAATGTCTAGCCCGTTTCACCAAAGATTTCGACTGTCAATAGCGGCTTACGCAACAACTCTTGAACTGTCTGAATAGTAGTTAGATGTTCGAGCGACGCAGCTGTATCTTGATTTTGTTCTGCGGCCTGCATCTGGGCTCGCAGGGCGGTGAGCTTTTGCTGTAATAATTTCGTGCGTAGCAGATTAAGTTTGGACACCACATCTTCCTGTAACGCTAACTTAGGCATTTTTTCAATCTGGTTCTCTAAACTAAAGCTAAGCTCGGCTGCTTCTGATTCTGAGATAGTAAAGGCGTGCTCTGGGACGTGTAGCTCTAGCTGCGCTTCTATCACATCCACTACCGAAGCATCAGCCACCAAAGCCATAGCAGTCAGGTATAAAAATGATGACCGAGCGCTGTCAGTTTTTATCTGACTAACTGGAGCCGTCGATTCTTGTACATCTGGATTAGTAACGGTGGCAGGCTGCAGCTTGTACTCATCACGCAATCTATCAACCTCAAAGCGAATTGCTTCGTTGGTGCTGCCAATTTCCTTGGCAACTATACTGACAAAGTGCTCTTGATCCATTCGATTTGGCAGCAGCAAAATAAACGGCAATATTTCATCTCGTGCCTTCAGCTTGAGCGTTCGTACGTCGTCCTCAGAACGTTTGAGTACGTGTAGCAGAAACTCAATCACATGCACCGACTTGCCGACCAACTTTTTAAACTGAGTCAGGTCTGATTGGATTAAATCGGCCGGATCTTTACCTTCGGGTAGCTCGACCACCTTAACGTCCATCCCTCTTGATAACATCAATTCTGCACCCTTTTTCATAGCCGCGATCCCTGCCCGGTCGGCATCAAGGGCTAGCACGACTTTTTCTGACAGCCGCTGCAAGAGCTGGGTGTGATGTAAGGTTAAGGCAGTTCCAGACACGGCAACGGTATTATGATACCCAGCCTGATGGCACATCACCACATCAAACTGCCCTTCCACAATGAGTGAAAAGCCCAGCGACCTAATCCCTGTCTTGGCTTTATCATAACCAAACAGTAGCTCTGACTTTTTATACAGCGCAGTCTCTGGAGAGTTGACGTATTTGGGTGCCTTATCATCTGGATGCAAGATACGCCCCGAGAACGCCACCGGCTTGCCTCCACTATCATTCATCGGAAAGACAATTCGATCACGAAAGACATCAAACGGTTCTTTGCCCCCATCAGTTTGTTTGATCAGACCAACCGCTAGTAATTCTTCGACAGTGTATTGCTTGGCTTCTAGCGCATCTTTGACTTCGCGCCAGCCACCTTTTGGTGGACCTGGGGCATACCCAATTTTCCAAGCCGCCACCGTTTGAGCGGTGACACCACGGTCTTTGAGGTACTGATACGCTTCGGTTTCTTTTTCTAACTCAGCTTGATAAAACTCTACTGAGGCCGCGAGTGCCGCATACCAACGCTCCCGCTGGGTGCGTTTTTTGGGATCTTCTTTGACGAGCTCTACTCCCGCCTTATCAGCCAGCTGCTTGAGAGCCTCCTTAAAATCAACCCCTTCCATCGCCTGGATAAAATTAAACATATCGCCCCCTTGTGAGGTTGAGAAGCAGTAGTACATCCCCCGGTCTGGCGAGACGTAAAATGATGGAGTCTTTTCGGCCGAGAATGGTGACTTCCCTTTATAGTTTTTCCCAGCTTTATGGAGCTCAACATACGGTGAAATAATATCCACAATACTCAATCGATCCTTAATTTGCTGTACCGCATCTGACATAGTAGAGACAGTATACCGCTAATCGCATATTAGAGCTAAATATTGACTACAGAACACAAAAAGTCGGCGCTTAAGCGCCGACTTTTTGTGTTCTTATCGAGAATTAGTCCTGATTCGCTTGCATCTCTTTGATCATTTCGTATTTTTTTGACCCCTTAAAGCCTGAACCGGCTGGAATCAATTTTCCGATGATCACGTTTTCCATCAGACCAGCGAGGTTGTCTTCACTACCGCGGACGGCAGCGTTGATCAGTACTCGGGTCGTGTTTTGGAATGACGCTGCTGAGAGGAATGACTTTCGTGTTAGTGAGGTTTCGGTGATACCCATGATCAATCGATCTCCCTTGGCGATAGCTTTTCCTTCGGCTTTTAGCTTGTCATTTTCTTCTTCGATGACCCATTCTTCTACTACTTCACCAGGAGTGAATTTTGATTCTCCTCGTTCGGTGATTTTCTTTCGTGACATCATCTGCTTGACGATCAGCTCGATGTGCTTGCGGGCGATTGTCACCCCTTGCAGTTCGTAGATCTTGTTCACTTCAGAAATGATGTAGTCCTGTGTGGTTTCTTGTCCAGCTAGTTTGAATAGTTCTGGTAGCAAGACAGATCCATCTGTCAGTAGTTGACCACGAGTTACCGTATCTCCTTTGCTAACAGCCTCTACTCGACGATAGTCAACGGTGTATTCAGTAGCATCTTTCTTCTTTGGTGCGTCTGGAGCGGTCATATCTGGCGCAACAACGATTATTCGCTCTCGTCCTTCAGTTCGCACATCAGTTACAACACCGGCGTACTTAGCGATCACAGCTGGGATCTTTGGTTGTCGTTTTTCAAACACTTCTTCTACTCGAGGAAGTCCCTGCGCTACGTCACCCTCAGTCGTCGCAGTACCAGCCTTGTGCTTGGTGTTCATCGTTAGCTGAGTACCTGGCTCTCCAATCGCTTGGGCAGCAATGGTTCCAACCGCTTCACCGATATCCACTAGTTGGTTGTTAGTGAGGTCGATTCCGTAACACTGCTGACATACTCCACGGAGTGTCGCACAGGTCATCGGTGAACGTACTTCCACTGATTCACAAGTAGTTGCTTCTACCGCTACGGCGTCGCGACGGCTTAGGAGGTGTCCTTTTTTGAAGATCACTACGCCCTTTGCATCAACCGCGTCGGCTGCCAGGATTCGTCCCTTGATGGCTTTAGAAAACGCAATTTCGATACCTGAAGCTGAGATTCGACTAATTACTGTTCCGGCTTTTGTCTTACAGTTGGCTTCGGTCACAATCGCATCTTGGGCAACCACAAAGAGTCGTCGAGTTAGGTACCCAGCCTTGGCAGTTTGGAGCGCCGTGTCGGCGAGTCCTTTTCGTGAACCGTGAGTAGTGTTGAAGTACTCCATTGGTGATAGTCCTTCCTTGAATGAAGAAATAACCGGGGCTTCAATCGTTTCACCTCGGGTGTTCAAGATCAGTCCCTTCATACCAGTCATCTGTGAGATTTGACGAATCGAACCTCGAGCACCAGACTTCCACATCGTGTAGGCAGAACCGTTCACTTCTAGCTGCTCTTCAACCTTGTTTTCAATAGCGTCCTTGGCCTTGATCCAGATAGCTGTCACTTGTCGTTTTCGTTCGTCTCGTGAGAGCAACCCTTCGTTAAAGTGTCCGAGTACTTCAAACTCTTCGACTCGAGCCGCCTCTACAATAGCTGGCTTTTCTAGTGGGACCACCACTTCATCAATTCCCCAGGTTGTTCCTGATTTGGTGGCGAATTTGAATCCGTTCTTTTTGATCTTGTCGACCATTTTTGGAACGATTTCTGTTCCTTGTTCATCGATCAAGTCGATGATGATTTGGAATAGCTCTCGCTGACCCAGTTGTTCGTTTACAAACGAGTGGTCGCTTGGTAGTACCGAGTTAAACAGTAGTCGACCAACCGTCGTTTCAAAGATTCCTCCTTCGTACTGTGAGTACTTGGCGGTATCAGTTGCGAGTACCTTGACCTTTGCGCGCAAGTCGATTACTTCGTAGTCGTAGGCGTTGATGGCATCGTTTGGTGAAGAAAACGCTTTACCTTCACCTTTGGCACCTTCGATTTCTCGTGTCATCCAGAAGGCTCCTAGAGCAATATCCTTGAATCCCTCAGATACTACTGGCTCGCTTGAACCAGGCTTGAGGATGTTGTTGTTAGCCGAGATGATCATCTTGGCTTCCAGCTGAGCTTCATCAGACAGTGGTACGTGAACCGCCATCTGGTCACCGTCGAAGTCAGCGTTAAAGGCTGTACATACAAGTGGGTGTACCTGGATCGCGTTACCTTCGATCAATACTGGTCGGAACGCCTGGATACCTTGTCGGTGGAGGGTCGGTGCACGGTTAAGCATCACGTACTTCTTGTGTACGATATCGTCGAGGATAGCCCATACTTCTGGCACTCCGTCTTCGATCAAACGACCTGCACCACGAATGTTGTAGGCAAGCTCTTGCTTGAGTAGCTCGGCAATTACAAATGGTCGGAAAAGTTCCAGTGCCATATGCTTTGGTAGTCCACATTGGTCAAGCGCGAGGTCTGGTCCAATCACAATCACTGATCGTCCAGAGTAGTCCACTCGCTTTCCAAGTAGGTTCTGTCGGAAGTATCCTTGTTTACTCTTGAGGTAGTCAGAGAGTGACTTGAGTGGTCGACGTTGTGCCTGGCTCATTGAGGCATACGCCCCACCACCATGACGGATAGAGTTGTCGATTAGCGCATCGACCGCCTCTTGCATGATTCGCTTTTCGTTACGCAAGATCACATCTGGCGCTTGGATATCGATCAATTTCTTGAGTCGGTTGTTACGGTTGATTACTCGACGGTAGAGGTCGTTAAGGTCAGAAGACGCGTGTCGTCCTCCTTCGAGGGCAACCATCGGTCGAATAGCCGGTGGGACCACCGGAATTCGGGTGAGGAACAACCATTCTGGTCGAACACCAGCGTGTAGCATGCCGCGGATGAGGGTCAATCGCTTGTCGATCTTGAGTCGCTCCATTGCTCCGGCTTTGGTATATCGCTCTTCGAGCTCTTGAACCAAAGTTGTGAGGTCAATATTTTTAAATAGTTCGTAGATTGATTCTGCTCCAATCTTGGCTTCAAACAAGGTTGAATACTTGATTGAGAACTTGTGGAAGGTAGCTTCATCAAGCACTGTTCCTTGCTGGATAGACTTGATTTCTTTGGCAGTATCATCAGCTCGTGTCTTGAGCGCGTCGCGTGCTTCTTCGTTTTGCAGGGTCTTGAGCTTGGTTTTGTATTCGGTATCAAGCTCGTTCATGATGCGGGCTCGATCGCTTTCACTCACACTCGTGATGATGTAGCCGGCAAAGTAAATTACTTTTTCTACTGAAGAAGCTGTGATCCCGAGGATCATTGCAATTCGTGACGGTACTCCACGCAAGAACCAGATGTGTGACACTGGTACACATAAATCAATGTGTCCCATTCGGTCACGTCGTACGATGGCTCGAGTGATTTCTACTCCACACTTTTCACAGATGATTCCTTTGTACCGGATTCCGCGGTACTTTTTACAACTACATTCGTAGTCTTCTACCGGGCCAAAGATACGTTCGTCGAAGAGACCGTGCTTTTCAGGGCGCTGGGTTCGGTAATTGATTGTTTCTGGCTTGGTTACTTCACCCCATGACCAATCAAGGATGGTTTCTGGATTAGCCAACTTGAGTCCAACACTAGTGTAGTTGGTTGGGATCATTGGTGGCTTTTTGAAGTCTGTTTTTTTGAAGGTTGATTCGTTAGACATAAGCAATTATTACGCTGATTCAGCTTCCTGATAATTTCGTCGTGGTCGTTCTTCGCGTTCAAGTTTGACGTCAAGCGCTAGTCCACGCAGCTGGTTCAACAGAACGTTAAACGCTGCTGGTGTGTGTGGATGACCGATCTTTTCACCGCGAACGATGGCATCAAAGGCAGCTGAGCGGCCGATAATATCGTCGGACTTGATGGTGAGCATTTCCCGCAGGGTGTAGGCAGCTCCGTATCCAAGGAGTGCCCAGACTTCCATTTCTCCAAATCGCTGTCCACCAATCTGCGCCTTTCCGCCCAGTGGCTGCTGTGTGATAAGAGAGTATGGACCAATTGATCGCATGTGGATCTTGTCTTCCACCATGTGGTGAAGCTTGAGGATGTACATGTATCCGACAGCAGTTCGTTCGGCGAATTCTTCACCGGTCAGACCGTCTCGGAGCTGAATTTTACCGTCTTCTGGTAGTCCGGCTTCTTTCAGCTCGGCTTTAACGTCTTTTTCATCTGCTCCGGCAAATGGAGGCACGATGGCTTGGTAGCCAAGTGTGTTAGCAGCCATACCAAGGTGTAGCTCGAGAATCTGCCCGAGGTTCATACGTGATGGCACACCAAGTGGTGTTAAGAGCACGTCTACTGGTGTTCCGTCAGCCGTGTATGGCATATCTTCTTCAGGTAGGATTCGTGAGATAACCCCCTTGTTACCGTGTCGCCCGGCCAGCTTGTCACCCACTGAAACGTTTCGTACTTGAGCCACAGTAATAAGGATCTTTTTGATCACACCACTTTCTAGGTTGTCGCCGTTTTCGCGAGTAAAGATTTTGACTCCGATCACTCGACCACGCTTTCCAGCATCAAGTCGTAGTGACGTGTCTTTCACATCTTTTGCTTTCTCCCCAAAGATCGATCGCAATAGTCGTTCTTCTGGAGTCAGTTGAGTTTCTCCCTTAGGAGTTACTTTTCCAACCAAGATATCACCTGGTCGTACTTCTGCACCAATCCGGATCACACCGGTCTCGTCGAGGTTTCGTAGCTTGAGTTCAGATACGTTAGGAATATCAGGCGTGGTTACTTCTGGACCAAGCTTGGTGTCTCGAACGGCTACTTCTAGTTCATCGAGGTGAATTGAAGAGAACTTACTCTTCTTTACCAATCGTTCAGAAATGATGATCGCATCTTCGTAGTTGGCACCGTTCCATGACATAAATGCCACCATAGCGTTTTGCCCTACCGCAATCTGCCCGTTGTCAGTTGAGGTAGTATCAGCTAGTAGGTCTCCCCGCTTTACTTTAGTACCGACAGCTACTGCTGGTCGGTGCTGGAAGGCTGAGAAGTCGTTTGTTCGCTGCAGTTGGGCCAGCTCGTAGGCTCGAGTCTTGCCGTTCTTTTCTTTAACTACAATCTGCTGAGCGTCGGCTTCAACTACTTCACCAGCATCATGCGCGTAGATCACACGTCCAACGTCTCGGGCTGACATTCCTTCTACTCCAGTCGCCACAATCGGTGCTTCTTGAATCACACACGGTGTCGACTGCTTCTGCATGTTTGAACCCATCAGGGTACGGTTGGCGTCATCATGATTCAAAAACGGAATCATCGAGGTTGCTACCGAGAACGGTTGATTGGTCGCGATGTCGATGTACTCGACATCTTCTCGCGCTACCAGTCGTGGTTCACCTTTTTGCCTGGCTTCTACGTAGTCTGGCTTAATTTTGCCATTATCCTCAACCACAATCGCTGAGTGAGCGATGGTGAATTTTTCTTCTTCGTGGGCGTTAAAGTATGTCACTTCGTCAGTGAGCTTGCCTTTAACAACCTTCATGTACGGTGTTTCGATGATACCAAATCGGTTCACTCGAGAGTACATTGAAAGACGGAGGATCAAACCGATGTTTGGTCCTTCTGGAGTATGGATTGGACATAGTCGTCCGTAGTGGGACGGGTGAACGTCACGCACTTCAAACCCCGCTCGTTCACGAGTTAGCCCACCTGGACCAAGCGCTGAAAGCGTTCGCAGGTGCTCTACCTCAGCTAGAATATTTTGCTGTTGAGAAAATTGCGATAGCTGGTTAGTGGTGTAGAACTCTTTGATTGCTGCTTGGAGCGGTCGTGGGTTGATAATCTGCATTGGGAGCGACGTTTCAGCCTCGATGGTACTCATTCGATCTTGGATATTTCGCTTCATTCGGGTCATACCAACTCGCACTCGCTGCTGGAGCATTTCGCCAAAGTATCGTACTCGACGGAATCCTAGGTGGTCGATATCGTCTGGCTTGGCGTTGATATCATGGTTTGATACCACGATGTGCTCGATGATCAGTCGCATGTCCTCGATAGACACGGTTCGTTCGGCTGTCGCTTTGGCTGTAATAGGTCGACCATTTCGCTCATTAAAGTGATGGCGTCCAATTTCAGAGAGGTCGTATCGCTCGGGGGCAAAAATAGACTTTACGAATTCTCGTGCGTTGTCGACCGTTGCGAGGTCTCCGTCACGTAGTCGCTTGTAGATTTCGATATAGGCTTCGTCAGTGGTTTTGGCTGGATCTTTTTCTAGAGTCGCCTTCATGTACTCGGCGCCACGCTCGACGCCGCTGGCGAGCTTGATGATGTCAGCGTCTTTCTCTACACCCAGTACACGTAGGAGTGAGGTGATGGGAAACTTCTTCTTGCGGTCAATCTTGACGACGATGATGCCATCCGCTTCTGATTCGATCTCTACCCATGCGCCACGCGCTGGGATGATCTTGGCACCGAACATGGTCTTGCCTTTGACGTCGTTGGCGGTATAGAAAATACCGTATGAACGCGCTAGTTGTGGCACGATTACTCGCTCCACACCATTAATGATGAAGGTTCCGTTAGCAGTCATCACTGGCACATCCGCCATAAAGATTTCTTGCTCTTTTTCAGATTCAAAGGTTTTGTTCTTCAATACTACTGTCGCTCGTAGTGAGGCTTCGTAGGTTCGCTTGTTTCCTTTGGCGAATTCTGGGGTGTACTTTGGTTCACCTAGTTCGTACTTCTTGAATGACATTTCGAACTTCTTCTCTGAATAGTCAGAGATCGGTGAAAACTCTTTAAAGATTTCCTTTAAAGCAGTTTCGATAAACCACGTGTACGACTCACGTTGTGGTTCGATGAGGTCTGGAAGCGGGATGCGCGGCGCGTGTGCTTTTGCAAACACTCGCTGCGGCATCTGCCCAACTGATAGTTCCTTTTGTTCCATATAAATTGCGACTTATACTGGTGATATAACAAATAAAACAAAATCCACGCCCCGGGCGCTTATTCTTTTTTTATACTGTTCTATCGGAATAATAAAATCATCACTGACGTGTGAATATACCTCCGCTTTGAACAATTCCCCTCAATCGCAACACATTCGAGAATCGCATCACTGCGTATGTAGGCGGCATTATACAGGTAGATCAAATGTTTGCAAGTCCATTACTTGACGTAATATATAAATGTAGTATAAATAAAGTAG
>Ga0306912_1001352_pt1 | contig 11181 bp, 5 predicted proteins | sample AntRauFillE10628_FD_190443 | JGI IMG/M metagenome (GOLD analysis project Ga0306912, IMG submission 190443) | Saline lake microbial communities from Rauer Islands, Antarctica - Metagenome Filla E10 #628 (v2) (version 2) | ecosystem: Environmental > Aquatic > Non-marine Saline and Alkaline > Saline... | reverse complement strand
CGGTTGTAGATACAAAAAACGATAAATGTAAATATCCTCGTATGATGAGACATTCAACTCATTGCTTTTTCACACTGATTACATTTTCTGTTACCCTTTTTTGGGGATGTTCCGGTGACCTGTCCGCGATACAAGAATCTGAGTCTATGAACACACTTACCCAAGAAGAAATTAACGATGGCTGGCAACTTCTGTTTGATGGCGAATCAACAGAGCACTGGCGTGAATATGGCGCTGACGAATTTCCGTCTGATGGATGGACTGTTGAAGACAGTGCGCTGGTTTTTCGCGCGCCAGAAAGCGGGTCATCGGGCCTCGATATTATTACAAAAGAGACATTCTCGGATTTTGAACTCTCGCTCGAATGGATGATTTCAGAGGGCGGTAACAGCGGAATATTCTACCATGTGCTGGAGCAGGATCGCGCTATTTACTGGTCGGGTCCCGAATTTCAAATTCTTGATAATGTAAATCATCCCGATGCAGAACAGGGTGTGAACGGTAATCGGAAATCGGCCTCCCTTTATGATTTAATCCCTGCTAAGCCTCAAAATACGCACCCTTATGGTGAGTGGAACACTGTCCGGATTGTTTCAGATGGCCCCATCATCCAGCACTGGCAGAACGGTGAAAAAGTCGTAGAGTTTGAGCGCTGGACGCAGGAGTGGTTCGACATGCTTCACGAAAGTAAATTTAATTGCTTCCCTGAGTTTGGAGCTATCCGAAACGGGCATATTGGCCTGCAGGATCACGGGGATGAGGTGAAATTCAGAAATATTAAAATCAGAACACTGTAGAAGTTCAATACCTATTTTCAGGCAAGAACTTCTTGTTCGATTGAAAATCCCAGAATCAAATGTACAAGACTTATGAATTTAAATATCAAAGCCCAGGATGCAAATACGTACGACGCGATTGTTGTAGGTACAGGAATTAGCGGCGGCTGGTCGGCCAAAGAATTAACTGAAAATGGCCTGAATACACTGGTATTGGAGCGTGGGCGTGACGTGAAGCATGTTGAAGATTATCCTACAGCCACACTTGATCCATGGGAACTGCCGAGAGCAAATCAGGTGTCTGCTGAAGAGGCGAAACACTACCAAAAACAGATGCGAACAGGGTACACCATTCGCGAATCAACAAAGCACTGGTGGATCAAAGATACGGATCAGCCTTACGAAGAGCGGAAGCGGTTCGACTGGATTCGCGGATATCATGTAGGCGGCCGTTCTATTATGTGGGGACGGCAAAGCTACCGGCTATCACCTATGGATTTTGAGGCAAATGCCAAAGAAGGCATCGCTGTCGACTGGCCCGTTCGTTATGAGGATATCGCTCCCTGGTATTCACATGTAGAGAAGTTCGCAGGTATCAGCGGAGAAGCGCTGGGACTTCCCCAGCTTCCTGATAGTGAGTTTCTGCCCCCGATGAACCTGAATTGTGTAGAGAAAGAGTTAAGAAAATCCATGGCTGATGATTTCGGCCGTGTACTTACCATTGGGCGAAACGCTAACCTCACACAGCCTCACAACGGAAGAGGAAAATGTATGTACCGGAACCTCTGCAGCCGGGGATGTCCGTATGGAGCATATTTCAGCAGTAATGCATCAACACTGCCGGCTGCTGAGGCAACAGGAAATATGACGCTTAGGCCACACTCAATTGTTAATGCCGTGATATATGATGAAGATACCGGCAAAGCAAGCGGAGTTCAGGTGGTGGATACTCAAACCGGTGAAATGTATGAGTATTACGCCAAAGTGATTTTCCTGAACGCATCTACTGTAGGCTCCACAGCTATTCTGCTGAATTCAACATCAGATCGGTTCCCCAACGGCTTGGGTAACGACTCCGGTGAGCTTGGCCATAACATGATGGATCACCATTTCCGCGTGGGTGCGAATGGTGTTTACGAAGGAATGGAAGATGAATATTATTGGGGACGCCGTCCTACAGGATTCTATATACCCCGGTATCGCAACCTTAATGGTAACGATCGCGGGTACATACGTGGATATGGGTATCAGGGAGGCGCAAGTCGGGAGGGCTGGGAACGAGGTGTTCGTGAACTGGCCATCGGATCTGAACTGAAGAACCTTGTGTCTGCACCCGGTAAATGGACGATTGGAATGACTGCTTTCGGTGAAATGCTGCCGGATCACAGCAACAGAATGTGGCTAAACAATGATAAGACTGACAAATGGGGCCAGCCTTTAGTTGTTTTCGACGTGGAGTTCAAAGAGAATGAATTTAAAATGCGTGACGACATGAAGAATGATGCTGCGGAAATGCTTGAAGCTGCGGGTGCCACCGGTGTTTATACGTTTGATGATCCCGGAGGCCCTGGGTTAGGTATTCACGAAATGGGGACCGCCAGAATGGGTCGCGATCCGAACACCTCGGTTCTGAACGGCTGGAATCAGGTTCACTCTGTTCCTAATGTGTTTGTAACTGACGGATCATGTATGACGTCGGCGGCCTGCCAGAATCCGTCGTTGACCTACATGGCGTTTTCAGCAAGGGCAGCAAATTATGCAGCAGAACAACTCAAAAAAGGTGACTTATAATGAATTCAGATAATCAAATAGACAGAAAAGAAGCGATAAAACGAGCCGGTCTTCTGCTTGGAGGCGTTGTGTTTGCCCCCAATATTTTAGGTGTGTTAAATGGTTGTACGGCTACCCCCGGCGACTGGTCACCGACCCTGTTTTCAAACGACCAGGCTCGGACTGTTACAGCTCTGGCTGACGTTATTCTTCCTGCTGACGATTCACCAGCCGCAAGTGAGCTTGGAGTACCTCAATTTATTGAAACGATGGTGAGTGAGGTGTATACAGATAATCAGCAACAGGAATTTCTTGACGGACTGAATAGATTTTCTGAGGATTTCAGAGCCGAAATTCAGGCTGAGTACTACGACGGTAATGATAAGGATACGTACGATTTTTCCTATCACCAAAATCGCTTAGCTGTTGAGGAGGATCCCGCCAGCAATCCATTTATTCTTACATTCAAAGAGCTAACGTTGCTTGGTTATTTCACCTCAGAAGTTGGGGCAACAGAAGTTCTCCGCTACCAGGCTGTTCCGGGAGCTTATGACGGGTGTATACCCTACGAAGATGTTGGACGCACATGGGCAACGGACTGATCACATGAAACATGCTGCTTCTCTAACTTACAAAATAATCGATGCGACCGAACCACCGCCTTACGCAAAACCATCATACTAAAAACAGAGGAACTGTCCTGATTTGAATTATTTAGACTGGACGGTTGTAACAGTTTACGCAATTGGTTTGGTTTGGATGAGCTATAATCTCAGCAAAGGCCAGACCAGCGCGAAGGATTACTATTTAGGGGGAAACTCTTTTAAATGGTGGCAGGTCGGGCTTTCCACAATGGCAACTCAGCTTGGGGCGGTCAGTTTCATATCTGCTCCGGCTTTTGTAGGGTTGCGGGAAGGCGGCGGTCTCCAATGGCTGACCTACGAGTTTGCCGTTCCGCTCGCAATGATTCTTCTCATCATTGTGATATTTCCGCCTCTCTACAAATCAGGCGTGATCAGTATCTATTCTTACCTTGAGAAGCGCTTTAATTCCACAACCCGAAAACTTCTGAGCGGTGTTTTCCAGTTCAGCAGAGCGTTTGCAGCCGGGATTACTGTATATGCTGTTGCAATTGTTCTGGAAGCCGTATTCCAGATTCCGCTATGGGTAAATATTGTGATTACCGGTGTGATTGCAATCATTTATGATTACATGGGCGGCATAAAGGCTGTTATTCTCTCTGATGTCATCCAGATGGGCATACTGTTTCTCGGCTTTATTGTCTGCTGTTACTATGCACTTGATCTGTTGGGCGGATGGGAGAACTTTACGGCCAATCTGGATCAGGAGCGTCTGACAGCTGTTGATTTCTCTAACCTCGGTGTTGGAAGCGGCCAGGAATTTGGCTTCTGGCCAATGGTACTTGGAGGTTTCTTTCTGTATGCATCATATTACGGTTGTGACCAGAGCCAGGCACAGCGAATTCTTTCATCAATGAACATGAAGGATGTACGCAAGGCACTGCTTTTTAATGGATTCTGCCGCTTCCCAACGGTTCTGCTTTATTGCGTGATGGGCCTGTTGATCGGCACGCTCGTTATGACAACCCCGTCGTTTCAAAGTCAAATTCCGGATGGGCAGTCCGATTACATGGTTCCGGTCTTCATTGTGGAATATCTGCCTAATGGATTGATTGGTCTGCTTATAGCAGCTATTATGGCAGCGGCGATGTCGTCACTTGATTCAGCTCTGAACTCACTGAGTGCTGCAACCGTCCAGGACTTTGTTCTGCCCTCAAAAGATATGGAGGAGATGACTGACGCCAAACAGCTTGCCCTTTCAAAAAAATACACGCTTGTTTGGGGTGTAATATGTGTGATTCTTGCGTTTGCTGCAGGCAGTATTGCGCCAACGATTATAGAGGCTATTAATAAAGTCGGGTCGCTTTTTTACGGACCTATCCTCGCCACATTTTTGCTTGGAATGCTCACAATCAGAGTTACGGGTATGGCGGTTAATATTGGAATTGTAGCAGGAGTTCTGTTTAACTTCATACTCTGGATTTTCTTTGAGGACGTTGTATTCTGGTTCTGGTGGAATGCAACAGGTTTTGTTGTAACAACAGCTGTTGCGCTGCTTGTGACATATGGCGGCAGTGATGATCGGGAGGCAGATAGTATTGTAAGTCCCGATCAAATCGAGCCAAGATGGAAAGAAACATCAATCCTTGTTGCCTATTTCGCAATTATAGTGCTTGTAAGCATATCCATGGCCTGGTTTTTTTGAAATAACGAGTCCCGTGATCCATCCCCCGGATTGGGGCATCGTGTGATTAAGCATGCCGATTAAAGTGGGTTCTGTTATTCTTGATCAGATTACCAAGAATACTCTCAATATTAACAGAAAAGCGCAATTTTCTGTATCTGTTCACATGATTTGTTGGTACATTTAGAAGATATTTAAGAACCCTTTGTCTTTTGATATTGTTACGTAAATGGTTCTGTTTTAATTGATTTTGTTTCGAAAGATTTACCTCATTCATGAAGATATATACTATTAGACAACTGATACTGCTGATCGTAACTGTTCTATGTGTATTTTTCACTATCAGTTGCAGTGAAGACGACACTGTCACCGTCGACGACGAAAACTATCAAACGGCAGTATCAGACTTTTATGTGAGCCTTGCCGCCAGCCAAACCGAAGAAGCGCGTTTTGCTTTCAACAAGATGAATGAAGTGGCGACAGCTTTCCCACAGGAACCGGCCGCCTGGGCTAATCTTGGGGTGATGGCAATGAGGCAGGGAAACTACGCGTTGGCCGAGGAGCGATTTGGCCAGGCAAGGGAGCTTGCACCTCAAAACAGCAGTGTGCTTTTCTTGTCGGGTATGTTTGAAAGCAGAAGAGGAAACATTGACGCGGCAGTTAATTTTCTCAGGTCGGCACTGGAGGCAGACTCCCTTAACCGGCGCATTCAATTTACCCTGATCGATGAGCTTGAGCGTCAGGACGACGTGGGTAACTCTGGTGAAATTGTGAACAGAATTAAGAATCTTTTTAATGCACTGCCACAAAACCAGGCTGTTCTGTTTGAAACCACGCGAATTGCTGCTAAAGAACAGGATGCTGAGTTACTTCGCAATTCAATTCAGGCGATGTCTGAACAGAGTGACCGATGGCCTGATGACGCGAATGAACTGTTTCAGGTTGTGGAAACCGCAGTTGAAGAGGAAGAGTTTGCAGATCTGAACTTTGAGCTCACATTTTTAAGAAATGCTGTAGAGCCAACACCTTCTTTTCAGGCTGACCTTCGCGAAATACAGATGGAACCAAACCAGATTGGCTTTCTGATCGACCAGTTCATCACGCTTCCCCAGCCTGAATTTCGTGCTGCACCTCCTGATTTCGGAATAACGTTTTCTGACTATGAGGAAAGCGCTCTTCCCGAACAGTCCGTCTTTGTAAAATCGGCAACATTGCTGGAAGATCGTCCGCCGTTTTCACTTTATGCGGAAGGGGGTGAGCTTGTGCTTGACGCTGAGGTCAGACTGCCGATGCCGGTAGATGTGACTGCTGAAAAGGTGTCGCCGAATACAATGGCTGAAATAGATTTTAACTACAATTTCAGAAACGACATTGCTCTTGCCGGCAGCCGCGGATTCAGACTCTATCGTCAGGAAGAAGATCAAAGCTTTGTGGATATAACATCAACTTTGGGGCTTTCTGGAGCCGTGACTAATGGAAGTTATCACGGTGTCTGGCCGGCTGATGTAGATCTTGATGGGGATCTTGATCTGGTACTGGCGGCAACAGATGAAGGACCGTTTGCTCTTCGAAATAATTCTGATGGTACCTTTACCCGGATTGACCTGTTTGAGGGCATGCAACAGGCTATCGATTTCATGTGGGCGGATCTGGATAATGATGGTGCATCGGACGCGCTGTTTCTTACAGATTCGGGAGACCTGATGCTGTACCGAAATCAACGATCAAATGTCTTTACAGCCACTGATCGCTTGCCGAATGATAGCAGGGTTTCCGCATTTACCGTGTCGGACATTGACGCTGACGGTACGTTCGATATACTAACTCTGAATGATGATAGATCAGTCGGTCAGCTTCGATACGTTCAGAGCGAGGATCGATGGGACGCAGTACTGCTCATAGAATCTGGGCCGGAAAGTTTATCTCTTTCTGACAATCGCGCCGCTATATATTCTGCAGATATGGATAACAGCGGAAGTTTTGACATTGTCATTTCCACAGCAGATGAAACCAATATCTGGTTAAGTGACAGCGATCTCAATTTCAGTAAGCTTGAGGAGTTGGATTTGCCGGGCGGTGTTACATCCATATTCGATATCAGTGGAAACGACAGGCTCGATTTGCTTGGTAGTGATGCCGGGGGTCAAATATTTCAGAAAGTAAACAGCGGCACTCAGAACTATTTATCACGATCGATTCGTGCGCGAGCCTCGGGGCCTGACGGCGATCAGCGGATCAATTCGTTTGGTATTGGCGGGGAGATGGAAGTCCGAACCGGGCTTCTCTATCAAAAACAGCTCATTCGGTCGCCGATTGTTCATTTTGGACTGGGAACTTTTGAAGAGGCCGATATGCTGCGAATCATCTGGCCCAATGGATCTGTGCAGGCTGAATTTGCTGAGCTGGGCATGGGATCAACAATTTTCAACGAGCAAATTCTTAAAGGATCCTGCCCGTGGCTCTTTACGGACAGCGGAGATGGGATGGAGTTCATTACCGATATTCTCTGGCGGTCGCCGCTGGGGCTACGTATCAATGCGCAGGAGACGGCCGGCGTGATTCAAACACTGGACCGCGTTCGAATTTCGGGAGATCAGCTTCAGGAAAAAGATGGCGTTTACGATGTGAGAATTACCGCGGAACTTTGGGAAACACATTTCTTTGACCACGTCAGCCTTGTTGCTGTGGATCACCCGTCAGACACAGATATTTTTGTTGATGAACGGTTTGTATTTCCGGCGCCTGATCTGTCAACTAAAGCGATGACAAATCCACAGCCTGTTGCTAAGGTAACAGATCAAAACGGTAGTGACTGGACAGAGACGGTCTCCGCAATGGATAGCTCATATATGATGCCTTTTGAGAAAACCAGCTACCAGGGAGTTGTGAAGGATCACTTTATAGAAATTGAACTGGGTGACGATGTTCCGGTAAACGAACCTATTAACCTGATCGCATCGGGATGGCTGCGCCCAACGGACAGTTCGATAAATCTTGCGATTAGTCAGGGCGACCGGCAATCACCCGCCGGACTGCGTGTTGAAGTATCGGATGGAAATGGAAATTGGGATCTGCTTCACGAAAACTATGGCGTGCCCGCCGGGAAATCTAAAAACATATTGCTTGAACTGGACGAGGCATTTAAGGATTCCAGTGATCGCAGATTACGCTTTCACACGACCTCAGAAATTTATTGGGATTCAATCCTGTGGGCGTCAGCCGTTTCAGCGGACAACATTACGGAAACGGAACTGCAGCCGTCTAAAATGGATCTTAGGTACAGGGGATATTCCAACTGGGTGAGAGAAGATTCGGTCTCACCGATGCTGCCAGAATATGATGAGATATCATCCGCACATCAGCGATGGCGGGACCTTATTGGATACCATACACGGTTTGGCGATGTGAGTGAACTCCTCACCGAGATTGATGATCGATACGTGATAATGAACGCAGGCGACGAAATGTTGCTTGAATTTAAGTATCCGGGTGGGCCGGCGCCCGGCTACACACGAAGTTTTGTGTTTGTTTCTGACGGCTGGGTAAAAGACGGTGATTACAACACGGAAGCGTCTAAAACCGTTACACCACTGCCTTTCCACGGGCAGACTGATTACGAGTATGGAAGCAGTCGCGATTTAATGATGGATCCCGTTTACAGGCGTCATAAAAAAGACTGGGTTACATTTCATACCCGATTTGTAACGCCTGAACCGTTCAGGTCGGCACTGCTGTTTGATCGTGAATAGACAGAAAAATTATTAGCCATGAACAAACAACGAATAATACAGATAGCGGTTATCCTGTTTTTTATAAGCCTTCTGTTGGCACCTGCAGCGCTGAAACAGCTGGAAGGCTGGGGGGCTGAAGAGATACCCGATAATTCAGATGAGATTGTCGAACGATACGGGTTTTACCTTGATGAGGTGTCGGAAGAAATTGGGGTAACTTTCAAACATGTTCGTCCTGAACTGGATTCGAAGATTGAGCATATCAATGACCAGATTGCATCGCTTGGCGCTTCAGTATCTGTAGCTGATGTCGACAATAACGGTTATCCCGACTTCTATCTTACAAATAGCGAATACGGTACCGCAAACGCTCTCTACATAAATCAGGGCGATGGTACATTTGTTGACCAGGCCGCTGAGATGGGAGTGGCGGATGTGAACAGGGAAGGAACCGGCGTATCGATGGGCTCTGTCTGGGGCGACATCAATAATGACGGCTTTGAAGATCTTGTGGTTTACAAGTGGGGCAGGCAGGAACTGTTCCTGAATGATTCCGCCGGTCAGTTTACCCGCATCACAGAGACGGCAGGCCTGCCGGACTGGATGAATGCCAATACAGCTGTTTGGCTCGACTATGATAATGATGGCAATCTGGACCTCTTTCTGGGAGGGTACTACCATGAAGACATCGACTTCTGGAACCTGACCACGACCCGTATCATGCCGGACAGCTATGAATACGCGACGAATGGCGGACGAAATTATCTTTTAAAAAATAACGGCGACAATACATTTACCGATGTGACGGAAGAGACCGGTCTTTTGGAGACACGCATGTGGACGCTTGCCTCATCATCAGCTGACCTTAACGGATCAGGATACAGCGACCTTGTCCTCGCCAATGATTACGGAGTAGACGAGCTCTACATCAACCAAAACGGTGAACGGTTCATTAATGCCGGAGAGAGTGCGGGAATTGGATTTATACCTAAAAGCGGCATGAGTGTATCACTTGGCGATGTGATGAACCAGGGGCAGCTGAGTATTTATATCACAAACATTTCCGAAGCGGGTGTTCTGATGCAGGGTAATAATCTATGGGTACCATCAAGGCGGTCATCCGGTGATGAGCTCCAGTTTCAGAATCTCGCGGGAAACCTTGGCGTGGAAATCGGCCAGTGGGGATACAGCGGCAAACTGCTGGATCTGAATAATGACGGAAATCTTGATATTTATGTTGCTAACGGGTTTGTATCTGATGAACCCAACACCGATTACTGGTACGATTATACGAAGGTTGTGGGCGGGAATCGAAACGTGATTATCGATGCCAATAACTGGCCCGCAATGAACGGTCGCACGTTTTCCGGATATCAATCCAATAAAATATGGATGAACGATGGGGCAGGGCGGTTCCGTGAAGTGTCATCTGCTGTTGGGGGTGCTCTTGATCTCGACAGCCGGTCAATTGCAGCCGCTGACCTCGATCAAAACGGGTCGCTTGACCTTATTGTCGCCAACCAAAACGGGCCGGTAAAAGTGTATCAGAACAGAGTGAGTGATACCAATAACTGGATCTCCTTTAAGCTTGAGGGAACTGCGAGCAATCGAAGCGCCATTGGTGCAACTGTTCGGCTGATCTGGGACGATATGCAGAATATTAAAGAGGTAAGCGGCGGCGATGCGTTCAGCAGTCAAAGCCAGCGGGCCGTTCATTTTGGACTGGAAGAGAAGCGGAGTATTGACAGGGTTGAGATCAGATGGCCGTCAGGAGCAGTGCAAACTATAGAAGCCCCTGAAATCAACACAAAACATAGGATAACTGAACCACGGGATGCATGAGTAAAGCAGCGGTTACAGGATTTTTAAATAACGGTATTACAGTTCCGAAACAGTATTTTGCGCCTTTGCTGATCACGGGTATTCTGCTCGCAGCACACATCTCGTTCGGTATCCTCGACAGCTACCAAAAACTTCTGACCGCCATCATTTTTGCGACTGCAACAGAGCTGGTTCTTCACAGGGCAGTTACAGGTAAGTTCAGAAATTTAAGCAGTGCTTATGTGTCAGGTATCAGTGCAGGCATTCTTGTCCGGTCGCCGCTTTTCTGGCCGTTTGCACTTTGTGCAGCAATCTCCATTGCGTCCAAATATGTGCTGCGGTATAAAGGCCGGCATCTGTTTAACCCGACGAATTTCGGCGTCGTCGCTATTATTTTTATTGCCTCAGACAGCGCAGCGGTTCTGAGTATCCAGTGGGGGAATAATATGTGGGCGATGTTTGTCATCTGGGCAGTTGGATTGATATCCTTGTGGAAGATCAACCGCCTGAATATCACTATGACGTACATTCTTTCGTTTGTCATCTTTGCCTGGGTTCGCAGCTTCTATACAGGTGATCCTTTTTTGGCCGAGGTTGCTCCGCTTACAGGTCCTATGTACCAGCTGTTTGCTCTCTTCATGATGACCGATCCCAAGACAACCGTGAAAAGCAGAATGGGGCAGAATGCGGTGGCGTTTTCCATCGCACTGCTTGAAATGTTTCTTCGGTTAAATGAGGCAGTTTATGCTCCATTCTACGCTTTGTTTATTGTAGGCCCGATCGCTTTGATCATTGAGGATCAAATCCATCAGCGAAAG
>Ga0306912_1001351_pt1 | contig 11182 bp, 12 predicted proteins | sample AntRauFillE10628_FD_190443 | JGI IMG/M metagenome (GOLD analysis project Ga0306912, IMG submission 190443) | Saline lake microbial communities from Rauer Islands, Antarctica - Metagenome Filla E10 #628 (v2) (version 2) | ecosystem: Environmental > Aquatic > Non-marine Saline and Alkaline >... | reverse complement strand
GAGTATAAGCCTCGGTACAACAGGCGCAAAAAAGTCAAATCCACCGACGCGGAGGGAGAGTGATGGATAACGCAGGCCAGTTCGTGAAGGAGGTCGCCAAGGGGCTCGCCTACATGGTGTTTGTCTACCCGTTCGTGTGGGCATGGAGAAGGGTGCGCCCGGATGATGAGTCGGGGCAGAGCGATGACGCGGAGGAAGTTGTATGAGTGACGTAGTTGGACGCATCAATTTCGGGCCGCTTTCTAGTGACCCTTTGCCGGTCAGCGAACTGGACAAGCACCACATCAAGCTCGCTCAGTGCTGGTGTGATTCCCAAACTCAAATAGCCGACCTCACAAAGCGCCTCGCTGCTGCGGAGGGCGATACAGCACGGCTGGAGTGGATGCAGCAAGGCGCAGAGGTGGTGAGCTACGCTCTTGGTGGTTTTGAGGTTCGCTGGGATAACAAAAAAACCGCGGAATATCCGACCATCAGAGCAGCAATCGACGCCGCGCGGAGGGGGACGAGTGATGATTGATTTATCAGTACATATAGAGCGGATGGAAACCCACATCGAGGCAGATGAGTTGGTTCGTGGTCTAGGCTTTGCAGCAGCCTTTGCCCAAGCAACAAAAAGGGGAGGCTCCGCCAAGAGCGCTCCCCTAGACGCAGTACCTTGTACTGCTTACCTAAACTGGTTGCTGGGGCCTTACCCCCAGCAGCCGTGCGCCAGAACGCAATGGAAGTGTATGCATTGTGGCACGGTTTTGCAAGTTCTGGTCAGCAACTTACGATGATATAGGGCAAGAGCTTTTGCGATTACTTGGGCGGAAGAGATAGGCGATGACCATACTGCCCCAGCCACTGAACCTGCGACTACCATACCCCCCAGTTTGCTAAAACAGTGAACCTATCCGCTTGTTTTTCTTACCTTTTTTACAACTTGGCATAGCTAAACCTCCTGAAAAACCGGGAAATACTATAGGTACCACCTATATTTTACGTTGACCGGATGAAGGCTCGCTTTCAGCTCCATCATGATCGGATCCACGATCCACAGGATCTCCCGTACTGCTTTTTCGGGCGCACCTTCTTCCAGCGTCAGATCTACGCCCCCGATAAACCCATCGAGGTAAGTACGGGAATCGTCCCCGAACGAGAAACCCTCGCGATGCAGCCGGACGACGACCACGTATTTGTATAGCTCCTTGAGCGGGGGAATCTCTTCAGCAAATCCGCCGTCGCTGAACACTGCCAGCGTAGAACTCTGCTGCTGGCAACGCTGCGCCGCTGCCTTACCAAAAAAGTCTTTCCCCAGTCGGGGCTTGATCACGTTTTCGCTGGTGTGGATCAGCATATTGCGTGGAGACACCCCGGTCGCCTCCCAGACTTCTTCTTTCAGTTCCCGCACTGTTGCCCGAGCCACCAGCTCATCTTCATTCACGCCGTAATAGCGTGCGGTTTCGATATACAACTGCCGCTTGAACGAGTGTTCATGGAACCCATACTCGTTCATCAGTTTGGCAATCGTGTCTTTGCCACAGCCCGGAGGCCCATTCAGGATAATGGAAAGGTGGGACATCAACGTGCTCCTAGTTTCTTGTGGATATATAGTGATGCCCAGCAACCCATCCAGGCCCCGGTCCCGATTGAAAGTACCGTGAAAAGCGGGTCACTGACCCAGGTCTGCAAGCCTGAATACACGACAGCCATGTCGCACAAAGCAAAGGCATAGCTCGTAGGAACAATCCGAACGTAGTGATCGCCCATGACATTCTTTTGCTGAAACGCCCGGACACCAACCAGGCACAAACTCATGAACCACAATTTCAGCCAGATCACGCAGCATCGGCCATGAAAGCCCGGACCATTTCAATCGTCGCGTTCGGTCTGTGCATATGGGGGCAATCCACCAGCATCAATCATTGGCAGATTTTCTCTGGGTAAATTTAGCGATGGCAGCGTCAGCGATTTTCGGCAACTGCGGTGCTGCAAAATAAAAGGCGAGGATCAGCATGACTGCGCCGCTCAGAATATCGATACGCCCATCAAGCGAGTCACTTGCGGCGCTCATCAATTTGGCATTGGCCTCAGAGATAAACACAGCCACTGCATCAAACACCGTGGCGATCATAAAAAGGCTGAGATAACAAAACGTAAAAGCCAGCGCGATAATGCGCCGAGCGAGGCGGGAACCGCTGGTGGCGTTGACCCATTCGACAATCATGCCCCGTGCTTCACGGGCGGCGTTGGCTTTCTCATCGGCTTTTTCTTCGCTGGTATACACCAGCTTGTCGATCATCCGCTCCGCAACATCGAACGTCTTTTCAACCGCCTTGTCGGTACCCAGCATTTTGCCTACTACGCTTCCAATGCCCGATAGCATACCCGGCTCCTTTGTGATATAGGGAGTGCCTATATTTTATCACGGATTTCGGAGACCGTCGTTATAGCGCCGCTTTAATTCTTCGCCCCTCTGGATGTCCTGGATCAATGCCTTCAGACAGTGGTTCTTTTGGCCGAACACATGCAGTGCAACAGCGTTGATGCCGAGACCCAGGGAGCCAAAGAACCAATGATCCCATTCCTCTGCACAACGCCCTGACAGCGACTGGTTGGCGTTCAGCGCGAAGAAAAACAGGTTATTGATAAGGGTGCTGAAACTATCACCCAGGCTGATCAGGTACGCAACAATAAACGCTTTCATAGAGCATCAAACTCCGTTTCAAAATCTGCGGTTAAATCCCCCGCCAGCAATTTATCCGTTGCCACCGCCTCGGCTTCAAAGCACTTCTGCACGTAGCCATGGACGAGAGAGGCCATCGAGGCCATCTCGACGTTGGTTGTCGGACGAAACGTCAGTTGCGGTCCCTCGGCTGTGAGCTTCGCGTTCATGTCGGCTCAATCGGCGTCCAGTAGCGATCGAAGGTGCCATCGCGCCCGGGCTCGGTCGTATTGGCGTCGATGGCGCTCTCGTAAATCCAGATCGCGCCTCCGTCGTTGGGGTTATCGTAAGTAACACGCTCGCCAGCAGCGTAGGCATCCTGTGCGCCGGTCGGCTGGACCCACGGCTGCGGCCCGGCAACTGGATCGCGGAAGCGGGTGAACAGTGACGATTGCACGTCAGGAGCCCAGTCAGACTGGGTGTTGTGCGGTTGCACGACCTGATAGAGCACGCCTTCGTGCCGGACTTTCGCTTCGGCCTTGAGCAACCGGCCATCGGGCTGCCACTCATCGAACAGATAGGTGATGGTTTCCAGTTCGTCGTCCGGCAGGTCGACCAGCGATGCCTCGACCTGCTTTTGCAGGGCAATACGCTGGGCAAGGCGCTCGGCACGCTCAACGCGTACCTGCTTCGGGATTTCCGGCTGGGTCTGCGCTGGCGGCGTTGCGGTTATACCGTCCCAGTTCCAGCCGATGCCCGCGCTCTCGGGCATGATGATCCAGTCGCCACCGAGGTTGTCGATTGCCCACTGAGCCGAATCCGCCTCGATGGCGTTGACGATGCGATCGTTGAATATCTGTGCGATGACCATTATTCAAACCACTCGATAATTATAATGCCGGGGCCGCCGTTGCCACCAGCGCCGCTATAACTGCCATTATCGTTGCCATTTGCCCCGCCGCTACCCCCGCCGCCTGAGCCACATCCGGTGCCAGCACCGCCTGCCGGGCTGCTGTTCTGTGAGGCGTTAGAACCATCCCCCCCCAGTCCAAAGAGAGAGGCGCCCCCGCCACCGCCACCACCAATCGTTGACGCTGCATTGCCGTAGCTGCCGCCGGGCATTCCGCCGACATCTCCGCCGGCCGACGTGCCTGCGCCTTCCCAGCCGCCTCCTCCACCCCCATAGCCGCCACGGGCATACGCACCGTCAGACTCCGAAACCTGGGCTGGGCCTGGTCGCGGATCGCCATTATCACCCCCTCCCCCTCCAGTGCCACCGGGCATCTGCACTGGGAAAGAACCTCCAACTACCGAGGAGCTGCCACCAGTGCTTCCGTTATTACCCGGAGACTTATCTGTAGACCCCGATCCTCCGCTGCCACTTGCTCCAACCGTGACAGAAAGGTTCCCTGAGACCGGGAGCAGAAGCCTTGCGAGGCCCACGGCACCAGCGCCCCCGGCTCCGCCGCCCTCCTGGAAGCGCTGGGATACGCCGCTACCTCCGCCTCCACCCCCGCCGCAGCCAGAGACAAGAACGTGCGTTACACCATCAGGTCGCACCCACGTCCCCGACGACAGAAACTCCTGCGATTTCAGCTTGCCGCCACCGCCACCCAGCAGCGCCCCAAGATCAGTTGCCATACGTCATATCTCCTGTCATGGCAGCACCATCCAGTAACCAGCAGTTCCCGTGTACCGCGCGAGGGTGATCCGCCCGACCTGCTCGATGAACACCTCGGTGTCGTTGCTGCCATCGGGCAGATGGATGCGCGATGCGGTAAGACTGGTCTTGTCTCCTTGAACCGAGGATATCGTCACGATGTCACCCTCCTGCCAGCTTGAGTCACTGAGGTCATAGATCACGGCATTGCGGTTCCAGTTCTGAATGACCGTGTAGCGCTTGCTCCGGGTCAGCACTGCGCTCACGGGGTTGTACTGGTACTCGGTTTCGTCATACCCGGCGCTCGCGTGGTTGCCCCAGCCGTGCGCCGTGTCCCAGTTGCTGATGTTCAGGTCTGCACTGACGGCATACCCGGCCAGAGCATGATTACCCCAGTTGTACGCGCTGTCCCAGTTGCCTACCTGCGTACCGATGATACCACTTGCGGCGCTGCTGTTCCACGTCGACGCATTCAGCTTATCGTCCAGCGCCGTCTGCAAGCCACTGACATCCCCAATGCCGACGCTCGTGAGATAGCCTTCAGACGCATGATTACCCCAGTTGTACGCGCTGTCCCAGTTGCCTACCTGCGTACCGGTGATACCACTTGCGGCGCTGCTGTTCCACGTCGACGCATTCAGCTTCGCGCCGATCTCCCCACTGATCGTCGCGGCAAAATCAGGATCATCCCCCAGCGCAGCGGCGAGTTCATTCAGCGTATCTAGCGTGCCCGGCGCGGTATCGATCAAGTTAGATAATTCACCGGCAATATAGCTCTGGGCAGCACTGATCGTGTATCGGTCGTCCAAGGCATCCAGAAGCCCGGCGATGTCTGCAATGGCGTGCCCATGCCCTACATTGGTTTTCCCTCCGAGGAAGCTATCGAGCTGCGCCTGCGTGTATACGCTGGTAACATCAGCTTTTGCACCGATCAGCGAATCGACTTCCGCCTGGGTGTATTTATCCAGCCCAAGGATATCGACTTCGCTGTGGGTGTGCGCTTCCGGTACAAAAGAACTTGGTACATCTGTGAGATTTCCCCACGCCCGGTAGTATGCGGGGGTCTGGCCGCCCAGTAACGCAGAATCAACAGCCTGAGCGTCGATATCCAGCTTATTATTGATGTCTAGCCCACTTTCAATCTGCTCACACTTCTTCATGTAGTGGTAAGCCGAGAAAAACCCCGTCGATACCTCTGTGTCTTCCGGGGCACTCGCCCAGCTTTCAGCCAGCAACGCTTGTGTATTTGCCTGATTGGCGTAGCCCAACGCAGCGTCCTTGTGCCCCTGCGCTATAGACAGCGACGAGGCGACTGTTGATTTATCGGCTGCTACGATACCTTTGTCAGTATTGACCTGGGCCGCATCAGCGGCAACAGCGTCAGCATCCAAGCTCACCTGCGCAGCCAAGTCCGTAGCCGTCGCCACCTGCCCGCTAACTGTTGTTGCCGCCCCTTGGGCAGCCAGCCGATCATTCTCCGCAGCATTGGCACTTTGGGCGGCATTGTCTTCGCTGTCTTGCGCTGCGATGGCGCTGGAGTATGCAGCAGCGGCATCGTTTGACGCATCCTGAGTAGAAGCAGCATCCTCCTGTGCTTTCGCTGCCCAGTGCAACGCCGAATATTCATCAACCAGGTTACCACTGGGCACCAGCACATCTTCTGGTGTCGTTGCCCAATCTGCCGCTTTCTGGATTTCTGTTTCGACATTGAGTATGACGTTTTCAGTTGCGTTCAGCACTTCGTTATAGCGCGTCACGATAACGGTAACGTCGTCCTGTAAATCGTTGACGTACGTAATCAGGGTCTGCAATTCGCTCATGGGAATACCCACTCAATCTGGTCGAGAGTTGCAGTATCCTCTGCTGCATCAATTGCAAGGCGCAGTGTCTGCGCATGCTGGTGTATGGAAGCCACGTACTGCCCCAGCGCTTGTCCCAGTGCTATGAGGTCATTCGCGGTAAGACGCATGACGCTGTTGTCTGCCAGCGTCCAGTCCAGCGTAATTGACGGATCCAATGCTGCTAATTGTACCGCACCCTGAATCCGCCGTTGAGATATTTCATCGATATCGTAAGGGTATCCGTTGACAGTCAGAGTTCCAAATTCTGCAACAGACCGCGCTCCTTTTATGTCTTCCCATTTAGCCAGTTTCCGTTCAGCCAGGTTACGCACATCGGCCCAGTTCCGCGATGTGCTATCCCATTCGAGTCCAGGCTGTGTAGGCTTGTTGGTGACCCCGGAATCGATAACTTCGCCGTTCTCATATACGAACACGGTGTCACCAAAAACCAGCTCGGCGGCGTCCAAAGAACCGTCGTATTCGACATAGGAATACTCGTCCGTGTTCACCGGTCTCTGGGGGGTTTCTTTACTTCCGCAAATTCGCCCCTGTATATCAACCCGTAAATACTGCGTCATTTCTTCGCCGCCATTACAAACATACCCCCTACAGCAGTAACGCTTTTGAACCCTGTCGTGCACCGCAGTCTCACATCTACCGTTCCTGACCAGTTACTCCCGACCAGAAAACTGCCAGTAATTGCTGTGCTTTGCCCGGATGTTTGTACGGTCTGCCCTACTACCGTGTTGACTGATCCGTTCACATGCACGCTCATTTCAATCGTTTCCAGGTTTCCCCCGGAAGGGTAAAGAGACGCATGGGCCATGACAAGGATCCGGCTCGCATTCCCTACGTTCCCAAGCGAGATATACTCGGAACACAACACCGCCCGTGTAGATCCCAGCGTTCTGTTAAAGCTCCCCGTATCGTACCGGGGGACAATTACGGTCTCACCCTGCAACATCAGCGTATCAATAATATTTACTGCATTGGCCGCAATCTGGTTCGCTGTAATATTACCGCGCACGGTGACATTGCCAAATTCTGCCGTACCGTTGATGCGGTTGATCATCCAGCCCGACCCGCCGGGCTGGTAGTTCGTGGACTGGATAACGGTGTCGATCATGGCGCTGGTGATCGTCGCCGCCCCGATGTTGGCCTGGACAAAATTGGCCGTGTTACCAGTGATCTTGTCCACATCGATCGTGCCAATGTTCGCGCTCGGTACAAAGCCATTCAGCTCGATCACATCGAGGTTCAACGAAAACACACTGCCTGTCATGCGCAGTGGCTGCTGCCCCGTCTGGCTATTCTGGACAATGAAGTTGTCCGTGTAGATCTTGAACGCCGACCCGGCACTTTGCAGGTTGCCGTTATTGTCATAGAACTCCAGTCCGGTTATTCGCCCATTCAGGTCAAGAGCGTTGAAGTAGCGCCCAGCCAGCCTGCCATCAACAGCAGCTACGAGTGATGCGGCTTCCTGATAGATAGCTGATGATGTTGGGTCATTAGGGTCCCCAAGGGCCACTTGCAGCTCGGTTACCTGGTCGATACGGACTTGCTCTTCGGTCGCCAGCGCAGACGACAGGTTTGAAACACTCCCAGTGTTCGCATTGACCGACGCTTCCAGTTGCGTCAGGTATTGGCTCTGCGCCAGCAAGCCTGTCGGGCCGTCATCGCGCACGTAAATGTCCAGCGCGTTAATCGCATCCGCATTGGCCGACGCATCCGTTACCAAGCTGTTGTATTGGGCTTCCAGATTCGTGAAGCGCGTTGCACTTTGCAGGAACCCGCCCGGCCCCTGGTCGTTCAAATAGATGTTCAGGTCATTGACGGCGCTTGTGGCCGTCGATACGCCCGACACAGCACTGTCGACTTCTTGCTCCAGGCTGGTGAACTTACTGCTTGACGCCAGCAGCCCATCCGGCCCCTGGTCGTTGACGTAGGTCTCCAGCGCATCGAACGCAGCCTGCGTCACCAGTGTACCTGTCAGCGTGTCAGCAAAATCAGCCCCAAGCTGGGTGCCAAACAGCGTCTGCTGAATGAACCCGTTCTCCGAATCATCAGAGAGGTAGGCTTCCAGTGCCTGCCGGGCGTTTACGCCAGCGGTGATATCCGTAACGCTCTGATTCACCTGCGCTTGCAGGTTCGTGAACTTGCTGGAGTTGGCCAGGAAGCCATTAGCGCTGGTGTCTTCGACGTAAGTCTCAAAGACATCCAGCGCGTTGACCACCGCTGCCAGCCCGGTCGTCGGGTTATTAATCTGGCTGGTCAGATTGGTCAGGTCACTCGCCAAAGCATTGTTGGCGTTGATGCGCGCCTGCTGCTCAGTGATAACCGCAGCAGCGTTGGCCGTGATCCGGGTGTCAGTGACGTTTTCCCACCCGCCGAAGTTGTCACCGCTGTCGCCCGCCGCCCGCATGTCGTCTGTGGATACGAAATGCTTATTCTGGTCATTGGTATCGACCCAGTGGTAGGTGCCGGTCCAGCCACCGTCTACTGTCGGCTCGCCCGGCTGTACAAACCAGTTGCCCCCGCTGGTCGCAATGATAGTCTGGATCTGCGCAGCCAGCGCACTGTCACCATCGATCTGCTGGGTCTCGACCCGGCTGATTTCGGTGTCCTGGATCAGCGCTCGCGTCTCCAGTACCGTCCTCGTTGCACTCTCGCTTGCTGCCAGATAGTCGAAGATATCCTGAATGCGCAGCACGCGCTCATCGACTTCTTCTGACAGGGCTTGTACGCGGGCGTCGGCTTCATTCTGTATACCCGCGATCCGCGCAGCGGACTCGCTTGCCAGCGCCTGCTGGAGCGTGACCAGCTCACCCGTGTTTTCATCAATTCGGCTGATCCGGCCCGTCAGATACGCGTCGAGTTCGACGATGCTGATCTGGTTTTCAAACGCGTCGAGTATTGCCTGGTAGTCCACGACCGCTTCGACACGCGACCCGTTAATCGAGTGCCATGCCGTCGTGTCATTGGCGATGCCCCGGAACCGCAGGAAGTATTGGTAAGCCCGCCCCTGCTGCAATGGCTCGCCGTAGATGAAGCCCTCGGCAATGCCCGAAAGCGCTATTTCCGGCGCTGGCAGGGCGTTGCCCTCGGTATCCACTGCGTTAGCCGGATCAATCCAGTTTACAAACGGCTCGCCACTACCATCGACGGCGATCACCATCGCAGGGTACTCGTCCTCGACCAGATCGAACGGACCAACGCGCCATATCTCTGTATAGGCCAGCGCATTGCGGTCGATCCCGAGTACCGTACCCCAGGTGATCACCACCCCCGTTACGTTGACAGAGAACTCGACGCCAGTAATATCACGCAGTTCACCGATGGTGTCCTGGCCGTCGTTGTACGGGATGCCACCTTCGCTGACCAGGTCCTTGAGTATCCCGCCGAGCGCCAAATTGCCGCCGAGATTTGTTTGCTTGCCGTCGAGCACGCCAAGATCCACAAGCTCCCGCACCGTCACTGATCGGTCCAGGTCGTTCTTGGATTGGCCGAAACGCACCTGGGCGGCATTTTTCATGGCCGACAGGAAATCATAAGTGGTCTTGTCCACAGTTGCAGGGACAGGCGGGATTGCCGGAATCGCTTTCAGCTTGCGGACTGGCTGACGCACTGCCCGGCGGTCGGTCAGATTAGCAAAGACCAGAACAGCCGAGGAACCGCTAATAGTCATTGCCGGGAACGTCGCTGTACCGGCTGCATTTACGGCAACATCTAACGAAACACCTTTAGGCGCAAAGACCCGCCGCGTGCTCGGGGTGCCTGTTACCTGTAGCGCAGTGGTCATACGATTATGAACGTATCGCCGTTACTGGGGGCCTCTGTGGTCGCAGTGTAGGTAAGCGCCTTTGTAGTGCCGTTGTAATCTGTGATATTCGTAGCCTGGTCTTGGAGCACGCCGGATGTCCAGATGATTACCCGACCGTTATAGTGATCGTCTGTCGCTTCTGTGAGGTCAGTAGTCATCTCAGTGGTGGACAGGGTGCCCGTTACTGCTGCGCCAGTGACCATAGTACCTGCGCTTTCAGCGAGGTTAGCCAGTGCCGCCGTATCACCGCCCAGTGCGCCGACATCTACCGTATCTGTAGCTGGGTCAAAATTATTAAGCGCCGCTATCTGTCCGGGAATGGTTGTGCCGGTATCCACTAGAATCGCGTCAACATTTGCATCCACCGTGACTAGGTCAGCAGCAGTCGCAAAGCCCGTTGCTGTGGCCCAATCGCCCTGATTAGCCTGCAGTTCGTTAGTGTCCGCCACGATCGCTGCAAGCTGCGTTGAGTTGCTGTCAATCTCAGCGCGGATATCAGCTGCTGTTGGTGATGAGCCTCCTGCGCCGGTAGTCCACTCAGCATCCCCACGATCACGGATAGCCTCAAGCGAGTCTGTCGTGCCAGAGAATGTCGCGCCCTTAATCTCGGTGAACGCTGCAACCATCTCAGTATTAGTGGGGGCATCGTAGTCAGAAAGCGCTGTATCAACCTCTGCGTTTACATCCGCAGCAGACAAGTCGTTCAGACCTGTTATCTGTGCTGGGATAGTCGTGCCTGTATCCACAAGGATGGCGTCCACGTTCGCGTCTACCGTAGCCAGTGCAGCCGAAGTGGCTAACCCAGCGTCAGCGATTGCAGTGTCAACTTCACTATTAACGTCCGCAGCTGACAGATCATTCAGAGCGGTTATTGCCGCTGCAGTAGCGAAGCCTGTGGCCGTAGCCCAGTCGCCTTGGTTGGTCTGCAGCTCGTTAGTGTCTGTAAGGATAGCATCGACATTGCTATCGACAGTCGCAAGGCTGGCCGCCGTAGCCAAAGCAGCGTCACTGATTGCGGTATCAACCTCTGCGTTAACATCGGCAGCACTCAGGTTGTTCAGGCCATCAATAAGCGTTTTGAGCGCGCCAAGCCCGTCCGTTGCGTTAGCCAGATCAACCGCCGCAGCACTACGCCCAATCGAGAACGCCCCGACCACCTCACCGACTGCCGACACTGAATCAACGGTGCCTGTAGTAATGACTAGATTGTAGTCCTT
>Ga0306912_1001348_pt1 | contig 11199 bp, 8 predicted proteins | sample AntRauFillE10628_FD_190443 | JGI IMG/M metagenome (GOLD analysis project Ga0306912, IMG submission 190443) | Saline lake microbial communities from Rauer Islands, Antarctica - Metagenome Filla E10 #628 (v2) (version 2) | ecosystem: Environmental > Aquatic > Non-marine Saline and Alkaline > Saline... | reverse complement strand
CTATGTTGTTCGACTTGGTTAACAGATTTTAGAACTGTAAAAACTTCTGCCGCTAGATATCAACAACTCTCTCTTAATCCTCTAAAGCTTGCAGGGCAGTGTGGAAAATTGAAATGTTGTCTTAACTACGAATTGGATACTTACCTTGAAGCGCTGAAGGACTTCCCACGACAAGATCAAAAATTAACCACTCAAAAAGGGGATGCCGTTTGCCAAAAAATAGACATTTTTAAAGGGAAACTTTGGTACGCTTATGAAAAAGAGTACAACAACTGGATTGAGCTAGATACTGATGCGATAAAGATTATTTTGAAAGCTCAACGGGATAAAACCCCGGTAGCTAGTTTAGAAGAATTTACCAGTGAAATTGTTCCAGAAAAAACAGCATTTGAGAATACTGTAGGTCAAGATAGTTTAACCCGTTTTGATAAACCAAAACAAAAGAATCCTCGCAACAAAAGAAAATCTAGTAAACATAAGAAGTCCAAAAGAAATAATGCCAACTCGTAATTTATTACTTCTTTTTATCCTTTTTTTTAGCTTTGTAGCTTGTGATAACCAGCTAGCGTTTTCAGACTACAGGAGTTTTACTAAAGGCTGGGAGAACACAGATACTTTGGAGTATTCATTTGAAGCGCCAGATACTGTTAATCCTTACCACTTGTTTTTTAACACGAGGGTAAACCAAGATTATGAATTTAATAACCTGTTTCTCATTGCTTATATTCAATTTCCTAATGGTATGCAAATTGGAGACACGCTAGAATATGAGATGGCTTATCCAGACGGTGAATTAATGGGTGAGGGGTTTGGAAGCGTTAAAGAAAGTAAATTGTGGTATAAATCTGGCGTCACTTTTTCAGAAGAAGGAACTTACACTGTGAAGATTAACCAAGTCATGAGAAAATTTGGAAAGGTTGAAGCCTTAGATACCCTGAAAGGAATCATGGATTTTGGGATTCATATAGAAACCATACCAAAACAAGAAAATTAATTCTTTCAAAAAAATTATGGGAGAGAACACATCATCAAAACCGAGTTTCAAAAAGTACATTCTAGGCTTCTGGATTTTATTTATATCTGGTGTTTTAGGGATTGCTTTTATCTTTTTATTAGCCAGTTGGGGAGCTTTGGGAACCATGCCAACCTTTGAAGAGCTGGAAAATCCAGAAACCAACTTAGCTACAGAGGTCATCTCCATAGACGGAGAAACCCTAGGAAAGTATTTTAAGGAAAATAGAACGCCTATCAATTATGAGGATCTTCCAGATCACCTCATCAACGCTTTAGTCTCTACTGAAGACGAAAGATTCTACAGTCACTCGGGTATCGATGCTCGTGGAACCTTAAGAGCTGCTATTTATCTAGGCTCCAAAGGCGGGGCAAGTACCATTACTCAACAACTCTCTAAGCTTTTGTTTACAGATCCTAATAAAAGTGGAACCTTCAATAGGATTACACAAAAGGTGAAAGAATGGGTTATCGCCGTAAGACTGGAAGAGCAATATGCTAAGAACGAAATTATCACAATGTACCTCAACAAAATGGATTTTTTATATAATGCCATTGGTATTCGTTCTGCTTCAAGAATCTATTTTGGGAAAGAGCCTATAGATCTTTCTATCGAAGAATCTGCTACTTTAGTAGCTATGCTTAAAAATCCAAGCCTATACAATCCTGTAAAAGATCAATTTAAGGATAATTCGTTAAGAAGACGAAATCAAGTTCTAAAACAGATGGAGAAAAACGGGTTTTTAACCACAAAAATTAAGGACTCCTTGCAAGAACTTCCCTTGTTAACGTACTTTTCTCCAGAAGAACACGATGATGGGATGGCTACTTATTTTAGGGCTTATGTTCAAGATTTTATGAGGTCTTGGGTAGACGATAATCCTAAACCAGACGGAACTTCTTATAGTATGTATAGAGACGGTCTGAAGATCTATACGACTCTGGATTTCAAAATGCAAGGCTATGCAGAAACTGCCGTAGAAAAGCACCTCAAGAATCTTCAAAAAGAGTTTGACGCTCAAAATAAACAGAACAAAACAGCCCCCTTCAGAAGTATAAGTTCTTCAGAAATAGAGAGTATCCTGAATAGAGGAATCAAAAATTCTGATCGCTATAAAACCATGCGTCGAAAAGGAATTAATGAAGACTCCATTATGGCGACTTTTAATAGAAAACGAGAAATGCGTTTATTTTCTTGGGAAGGCCCTATAGATACTATAATGACTCCCAAAGATTCCATAAGGTATTACAAATCCTTTTTGAACACGGGTATGATGTCTATGACTCCACAAACAGGAGAAATAAAAGCTTGGGTAGGAGGGGTTAACTATAAATTTTTTAAATATGAACACGTTAAGCAAGCGAAGCGTCAAGTAGGGTCTACCTTTAAACCTTTTGTCTACGCTACTGCCATAGATCAATTGCACTTATCACCATGTGATGAATATCCAAATACACCTTTTACTATACCAAAAGGAAGACACGGTGTTACCGAAGATTGGACACCAGACAACAGTGGCGGAGACTACGGTGGGATGAAAACTCTTAAACAAGCTCTGGCAGAGTCTATCAATACCATTACAGCTCGTGTTATTAATAAAACAGGCCCTGAAAGTGTAATCAACCTCATTGATAAATTAGGTATAGATGTTTCCAGAATAGATCCAGTAGCAGCTATAGCTTTGGGCACCGCAGATATAAGTGTTTATGATATGGTTTCTGCCTACAGCACTTTTGCCAATAAAGGGGTTTACGTAAAACCTTATGCCATCCAACGTATAGAGGATAAAAATGGAACTATTCTATATCAACATCAACCCGAAAGTAGAGATGTCTTGAGCGAAGAATCTGCTTTTGTAACTATTAAACTTTTGGAAGGTGTCACTCGGTTTGGTTCTGGCAAGAGGTTAAGACTCAATTCAGATTATGCCAAAGGAACCGAAGTTTATAAAAGAGCGGTTACTGGCTATCCCTATGCTCTAGAAAATGATATTGCTGGTAAAACGGGAACGACTCAGAATCAGAGTGATGGCTGGTTTATTGGTATGGTACCCAATCTTGCTACTGGAGTTTGGGTAGGAGGTGAAGATCGAAGTGTAAGGTTCCCAACAATTACTTACGGACAAGGCGCCACCTTAGCCTTACCTATTTGGGGAATGTACATGACAGACATCTATAATGATGGCACTTTGGATATTTCTAAAGCTGAATTTGAAAGGCCTGAAAATTTAAGTATCCTGATCGATTGTGATGAGGCTAGCGATGAACTCGAAAATGGAGAGGGAGAAAATAAAGAGACTACAGAATTTGAAATTGATTTCTAAGCATTGTCGCTAGCAAACCATTCCGCAAATGCCGTCCCTGTTTCTCTAAGTTTTAAAGAGTGTAATTTAATTTTAGGATCCAATCTACTCTGTATACTTTTAGCAAAATCTATCACCATATTTTCACTTGTGGGTTGATAATCTACAAGAATAACATCGTGTCCAGAAGATTTCAAAGTCTGTGCTAGCTCTATATGTGGCGTTTCTTTATTAAGAATGATAGCATGGTCCATTTTATCGACCACTTGAGATTTTACAATCTGTTTTAAATCTCCAAAGTCTATGACCATCCCGCATTTTACATTATCCATATCTGTGATAGGTTCTCCAATCACGGTTACATCTAGTTTATAACTATGACCGTGAATGTTTCTGCATTTGCCATCATATCCGTACAAAGCATGAGCGGTTTCAAAAGTAAATTGCTTGGTGATTCTAATTTTTGCCATGGTCTATAAATTACTGCAAATATACTGGATTTAAGAAATTTACTAGTAGAATCAGATTTAAAAATATAAACAACAAGTGATCTCCTTTTCTGCTAATTTTACACCAATAGATTAATACCAATTTAAACCTATAATGTCGCAATAAATCGTTTCTTATTCGCCTGCTTTTTATCAAAAATAATTACCGTAACTAAGGCTATGCTAATTATTTTTAACTTCAATCAACCAAAAAATAATTCAATTTATTTGTACGACATTATAAATTTAAATTGATATAATTCCTTTTTAATGGCTCAAACTCTTCTTACTGGAGATCTTTCTTTTAAAGAAAATCCTCTTTTTGAAAAAATCATTCAAGACTTGCTAAAGCAAAACTATTCCGTATGTGACAATTTCTTTGAGCTTCAACTTATCGATAACTTAAGAGATCGGCTTAAAATTCTGCATAACCATAGTGAACTAAAAAAAGCAGCGATTGGAAATAAGGTAAATGAATCCATCAGCAAGGCTATTAGGGGAGATTATATTCAATGGATCGATGAGCGACTAGTCAATCCTGAAGAACGTCTGTTTTTTGAAGCCATCAATACCTTCAAGACCTATTTAAATATGACGTGTTTTATGGGAATTCTGCACCAAGAGTTCCATTATGCAGTCTATCCTAAGGGTACCTTTTACAAAAGGCATTTGGATACATTTCAAAACGATGATAGACGAAAATTATCTATGGTTTGTTACCTTAATGATGATTCGTGGGACAAAACCAATGGAGGTGAACTTGTTATTTATCCGGAGAATTCTAACGAGGTGATTATTCACCCTCTACTAGGGCGAGTAGTTATTTTTGAAAGTCAACTTTTAGAGCATGAAGTAAGACCCGTTTTAAATGACATGCGACTAAGTATTACGGGATGGTTAAAAACAAGATAATCATGAAATTCACATTCATACGCTAGTGTAATAGGCCTGTATTTCTAAAGGTTATTTTAAACAACTTGGGCCACATAAAATCCATCCGCTAATTATTTGCCAAGGCATTCAGAAGGAAATACTTAATTTAAAAGCATCACATTTATCACTTAGTAAAGAATCCTTACTTTAATGGTGTGGTCGATGCGTTTGAGCTCTTTTAAGGTGTCTAAAGAGTCATTTTTTGAAATATCAAGCACAACATAACCTACTTCAAGATTAGTGCTTAGATACTGCCCTAAAATGTTGACGTCTAGTTTAGAAATTTTAGAGTTTATTTCTGAAAGAACACCAGAGACATTTTTGTGAATATGCAAAATCCTATGTGTATCTTCCATTTTTGGCAATGATAATTCTGGGATAGAATGGCTCCCAAGACTTGCTCCGCTTTCTACATACTTTATCAATTTGGATGAAACGTCTAGCCCAATATTCCATTGCGCTTCTTCCGTAGACCCACCAATATGTGGCGTTAAAATCACATTAGAGATATTTTGCAAGGGAGAGGTGAATTTTTCAGCTTTATTCTTAGGTTCTTCTGGGAACACATCTACAGCCGCTCCACCGATGCGTTTTTCCTCCAAAGCCTCTTTTAAAGCTGAAATATCAACCACATCGCCGCGACTCATGTTGACCAATAATTGTCCTTTTTGAAACCAATCTAGCACCTGCTTATCAAATAAATTTTCGGTCTGTTTTGTCCCAGGAACATGAAGTGTAATGATATCGCAATGATCTATTAGAGACTTTAGATCGCTTATTCCTTCAGCATTGCCAAGTGGCAACTTGTTTTCTACATCATAATAAAATACTCGTAATCCCATGGCTTCAGCTAGAATAGAAACCTGAGACCCAATATGCCCGTAGCCTACAACACCTAAGCGCTTTCCTCGAATCTCATGCGCATTGGTAGAATCTTTGTCCCATTCTCCAGCGTGAGCTGCTTTATTTTTATCTGGTATTCTCCTAATAAGCATAATTGCAGATGCAATAACCAATTCTGCTACAGAGCGAGTATTGCTAAACGGAGCATTAAACACACACACCCCCACTTTGTTGGCTGCTTCAAGATCTACTTGGTTTGTGCCTATACAAAAACAACCTATTGCCACCAGTTTTTTAGCTTTTGTAATCACCTCTTCCGTCAATTGGGTTTTGGATCTCACACAAACCACTTTGGCATCTTTTAAAACGGCATCCAGTTCTTCTCCAGATAAAGCGCCTGTATGCTGTTCTATTTGTGTATAACCCGCTTTTTTAAAGCTTTCTACAGCGGACTGACTGATATTTTCTAAAAGGACTATTTTCATTTTGTCCTTTGGAAACGACGTTTTGAGTGGTGACATAATCTGGCTTTAAAAAAAATTAAGCCCCTAAAGTATAAAATTACGGTGAAGCTGGATTACTTTGTTTTTTATTTTTATGTTGAAATTAAGGTTGCTGTTAGTTCAATTCCATCTGCAACTGAATCAGTTTATGGTAGAGTCCATTTTCCTTTTCAATTAAATCCAGATGTGTTCCTTTTTCAATAATTTCTCCGTTTTCTAGAACCAAGATTTGATCGGCATTTTTGATAGTAGAAAGTCGGTGGGCGATAACGAAAGAGGTTCTGCCTACCATAAGTTTTTCTAAAGCATCTTGTACCAGTCTTTCAGATTCAGAATCCAAAGAACTCGTCGCTTCGTCCAAAATTAAAATGACAGGGTTTTTGAGGACTGCTCGAGCTATGGCGACCCGTTGACGCTGTCCTCCAGAAAGCTGAACGCCTCTTTCCCCAACAATAGTTTCATACTGTTCTGGAAAAGACATAATAAAATCATGAGCATTTGCTTTTTTGGCAGCTTCCATAATTTCTTCATTAGTAGCCTCAGGCTTACCATAAGCTATGTTTTCCTTAATACTTCCTCCGAATAGTAAAATATCCTGTGGTACAATCGCCATTTGACTCCGTAAATCGTGCAGCGTAAAGTTGGAAGCTGGAATACCATCCAATAGCATTTGGCCTTCTTGGGGTTCGTAAAATCTCAAAATAAGAGAAGCAATAGTCGATTTTCCTGCACCACTAGGCCCCACAATAGCAATGGACTCTCCCTGTTGGGCTTTAAAACTAATGCCTTTTAAAACTGTTATTTCTTGACGTGTAGGATAAGCGAACTTAAGGTTTTCAAAACTCAATTCACCTTTAATTAGTTTAGGCGATTGGTCTTCTTCAATTACTTCTGGTTCCTCATCTATGATATCAAATACTCGTTCTGTAGCGCCAATAGCTTTTTGAATTTGAGCATACTGTATAGGTAAACCTCCTATAGAGGCTCCCACAAAAATGGTATAAAGTATAAAAGTGATTAATTCGGATTGAGTGAGCTCTCCAATGTTTTGAAGCTTGACGGCATACCAGACCAAAAGTACGATAGCTCCAAAAATGCAAAAAATAATAAACGAGGAGAACGCTCCACGAGCAAGACCGCCTTTGATAGCAATTTTCTTGATATCGTTGACAGCAAATTTATACCTCAACATCTCGAAAGCCTCATTCGTAAATGCTTTCACATTGGCAATCCCTTGCAAGCTTTCTCCAACAATAGTATTGGAATCGGCTACTTTATCTTGGGCTTCTTTGGATAATTTTTTTATGAATTTTCCAAAAATCACAGCTACTATTGCAAAAATAGGTATGGTCGCTAGCATCAATAAGGAGAGCTTTACAGAAGTGAAAAATAAGGCTGCAATACCCCCAATAACGATGATCATCTGCCTTAAGAATTCCGCAATACCGGTGGTAAACGTATCTTGAATTTGAGAAATATCTGCAGCCACTCGGCTATTGAGTTCACTAACACGTCTAGAAGAAAAAAACTGCATCGGCATTTTGACCAAGGTATCGTAGGTGTCTTGGCGTATGGCAGAAAGCATATTTTCGGTCACATTCACAAAAAGAACAACGCGAAAGAAGGAGAAAATAGCCTGAGCGGTAAACAGCCCTAAAAGTATAAGCCCCATTCTATTAATATCCTCTGACGTGAAATCTGCAGTCTCAATTAAATCTCCCATTAACTTAGGAAATAGCAATGCTGTAACCCCCGTAAAGCCAAGGAAAATTATTCCAATAATCAACTTCCATTTGTGTGGGCCGATGTAAGAGAATAAACGGAGAGATTTTTTTAAATTTTGTTTATTGAGTTTAACCTTAGGAAGGTCAGATTCTTTTTTTCTTTTCGCCATTCGTTTTTATTCTTCTTTTCAAAAGCAAAGTTAACTTTAAGCCTTAACTAAACCTCTTAACTTAACTTAAAAATCTTAAAACTTGTCTCAAAATAAAAAATATAGCAGTGATAAATTCAATAGCAAATAAACACTACAAACTAAAAAACAGGCTTATTGAAAGTTAAGTCCTTCTTGGCAAACTTCCTTACCTTTCCTTTTTTAGAAAACGAAACTTATGAAAAAACTATTACTGTCGGTATTTGTTTTATGTATTCAGCTCACAGCTTGGGCACAAATTGAAAGTGCTCCAGAAAGAACAGAAGGCGAAGGGCCTTGGTCACAATTGATTATTCGGGGAGTCACCTTAATCAACGGAAATGGAGCGCCTCCAACAGGTCCGGTAGACATCGTAGTGGAGGAGAATAAAATTGCGGAAATTAAAACAGTGGGATATCCTGGTGTGGAAATACAGGATAGCAATAGACCGAAGCTTAAACCTGGCGGAAAGGAATTGGATGCCTCTGAAATGTATCTCATGCCTGGTTTTATAGATATGCACGGACACATTGGAGGAGAAGCTCAGGGCGTTACTGCAGAATATGTTTTCAAATTATGGATGGGTCATGGGATTACGACCATTCGAGATCCAGCAGCTGGTAATGGGCTGGACTGGGTATTGGAACACAAAGCAAAATCTGCTAGAAATAAAATCACAGCTCCAAGAATTTTAGCATATACTGCTTTCGGTCAAGGCAGTAAATCAGAGATAAGTTCAGTAGAAGCCGCTAAGAAATGGGTTCAAAATAACGCTGAAAAAGGGGCTGATGGCATTAAATTTTTTGGAGCAACGCCAGAAATCATGCAAGCCGCTTTAGAGGAAAATAAAAAACTAGGCTTAGGTTCTGCTATGCACCATGCTCAAATGGACGTAGCCAGATGGAATGTAGTGAATTCTGCAAGAGCAGGGTTAACGAGCATGGAACATTGGTATGGACTGCCAGAAGCCCTTTTTACCGACAGAACGGTTCAACACTACAAATTAGACTACAATTACAACAATGAGCAGGATCGATTTTCTGAAGCCGGAAAATTATGGGAACAGGCAGCTCCTCCTTATTCCGAGAGGTGGAATGAAGTGATGAATGAATTGATCGAGCTTGATTTCACTATAGATCCTACCTTCAATATTTATGAAGCGAGTCGTGACCTAATGCGAACCAGACGGGCAGAATGGCACGAAGACTATACCATGCCATCGCTTTGGGAGTTCTACCAACCTAGTAAAATATCCCATGGGTCTTACTGGCATTATTGGGGAACAGAACAAGAAACGAACTGGAGAAAAAACTATCAATTATGGATGACTTTTGTGAACGAATATAAAAACAGGGGAGGAAGAGTAACCGCTGGATCCGATTCTGGTTTTATTTTCCAGCTTTATGGATTCGCTTATATCCGTGAATTGGAATTACTTAGAGAAGCTGGTTTTCATCCCTTGGAAATCATGATGTCTGCTACACTAAATGGGGCCGAAGCCTTGGGTATGGAGGATCAAATTGGATCGGTTGAAATTGGTAAACTAGCCGATTTTGTCATTGTAGAAGAGAATCCGTTGGAAAACCTGAAGGTCCTCTATGGAACTGGTGCCATCAAGTTGACTGAAGATAACGAAGTGACTAGAGTAGGAGGTGTAAAATATACCATTAAGGATGGAATCATCTATGATGCCCAGCAATTACTTAGAGATGTCAAGAAAATGGTAAAACAAGACAAAGACAAAACAGGTTATGAAATTAAACAACCCGGTATGAAATAATATTTTCACTTCAAAGTCTTAGAAAACCCTGTGTAACTGAAACTAGCAAGCTAAAATTCATAAGAGAAGCAAAATTTATTTAACAAAATATCGTTTTTTAACCTTTTAAATTACTGTATTGTCATTTTTATAATTAATTTAATGATAAATTATATATTATGGGTATTAAAAATTTTCAAGGTAAACAAGTAGGAGAGACCAATATAAAAGCAGAAAAAATAACGGTTAGAGACTGTATGTCTCAAAATATGATTCTTTTCAATAAAGACCAAAGTATTATTGAAGTGGTAGAGATACTGATCAAGTTTAGAGTTTCTGGTGGACCCGTTGTCAATGACCAAAAGCGCGTCATTGGGATTATTTCTGAAGGAGATTGCGTTAAGCAAATTTCTGAAAGTCGATATTACAATATGCCAATGGAAGATGTAAGTGTTGAAAAATACATGTCTAGAGACGTGAATACCATTTCCCCGGACGTTAATCTGTTTGATGCTGCAAGCCTCTTCTTAAAATCCAAAAGACGCCGTTTTCCTGTGGTAGAACATGATAGAATTATAGGGATTGTAAGTCAGAAAGACATCTTAAGAACTGCTTTGATGCTGAAAGGCTTTAGCTGGAAGCATAAATGAAATAATTTCAAATGTCATACTTCTCATTTATTATTTCAAAATTAAAAGTGTGTTGCGTGCTTAAGATTTAAATTCTGGACTATTGTCTATTGACTAAAGACTTTTGACTCACGTCTACAGACTACAAACTCTTGACTCTTCCCTCCCGTCTCTAAAAATACATCAGCTGTGCCGTACGGTAAGTATTGGCATGAGCATCTATAATGGTTTTTATGTCTTTAGAATAGCCACCGCCCATACTCACTTCGACAGGAATTTCTCTTTGTAAACACTGCTCAAAAACAAATTCATCTCTTTTTTTACAACCCGCCACACTACAACCTAGTTTCCCCAGCTTGTCAGTACTTAAAATATCTACTCCGGAAAGGAAGAATATAAAGTCGGGTTTCACCTGATCGATAAGTTTCGGTAAAGTCGCTTTTAAGGTCTCTAAATACTGCTCATCTCCACAATTATCTTCCAGAGGAATATCCAAGTCTGAAATTTCCTTTTTGAACGGGTAATTACTTTTTCCATGCATAGAAAAGGTAAACACTCTATCGTCTTTTTGAAAGATTTCTGCGGTGCCATTGCCTTGGTGTACGTCTAAATCAACAACAAGAATTTGCTTTGCCAGCTTATTTTGCAAGAGGTAGTGAGCGGCAATAGCTTGATCGTTCAACATACAAAAAGCTTCACCGTGATCTGAATAGGCATGGTGAGTGCCTCCAGCAATATTCATAGAAACGCCATATTCCAAAGCATAGTTACAGGCTTCTATGGTGCCGTTGGCAATGATTCGTTCTCTTTTAACCAAT
>Ga0306912_1001346_pt1 | contig 11218 bp, 10 predicted proteins | sample AntRauFillE10628_FD_190443 | JGI IMG/M metagenome (GOLD analysis project Ga0306912, IMG submission 190443) | Saline lake microbial communities from Rauer Islands, Antarctica - Metagenome Filla E10 #628 (v2) (version 2) | ecosystem: Environmental > Aquatic > Non-marine Saline and Alkaline >... | reverse complement strand
AGCGGCTGCGTCCTCGTACGGGGCCATGAAGAGCGCGGTCTCCCCGTCGCGGCAATAGCGCGGGATCTCACCCACCGGGGCGACCACCGGCACCAGCCCCAGCTGCATCGCCTCGACCACCGACATCGCCATGCCCTCAGCCCGGCTGGGCTGCAGATAAAAGTCGTGCTCGCCCGCCAGCGCGAAGATCGCCTCGCGCGCCATCGGCCCGGTGAAGGTGATCTGCCCGGCCACGCCAAGGTCATGGGCCTGTGCCTCGAGCGCGCGGCGGTGGCCCATATCCGGGCCGATCACCGTGAACCGGGCCTGCGGTAGGGTCGCGGCGATCCGGGCGAAAACCTCCAGCGCGCGATCCAGCCCCTTTTGCGGGTGCAGCCGCCCCCAGAAGATGAACCGCGCCGCGGCAGGGCCTTGCGTCACCCGCTCCAGCCGTTCGGTCAGAAACGAGATCACCCGCCCCTTGTGGCGCTGAGATCCGGGCAGCCGGGCGGCCAGCGTGCTGTCACTGTCGGCCCAGATTTCCTTGGCCAGCCGCATGACCGCGGCATTGAGCAAGCGGTCCGGCAGGTGCACGGGGGCGGCCAGATGCAGAAACGCCACCAGACGCAGACGCGGCATGACAGCCTTGGCCAGCAGCGCCACGATGCAGGACCGCCAGAGCGACACGATGACGAGATCGGGGCGGCGGCGGCGCAGCTCGGCCACCGCCCCGAGGTAATTGCCCGGCGCCCATTCCGACGCCCGCGGCCCGGTCCAGACATGCGGCCCACCTGTGACTCCACAGCGCCGCGACAGGAACAGCTTGGCAAAGCGCAGATCGCCGCCACGGGGGTCATCATGGCCGTCATGATCCCCCGCCGGCAGCGATCGCGCCGCCACCTCGACCCCGCCGATCCCGTCATAGGGGATAAGATGGACGACCGACGCCCGGCGTGAGACCGGTTCGTGACCCTTCCCGGGCGATCGCTCCAGCATGCTGTCTTGCCCCTTCGTCACGAGGTGATCCCTGCATCGTCCAGTTGCTCGCGGTCCGGCAGGTCGCGCAGGGACTCCATGTCGAACGCCGCAAGAAACGTCGCGGTGGTCACGAACGTGTAGGGCGCACCGCGGCGGGGCGCGCGCGGGCCGGTGGCGATGAGATCGCGGGCGTGCAGCCGTCCGATCAGGTCGCGGCCGATCTCGCGGCCGAAGATGTCCTTCAGCCCGGCGCGGGTGATCGGCTGGTGGTATGCGATGGCGGCCAGCACCGCGACATCGAACTCCCGCAGATCAAGATCCTGCTCACCGGTATCCCCACCGGCATCCGCCGCGGCCCGGATCACGGGCGCATAGGCGGGCCGCGTGCGCAGCATCCAGCCCTCGGCGACGCGGACCACCTCGTAAGGGCGGGTTTCCAGATCGGCGGCAAGATCGGCGATCAGCAGGTCAAGCGATGCCCCCTGCCCCACGACACGGCCCAGATCCACCCGCGAGACGGGGTGCGCCGAGGCAAAAAGCACCGCCTCGATCCGGCCCATCCATGCGCGCCAGCGCTGCTCGGGTGGCAAGTCGGCCAGATCACGGTCGAGCTCTGATCGCGCCTGCATCATGTCACAGCCCGTAGAGCCGGAACGTATCGCGCCCGGTCAGTTCGCGCAGCGCGCCCAGATCCACGAGCCGGTCACAAAGCCGCCGGGCGGACCGATCCGGCAGGGGCAAGGCCGACGGCGCCACCGCGTCCCGGGTCAGGAATATCTCGACGGCCCGCCCGGCCCCTTTTGCGCGCAGCTTCGGCGCGACCGCGGCCATGCGCGCCGCCCGCCGCGCCAGATCGGCTGCCAGACGGGCGGCCGCGATGGCCGAGGCTGTCACCGCGCGGTGGCAAGCGTGTCGCAGATCCTCCTCGCGCTTGCGCAGGTCACCACGCCTCAAACCGGCGGCGAGCAGAGGCACCGGATGGCTCCACCCAAGGGCCTGCGCCAACGCGGCATCGGCCAGGATCAGCGCAGGCACGTCGGCGCGTGGCGCCTCTGTCAGCACGCCCTCCAGCACTGTCGCGGCCCGGGTGATCGGCGCGCCCTTCCCCGCATCGAGCCAATTGGCGATCGTCGCGGCATCGAGTTCGGGCAAGGCGCGGTGCAACGCCTTGACCGATACCGGCCGCTCGATTGCGCGCCGCCAGGACAGATAGGTCGCCCCCGCCGGTCCGGGCAGATCCCCGGGACGCAGCAGATGGAGGGCGTCGCGCAAATCGCCCGCCCGTTCCGGACGGCCCGAAACGGCCATGCAGGCCTCGGCAGCCTGCAAGGCGAGACGGTCGTGCAACAGGCGCTGCGGCACCTCGTCATGGGCCAACACAAGATGCAGATGCGCCAGTGCCGCGCCTGACAAAAACACCCCACTCTCATGGGCTTCACCACGCAACGAGGCAATCCAACCGGGCAAGGCCGGTAGGGCCTCAGTATCTTCAGAAAGGATGAAGTCAGGTAGGCCCATGTCCGGAATTTAACCTATCACGGCGCTTATTGCCATGATATTGCATGAAAACTGCCTCGCTTTGTTTGATAGAATAATGTCCGGTAATGTGAACTTATCGGACATGATGAAGTTAAGGCTTGCACCATGCGCACGCCCCCTTCAGGTGCCGCCTGAAAGGCGCAAACCGGTTGCCTTCAGGTCACAGAGGGCGTCACATCCACCGACGGTGTCACCTGATAAAGCCGCGTCTCCCATAATCGGGTATAGTTCTGCCGCTGAACCCGCTGCCCGGATCAAGGGTGTCGAGTAAATGCGTGTCCGTGAACGGGAGGTCCTGGATGTACTGCGCTCGGACCGGAGCGCATGAACCCGAAAATCCACGGCCTTGTTGTCCGGACGGCCCCAAACCCGGCGCTGGTGGCCGTGGTGAGCGCCGCGTCCGGCGTCAGCGGAAATACATGCGGTAGAGCCATTGTCCCGCATAGACCATGGAGACCAGGAAGACCCCAAGCGGCAGGATCAGGGCCGGAACGTTGTTCATGCCAATCAGGATCAGAATATCCATAATCGGAATGACAAACCCATGAAACACATAGATCGGCAAGGCGAGGCCACCGATCACGATCAGCACCCGCAATACCAGAAGCGTTGGTCGAGACAGTCTTGACCATGCCCCCGTCAGATACAGCGAACCCCCCAGGAGGGCGATCATGAAGCTGGCATAGAATGCATATCCGGGCGGGCTCGAGAAGACAGAGGATCCGCGGATCATGATCGACGCTGGCCCTTCAAACCACAGTATCGTCGCGGCACAAAATGCCATGCCTGCAAACCCGATGACGGCAAGCCGTTGCCTCACCAGGCGCGTGTCATCCTCACGTGCGATCCATAGACCGACGGCGATGCCGATCAGCATCGCGGCGCCCAGCTTGAACACGCTATAGCCTGCGACCACCATCAGCCGCGGCAGTTGCAGGAACGAATCGAGTGTCTCGGGCAGGAGCTGTCCCGCCGCCGGCCAGAGGAGCCACACAGTGATCGCCATGAGCGGAAGCGCCTGCACGGGAGATTTCAACCGGGCCAGTGCAGGCATCCACAGCCAGATGGTTCCCAGCATGATGGCGTAGAATACCAAGACGTTGTAGATTGCATTGGCCAGAAGCAGGCCTCCGATATCCTGGCCCTTCAGGGATTCACGCAGGACCGAGACGATGGCAAGCAGCGCAATCCCGACCGAGACAAGCAGAAAGGCATTGCGACTGCGGCGCAGGACAGCGGCCCGCTGCGTGTGAAAATTCGGTAGCATGGTCATGCCGATCCCGATCCCGAAGACCGTGGCAAAACCCGGGGTCCCGAGCCTGTACAACACCGGAAGATACTGGTCCGTCAGTTCCCCCAATCCCAGACGGTGGAAGAATCCTTCGCCCCAATGCGACAGCAGCACGGAGAGCACCGCAACGGCACGTGTCATGGCCAGACCCCAGATCCGCTGGGTCTGATCCCTCAGCGATATGTCCGAGGGTGGGTCCGTCGCCCCGCTATCGTCTGTCGCCTCACTCTCGACCGCGTTCGCCCGCGCGACTTCCGCAACCGTGCCGCCTTCGAATGTTGCGCGCGTCGCTGCCGGCGTGAACCCTTGCCGTTCCATTGTCAGGGCCAACTGCAGAGCACCCAGGGAATCCCCGCCTATGTCATAGAACGTATGGTCGGGCAGAATCCGCACGTTGCCGACGATTTTTTGCCAAACATCCGCAACGACGGTCTCCGCCGATGACAGAGGTTGCATATCCGGGTTTCCGACCTTGCAGGCTTGATCCTGCGCCTCCACCGGCTCTGTCGGCAAGCGGCGCAGTTCGGCGCGACGGATCTTGCCGGTTTCGGTCCGTGGCAGGGTATCGACATGCGCAATCCGCAACGTGCCTGCAGCCGCCACGCCATGGGTTTCGAGCACATGCGCCGCAGCTGCTGCAAGTACCGGTGCAGGTGCCTCGGTCGCGTCCTCGACACACATCAGGACGACCTCGCCGCGCAGGGGATCGGGAATGCCGACAATCGCGAAATGATCCGCTCCGGAGGGGACCAGGGCGGCGATCCCCGACTCGATCGTTTCGGCGTTGATCTTGATGCCGGCGATATTGATTTGCGCGTCAATCCGGCCTTCGTAATAAAGATACCCGTTCTCCAGGCGCCCCCGGTCGCCGGTCCGCAGCCAGCCATCGGGCCCGGCCAGAGGCTTCAGATGGCGTTCGGGCGTGATCAGGCCCATGGCGACATGCGGCCCGCGGATATGAATGACGCCCTCATCATCAACCGCCACCTCGACGGTCCCGGTCGGTTTCCCGACAGAGGCCAGCGCGGCGTCTTCGGCTGCTGAAACCGTCAGGAAAGTCGACCGTGAGGCTTCGGTCATGCCATAATGCTGGACGATACATGCCCTTGGAAACAGGGCTTTCATGGCAGCCTTTTCCTGGCCGGACATGGACTGACTGCCGATCTCGATCCAACGCACCTTCTGGCCGAGAGTGCCGATGATGTCGGGGTTCGCCATGACAAGCCGCCACAAGCTGGGGACAGCGGAAATCGCATTGATCTCGTCAGCCTCGAGCAGACGACGGATTTCGAGCGGATCGAACGCCTGTGGCAGGTAGAATGCACCGCCCGCGGCGCTGACCGCGCGAATGCGTCCCAGACCGAAGGAGTAATATACCGGAATCCCGACATATTCCCGGATTTCCGAGGTAACCTGCATGACCGTGTTCAGCCGTTCCACCACATCGGCCAGATTGCGGTGGCTCAGAAGGATGGCCTTGGGACGGCCTTCGGTTCCCGAGGTCAGGGTGATCTGCGCAGGTTGCTCGCGCGTGTCGGGTCGGTGCGATATCCGACACCAGCCCATCGTGGCACGGGACGGTGCCACATCCGGACAAGGGTCGCCCGCGTTCGGGAATGGCAATTCCATCCCCGGTTTCGTGATCGCAAAGATCCGCCCGGTCTCGTAACACTCGAATACCTTGCGGAGAAACTCCAGGCTGTTCTGTCCGGGAATTTGGGTGACCGGTTCATTGAAGGGACTCTCGTCCTGAAATGCGCGCGGAGACAGACGGGTATCGGTGGATGCGGACATGGTACTATTGACCAAAATTATTCATGAAAGGTGGCGAAGGCGGCATAATTCATTGGAAGACATGCATTTTTCATCAGTGCAGAAAATTCCGGCTTCCAGGTCAGGATCTTTCGTCGCGGCAAGATTTACATCACTCCAGCCTGCATTGTCACCCTTGAATAGCAGGCCGATCGGGTTAACGCGTTCGTGACACCCGTCGGCAACCGGAAATCAATTGCTTCGGTAAACCAGAAATTATAGGTTTACCGAAATGGGGCCAGCGGAGGCTGAGATGGCGAATCTGAGTTCTGTGGCACGGTCTGCCTATGGGGATCTCTTGCGCCTCCTGAACGACGACATGATCGCGAATGTCCGCGGCTCGCTCGTCACCAAGCACAGAGGCGGCAAGCTCTACTGGTATGCAGCCGAGAAGATCGGCACCTCTGTCAAGTTCTGGTATCTTGGCCCGGACAGTATCGAGACGCGCAATCGTGTAGACCGAATGAACGCGCTTCGCGAGAAGGCAGCAGAGCGCAAGAAGGAACGCGCCCGCCTCGCCCGCCTGCTGCGCGCCGAGGGCATGACGCCGGCAGACCGTGGGACAGGCGGTCTGTTGCTCGCCATGGCCAAGGTCGGAACGTTCCGGCTTGGCGGCACCCTGATCGGCACGAACGCTTTCCGCCTGATGGAGGGAGAGCTCGGCGCGACGCTTCCCCTTGGCAGTGTGGCCAATACCGGTGATATCGACATCGCGCAGTTTGAACGTCTGTCCGTCGCCTTGGGAGACGCCGTCGCGCCATCCCTTGCCGAGACCTTTTCGGCGCTCAAATTCGATCCTGTTCAGGCCCTTGGTCGTGACAGTGTCTGGCGGTGGCGACAAGGTGGACAGACGGGCATGATGATCGAATTTCTGACACCTTCCTTTGACGCTGAAGAGGGCATTCGCGATCTCCCTGCCCTCGGCGTCAAGGCGCGGGCCCTGCATCACCTGAACTACCTGATCTCGGATCCGATCCACGCCGTTGCGCTTTATCGTGATGGTATCCTTGTGCAGATTCCGCGGCCCGAGAAGTTCGCCATCCACAAGCTGATCGTTGCCGATCGCCGCCGCGACGGGCTTGCGGCCTTCAAGGCCGAGAAAGACCGCCAGCAGGCCGGGTTCATTATCGCGACCATGGCCGAAGATCGCCCGTCCGACATCTGGGACGCCTATGAGGACGCAATGGCACGAGGCCCCAAATGGCGTGAGAGGATCGAGCGGACGTTGAAGCGCATGCCGGACACACGTGACATTTTGTTTGCCTGCGAAGCGGGGTAGAGCGTCAGGAATGACGGGGTGGAGTGCGCCCCTTGGGCTGGACCAGTCAGGCGCCTTCGGGTCCGGTCCCGTTTGCCGTCGCCGCAGATCTTCGCCACCGCGATCGTGGTGTTGTCGTACAGGATCGACAGCGGCACGCCGCCGAAGAATGCGAAAGCGGCACTGTGCCCGTCGCAGAATGCCTCGGTCGTCTCGGCCGGGTAGGTCTTGATGAAAAGTGCGTCCGAATGCGGCGTCGACATTGTCGCTCGGACCAATGGCGCTCCCAATGTCGACCATCGCAAAATAGTGCAGCTTGCATTCGACGCCGCCAATCACGCCGACTGCCTCACCGAAATCGACCTGGGCATGACCCGGCGGATGCGACAGTGGAACAAAGACCTCGCGCGACCGTCGCTTCTTCTCCCGCACGTAATCGGTGACGATCGTGATGCCGCCGGTAAACCCGTGTTCGTCCCAGAGCCGTTGATGGATCCGCTTCGCCGTGTGCCGCTGCTTCTTCAGCTGGCCTTTGTCGTCTTCCAGGATCTGGTCGATGACCGGAATGAACGGATCGAGCTTCGGACGGGGCGGCGGCTTCGACCGACGATACCCCGGTGGCACCGAGTGCTTCAGGATCTTCGAAACCGTCTTCCGGTCGATCCCGAACATTCGCGCCGCCTCGCTCTTGCTCATCCCCTCGACATGGCACGCCCGGCGTACCCGGTTGTAAAGCTCCACAGAATACATCTCCCCGCCCTCAGCTCGTTCACTTCAGGCTCAAGATGCGGAATTTTGCTCCGCGACGGTCAGATCATCCGACCGATTCCGCTGTCCATTTTGTCTCCGAGATTCACACGGGGTCGCGTTGTGTGGCCGACATCCATCCGGCGCATGGCCCGCGAGATATCGCCCGGGATGCGTTGACCAGGCCCCCGCGTCAGCACCCTGGCGCGATGCTCCGCCTCGTTCCATTCCTTGCCAGCCACGGGATTACCGGACATAGCTGCACGTTGCAGGCTGCGGCGGTTTATGCACAAAAAGATACTCAAAAGCGTCGTGTCAGGGTACGCTCGGGACATGGAATGGCCCGACCTCACCCTTTCTGATGGCATTGAGACCCTACCGGCTCATCCAGATTGCCGCGCTACATAAAGTGGCCGCTTGGGACGACGATTATCTGGCACACATTGTCGCCAGAAAATGATGTTCACCCGATTCCCCTGGCAGGGCACCCTCGGCTCAGAATTTTGCCGAAATGCTTTGACAGCCTATCAGAGAGATTCGAGCATCGACCGGAACTCGCCGATAACGTGGTCGCGGGAGCTGAGCTGGCGAACCCTGGCCATCCGTTCCAGCCCTTCCCGCCACAGCGGGCCGCCATGGGCTGTCGCTGCGCGATCGATCATGGCCAGAATCATGTCTTCCGTCGGCCGGTGCCCGAGGAGGAAGGGAAAATCACTACCCAGATAGTGTTCGGCGTCTTCCACGTCACGCCCGACGATCATGTTGGAGTCGCACCATGCCGCCGTGAAGCCCTTGAGAAACGGTTTGTTGCGTATTCCACGACATGTGGCCACCTGTTCCACGCGCATGTGGCCAGTCATTCCATGACATGTGGCCACACCCGTGAGGTGATCTGCGAGGCAGTTTCTTCATGACGTGATTTTCACGTCTGGGTCAATGCCGACGGTTGGGCTGGGTTTGTCCATGGGGGGACCCGCGCGCCCGGCGCAGCGCTTATCATATAGCTGGCGGCGACGGGCGCGTGGGTGGGCCCTGTGGGCAAAGCCTGAGCGGGACATGGTTGTCATTGTGTGGCCTCGTCGGTTTCGACCACGGGGTCGGGCGGCGGGTTTTTTCGCATCGAGGGGCCATCGAGTTCGATCCGGTGAGCGTGATGCACAAGCCTGTCGAGGATCGCATCCGCGAAGGTCGGATCGCCGATGATGTCATACCACTTTTCCACCGGAAGTTGACTGGTGACGACCGTTGCCTTGCGGCCATGACGATCATCCACGATCTCCATCAGGTCGCGCCGCTGACCGGCGGTCATCTGTTCCGGGCCCCAATCATCGAGGATCAGGACATCGGCGCGCACGATCTTGCGGAAGATCCGCTCGAAGCTGCCATCGCCGCGCGCGGCAGCCAATTCGCCGAACAGGCGCGGCATGCGGAAGTAGAGGGTGGTCTTGCCCTGCCGACAGGCTTCATGACCAAGGGCGCAGGCCAACCAGGACTTCCCGACCCCGCATGGCCCGGTGATCAGGATGCTGCGGTGTCTGGTGATCCAGGCACCATCCTGGAGGCTTCGGAACAGCGCGCGGTCCAGCTGGCGCGCGGTGCGATAGTCGACGTCTTCCATGCAGGCGCCGCTCTCGCGCAGTTTCGCGGCCCGCAGACGCGTCTGAAAGCGCCGGCTGTCACGCGTTGCGCTTTCGCGGTCGAGCATCAGGCCGATCCATTCGACCGGATCCATTTGCCGGCTGCCCTCGCGTGCCAGAAGGTCTGCGAAGACCTCGGCCATGCCGTCAAGTTTGAGCGCGCGCAGCGCCTCGTGGGTGGGATGTGTGAGCATTCGGTGTCTCCTTTGGCTCAGTGGAAATATTTCGCACCACGCAGATTGGCGTGGGCGATCGTGGGCGCGTCTGGCGCGACCTCGATGGGCTGGTCCTCCAGGCGGTTCTGCAGGATGGAGGTGACGGATTTGAGCGAGCAGGCGTTGAGCGCCAGCGCGCGTGCGCAGGCCGTGTCCAGTCTTTCCGGACCAGAGCCGCGCTTCAGCTTGAGAATGCCGACACAGGCGCGGATGCCCTGTTCCGGTCTTGGCTTGTTGCGCAGGATGACCTCGACGAGCGTGACCACGTTCGGACCGACCTTTTGGGCCTCGGCCTGAACTGTCGAAGCGGTCATACCGGCATAATGGCGGTGCTTGGCGGGCATGTGCGCCGTTACCGTCGTCTCGCGCCCATCCTCGGGACCCGCGCGTATGTGGCTGGCAACACGTTTGCCGCCCTGAAACGCCTCGATGGTGCTGGCCGTGATCCGCACCCAAAGAGCCGCCCGCGCAAGGTCGTAGGGGACCGAGTAGTAATGGTCATCGATGCGGATGTGGTAATCGGCTCCGACGGTGACATTCTTCCAATCGGCATGGGCATGGCGTGTCGGGGGCAGCGGGATCAGGGCGGGTTTGTCCAGCCGTTCAAAAAGCTCCAGGCGCGACGCACCAAGGTGACGGCTGACACGGGCATTCAGGCGCACGAGTTCTTCGCGGATGGCCGCGTTCAACTCCTCCAGCGAGAAAAAGACCCGATTGCGCAACCGCGCAACGATCCAGCGCTGAACCAGAAGCACCCCGCCTTCCGCTTTCGATTTATCCTGTGGTTTGTAAGGACGGGCCGGGAGGATGGCCGTATGATAATGGCGCGCAAGATCGGTGTAGCTGCGATTGACACCCGGCTCATGGAAACATGCCCGGACCACGGCAGATTTGAGATTGTCCGACACGATCAAGGCCGGCGCGCCGCCGAAGAACTCGAACGCGCGGACATGCGCGCCGATCCAGTCCGGCAATGTCTGGCTCCGGCTGGCCTCGGCATAAGTGTAATTCGACGCGCCCAACACCGCGACAAACAGCTCGACGGGGTGGCGCGCGCCCGTGGCGGGATCCGTCACTTCCATGCGCACGCCGGAATAATCGACGAACAGCTTCTCGCCCGCGACATGGCGCTGGCGCATCGAGGGGGACAGCCGCTTTGCCCACGCGCGGTAATGCTGGCACCAGGCGGAATATCCATAGCCGTCATCAGGGTGACGCGCGCGATATTCCTCCCAAAGCAGGCGCAGGGTCACACCGGAGCGCTTCAACTCACGATTGACCTCTGCCCAGTCCGGTTCCACGAACAGAGGGTCCTCCGCGCCGGCCACCTGTCGAAAAAGCTGTCGCTCGAGAGCGACCTCATCGATATCCTGAACATCCGGCCACGACAGCCCCGCCGCAGAGGCGCGCTGAAGATAATTCCGCGTCGACGTCCGCCCCAGCCTCAGACTTTCCGAAATCCTGCGCGTCGAATACCCCGACGCGCGCAGTCGTAGAACATCCTTGATCTTGCGCATTGGCAACCTTTCCATCTCGCCCTCCTGCTTCCTCAATGGGCCGCAGAATAGGCAGGGTCAGATCGCCCCGCAGGTCTATCTCAAAGGGGTGGCCACATGCCGTGGAACCGGTGGCCACATGCTCGTGGAATCCGTGGCCACATGTTCATGGATTCGATGGCCACATACCCGTGGAATACGCAGCCGATCATATGGCACGACCATCTGCTGTGCAGAAATCGCCCCTCCGGTGTCAATAACCAGAT
>Ga0306912_1001343_pt1 | contig 11243 bp, 19 predicted proteins | sample AntRauFillE10628_FD_190443 | JGI IMG/M metagenome (GOLD analysis project Ga0306912, IMG submission 190443) | Saline lake microbial communities from Rauer Islands, Antarctica - Metagenome Filla E10 #628 (v2) (version 2) | ecosystem: Environmental > Aquatic > Non-marine Saline and Alkaline >... | reverse complement strand
AGGCTGCACAAGAAGCGACAGGCCAAGGCCTCTCGCCAAGTCAGCCAACCCGCCGGCCGCCAACTGGCGGCTGCCAAATCGGGCATCGGTGTCAGCACCGACCTGGCTTCCCGGATCACCCAAGAACATCAGGTGGAGTTGGGAGCAGTGCTGGAAGCCCGCAAGATCCTTTCGGAGGCCTGCCAATCGGCCCTTGCCAAGGTCGGCACCTCGGAGGCAGTCGGCGAACTGCTGGATGATGTCCGCCACGATTGTCCTATCGTGTAGCTTACATCGCGTCTGTGAATCCATTAAAAGGGGGCATGCCTACGGGCGTGCCCCCTTTTTCATTGACACCCATTTTTCGGAAAATCGAATGCTCAGTGGTAAAGCCATCGAGATGGCAACGCAGGCTCACCAGGACTACTTGCAATCCATTCAAAACAGCGACCCCTCCCGGAAGTCTCAAGCCCAGCAAGAAAGACTCCGGTTGAAACCTCGGATCGTGATCGACCCTTATCGTGCCGAACAGCTGAACCCCAATAGCTACAACTTGCGACTGGGCTCAAAGCTCTTGGTGTACGATCGCCAGCCTTCGGTGCGGAATCTGAAGGTGTCTACGAAAGACGGCCGGCGAGAATTCTCCCGCGATTCGACCTATACCCGCGACATCCCGTCCGCGGTTCGTCATTACACGGCCAGCCGACAACAAAAAGAACGGCCCATCGAACCGATCGAGCTGGCTCCCTGGTCAGACGTGTTGGACATGGCGAGACCCAATGACCATTATGAGCTGGATATCCCACCGGGAGGTCTGGTGCTGGTTCCCGGTAAGCTTTACCTGGGCAGCACGGTGGAACACACCGAAACGTACAACTTGGCTCCCTTCATCGAAGGGCGTTCCTCGGTGGGTCGGCTGGGAATGACCACCCATATCACCGCCGGCTTTGGAGATTGCTTCTTCAAGGGTTCCTGGACCCTGGAGATCACCGTGGTCGAGCCCCTGCGGGTCTACGCCGGAGTGGAAGTCTGCCAAATCGGCTATTCTCCGCTGGTTGGCGAAGCTACCGACTACCAGGGCAAATACCAAGGGCAACGCGAGCCCAAGCCGAGCCACTTGTGGCGGGATTTTCAACTGACCGAGAAATCCGACACCGAATAATCCCACCCTTCCATTCTTGTTTCCCCAGCTCACCTCGGTCTCGCACTGCAGCTTCAGTGCGATCACCCACATCCCGGTTCTCTGCAATGCGAACCTGGAACCCTGGATGAGCCTGACCCCCAATGAGATCTTTACCTAACGAGGGCAGATCCAACGAACCCGCGGCCAGGTAGTGCTGATGGGCTTAGGTCTGGGCTGGTCCGCTCGCCGCATCCTGGAGCGGAAAAAAGTCAAGCACCTCACGATCATCGAGAAAAACCAGCATGTGCTGAGCTGCTTCGGTCGCAGCCTGCAGCAAGACTTCGGTGACCGCGTCACCTTGACCCAGGACGATGCTTATGACGTCGACTGGCAACCCTTTGACGTCGCGATCTGGGACATCTGGGCCGCCTACGGCCAAGCCCAAGATGATCGCCACTTCCAGCAAATCAAGACAGCCATGCAGCAGGCCGGCAAAGTCTGCGAAGGCTGGGGGCAGAACATCTACAACGATTGACCAAATCTGGATTTTAAGCTCAGGAGATTTCCATGTTCCCTGTGGAACGACAAACCCAACTGGATCCGGTCCTAGCAAAGCTGCGGGATATTCCTGGGCTCGAACAGGTCGACCAGGACGACTTCGACAGCCAGGCGATCAACGTCTGGCTATACCTGCAACCCCAGGACACTCGCTCCCTAGGGTCGATCTTCCAGTTCGCGATCAGCACCAAACAGCTGCGGGTCCGGCTTCGCCGGATCTTCCGTGAACTGGGGATCGATTACCGCGTTACCGATTTCCCGGTCATGCGAACCGAATACATCTCGGTGCACGATCGCCGTCCGGGCGACCCCTCGCGACGCAAACTCGGATACGATCAAAGACGCTTCGGGATCGAGGTGTTCGTCTGACCGTACGCACTTACCCACCCCAACCGGAGGCAACGAAAATGATACCCCATCATCGCATCGTGGTGATCTGCCCGCCGACACGGCGATGGCTCTGCAACGATAACCAGTGGCGGCGGACCCACATGATCGGAGATCAACCCCGCCAAGTGAAGACCTTCCGCTACGCCCGAGCGGCCATGAAAGCAGGAGAGCGTTATCGGATCAAACCGGCCGATCCAGGGGATACCGTTAGCTCGATCAAGCATCTCTACCATCAAGATACGATCGATCCGGACGGCAACGTCGTTCGCCTGCGAGACTGATCCATGCAAGAGTCCAAACTTGGAGCCCTGGAAGTCGCGGCCATGATCGTGGTCTTCCTAATCGCCCTGCAATCCTGCCTGCAGTCCCGTGACCCGCAAGCCGCTACGGATCTCCAGATCTTACAAGCGGGTCGGCAGCAACTCCGGCAGCAAGCCGCCCCGCGAGCTCCCCTGCAGATCCTCCAAGAGAGGATCATCCGTCCCGGCCGCCAAGGAGCCACGTTCGGCTACGAAGCTCGTTACCGCGGCACCGCCGAGGACGGCTCCCGTCAACTGTTCTACCACTACGCCGAATGAGAATCCCATGAACGCTACCACACAAGAAAACAAAAACCTGCAGCAACTGCGTGACAGCGAGCACACGCATCTCACCCGGCTGTTCGGTCACTGGCGGAGACACCATAACATCCTCTGCACGGACCTTGCCAAGGCTCGCGTCGGGCAAGTCATCGGCTTCATCTCGGCCGCCGTCGATTTCGGGCAGCTCGAGTTGGCCAACCAGCTGGCCGACAGTTTCCTGGGACAGATCCAGCGACTGGCTCATCCGGACAACACCTACAAGCACTTGGTGCACAAGGAAACGGACGGCACGGAGATCACCTGTCAACTGCCGCACCACAAATGCATCCTGCATGACGACGGCACTCGCAACGGGTTCAGCTTCACGATGTTCCGGTTGATGAATCCGGAAGTTTTCGAGGAAAAATTCCAGGAGCAGCTCCAAGAACAGCTGCATTCACAATCCGGTACGTCCGATCCCTGCCAAGCAGCCATTCAGGCCTTGCAGATTCGCACGCACGTCAATCCCTATGACCGGTACTCCGAAGAACTCACCGAGTACCGGTTCGCGGGCGGTCAGCACCTGAAGTTCTACTACGTGCCGGCTTATCCGGGCGGGCTGCTCTACCACGGACCCGGCGGCGGCGAGGTGATGGCCATCACCTTGGAATCGGCCCCGGTCTTCTGGTCCATCCACACCTAAACCCCAGCAGCTTTCCCATGGCATTCGATTACAACGCCCTGTACTTCCCGCCCGAAGTCGATCAGGAATTGAAAACTAGGAGATCGACAATGCGTCGATGACCAAAGAGCAGCGGCTGGAAGCCTACCAGGACGCGGACCGCCAGGTCCAAGAGCATGCTTACGCTCAGAACCAAAAGCACCGCGAAGAAGCATCCCGCCTCTCCGATGAGTTCTGGCGGGATGCCTGCAACGTGTTGAAGTACGACCAGATTCTGACCGACGAAGGAGTCGCCCAGCTGGAAAACGAGGCCTACAGCCGTGGACACGCCCACGGCTTCTCCGAGGTCTACATCCACCTGGCTGACCTGGTTGACTTAACCGTGCAGTTGATCAAATCCGGAATTGAAAAGCTGGCTCCCGAATGCCTGCCAGCAATCCGAAAATCCCTTTCTGATCTCGTTAACAAGGAACCCCCGATGAGTTTCACCTACCACTTTCAACACCCACCCCTCTCTTCCGCGATCTGGGATCGCTACTTCCTACCAGGGCTACGCTTGCTGATCAACCAAGCCCGCCGCCAAGGCATCCCCATCGTGGGCGGCAGTGGCGAGGTCGGCAGCGAACCGGTCCTCAACCACAGAGCGATCCAGTTCAACGGCCAACCTGGTTACGAAGATCTACGGCTCACGCTGGAAGGTAAAGAGAAGCCCTTCTGCAAGACCAATAATGAGCCCTATTCGGTGGCGGTCGAAGCCACGCTGATCTTGGCGGAGTTGCTCTTCAGTCTTGACTTCCGTTGGGACGCCGACTTACGAGACGTAAAGAACGTCCACCTCGATTACGACAAAGCGATCGCGTTGTTGCGAGAAACCTTGCAGACCCACGCGGTCAGCCAGCACGCGGTACGGCAGCGAATCGACGCCCTGCGGAACGACAACGCGTTGCCGGAAACCCTGGCCCCGTTCACGCCTCCCGCCCAGACGGAAACCCTCGTGCAGGTACACTTCCAGGGCACAGTACGAGTCCAAGTGGCTAGCCATCTCGACCCTCAAACTCGTCAGCAGTTGGCCGCCTTGAAGGCTCGGGCTCTCCTCTTGGCAACGGTCGAGAACCCGGACGCCCCGGAGGCGGAAGCCTGTGAGCAGTTCGTCGCCGAGACGAGCGGCCGGGCGGAAGACTGGGATGCCGCTGTCGTGCAAGACTGCAGCGGCCACTGGGAAACCGCCCCTCAAGATGACGGAGTACCCTCGTGAGCTCCTCCTTTCGCTATCGCTACGCGTGTGACACCTGCCAGGCGATCAGCTACGATGAGATCACAATTTGCCGGCGATGTGGCAGTCTGCGAATTCGTCGCAAGACGAACGGACCCAAGCGGATCCAAGAGCTGCAGTCCGGCGAACGACCCGCTCGTAGCTGGGAACCCGGCAGTATCGAACGCGAGCATCCCAACAAGGAGTCAACCGACAAGGCAACCGGCAAGGCAGCCCCAAAGATCCCGGACGATCTTGATGAACTCGCTCGCCAGGTCCTCGACGGTTAAGCAGGACGCAAACCGCTCTCAGTGAGTCAAAAATGGAATTTTACGGAGGCCCTCGGGTCCGCAAGAAGCGGCAACCTGTCGACGTCAACTGGTTGCAGTTCATGTCCGACGAGGAGAAAGAAGCCCAGCGGATCGAGGAACTCCGAGCGGTCTCCCTGGCTGAGAGCGGCCTCCCTCTTCGCACGGTCAACGCCCTGGAAGACCACGGCATTCTGACGATCGGGGATCTGGCCCAGCAGACCTCGACCACCCTGCGAGCGATCCCCAACCTCGGGGAGGTCACCCTGCGAAAGTGCCGCCGACTGCTCGCGGAGCTTCAGATCCCCGGTTCGCTGCATCATGAATGAGATCCTGGTCACCATCCCGACCATCTTAGAGCATGACAAACGCTATCACCTGATCGAGCACCTCCAACAGGAACCGGAAGTCGCAGCGGTGCTGGTGGTCGACAACGGGAGGAACTTTCAGCTCACCCCGGAGCGGCAGCAAGCCTGGTCCAAGTTGCAAGTCATCCGGCCGGTCTGCAATCTCAACTGGTTGCACTCCAACAATCTGGGAGCCGTCCTCGCCCTGGAGCGGCAGCTGGAATACGTCTGCTTCCTCAACGACGATGTGCGGCTCTCCGGTGACTTCTTCGCAGGCATGCTGGCAGCCTTCCAGGCTCGCCCTCAGGCGGGCATCGTGGTGCCGCGGTACAACGGCTTCTTCGGGGATCAGGCTAAACGAGGCCGCCGCCGGAAGTTCGTACCCAAGAACCATCAGGTGGAAGCTCGCTGGGTCGACGGCACCTGCATGCTGATCCCGACCGCCGTCCTCCACCACGTCGGCCTGCTCGATCCCTGCTTCCGCCATCCGGGCTGGGGTGCCGACGTCGATTACAGCTACCGCCTGGTGCAAGCCGGCTACCAGCTGATCGTCACCCACCGCTCGATGCTCTGGCATCACGAGAGTATCGGCGGGCTCTCGGCCAGCAAGATCTACGGGAGCCAGGAAGCTTGGACCGCCCGAGGGCTCCAGCAGGCTCGGGAGGATCTGGAGACGAAGTACGGCCCGAACTGGGGAGAGGTGCTGCCTCTCCCCAAAGGAGCCTACCAGCCCAGGCCTCCCCGCCGAGCGAAACGTCGCAAGCGGTCCTGAGCGGCCCAGGCGGTGAACAAAGGGTCAGTAAACGGGACTAACTAATAAGAGCCCAAAGCGAGGGACTAACTGATATACCCACCGAAAACCTGGAAATCGGACTAACTGATATCCCTACCGAAAATCTGGGGAGTTATCAGTCTTCTAATCCTTACAGGATTATCAGACGCCCGGCTCACGCAGGCATGTAGGGCCGCGATTTAGTGTTCACTTATACACCAAAGGATCAACCATGAATTCTGACCATCCGGAGAACGCCGTAAACGCCCCTATAACGCCCGATGGCCGGCTCCGCCGGCTGAAGGTACTCCTGGAGGTATCGCGTGAGCTCCTGCGGCGAGCCAGGGGCACTGCGGGCGACTTCCCAGCCCACAACCAATGGATCTGCAACCGAAATGCCTGGTTGCGGATGCATGAGATGCTCATCAAGCAGCCTAGCCTCCGCTGGTCGAGCCAGCAGCCCAACGTGACCAACACTCCGAAGACCACCCCGCAGGACTCCCAAGGCGGCGAGCCCCTGAGAGCCTCTCAGACGCACGAAGAGGCCGTCCAAGGCCTGGAGACACTCCTGCAGGCCTCCAGTGAGCTCCTGCGAGCTGTGGAGCCCGCTGAATCGGAAGTAGGCCTGTGGGCCTCCCTGCGAAAAGCGACCCTCCGCCTGATTGAGCTTGAATTGGACCCGGGTGCAGCCCCCACTGGGAGGGCACCGCGTGAGCCGAACGTCCAGGGCGTGCGTCCGGAGAGCACTCCGGTCTAGCCGCCGGCCGAAGGGTCCACGGTCGAATTCGACTACGCGTGTGCAGAGGCTCGCCTCGCCCAGGAATTCACACAGACGCAGCAGACGCCCGAGAAAGGGTCTCAGCGGCAACTTGAAAAGGAATCACACATGCCTGCGTTGCTTCTGCGGATGCTCGTCTATGAGCGATTCGCCGATGACCTCGCCGACACGATCGTCGAGCTTCAACGAGGGAACCTCGTCGCCCCGCCTCCGGTGCATCGCGTCCTCGAGCAGTTCATCGGGTTGATCGTGCAAGGGCTTGAACTCCCCGATCGCGTGAAAGAACAACCCTCGACCCTGCGAGCTCGTCTGCACGAGGTGGTGGGTAACTAAATACCCCAAAAGAGGGGGTGGGCGGAATTCCCACAGATACTCGCGAACCGCATCCGCGAGGATCGGTGAGCGGTCTCGTAGTCTTGTAAAGACTATGAGACTAATAACTCCCCAGAAAATCGGTAGGTCTGCCAGTTAGCTCACCCCCCGGGTGTATGCCAGTTAGCTCACCCCCCGGGCAACTATCAGTTAGTCCGAAGTTAGTCTGAATTGTGAGATAACAGTTAGCCCGAAATTCGAGCGTGGTTGACTGAAATCCGTGACTTCGAGTCTATTTTGACGTCCCTGGTTCGCACGAGGCGGACCTTTCAAATCCACTTTTGAAGGAAAACTCATACCTGGATCACAACATGCCCAGAATCAGCGACAAGCATGGCCTTGCTGTCCACCACAAGCTCAAACTGAGTAAAACCGGCAGCCGTCAGATGGAGCAAACGCTGACGCAGACGAGCGTCCTCAAGCCGTTTGCCGATAGCCTCAACCAGAAAAGCCCACCGAAAACTCCGATCCAGCGGGCCACCTATCTGCAGAAGGCTTACCAGAGCCAGTACATACGGGCGATGCGGCATCGTCCCGAGTATCGCCGGGATTTCACGTTCGATCTCAACTGCCCGCCCTCTGGATTTCGGGTCAATCCACGCACCCGCACGTGCCAAAATCCCCGGGTGTGCCCGTGGTGTCACGTGCGGCGACGGGTCATGCCGACCTACGAGGCGTTGACCTCAGTGCCTCAGGAGGTCCGGTACCGGAGCCAAGTGGCCGCCTGGTACCGGGACACACCCTACGACTTCAACCAGTCACCCTTTTCGCGTTCGGACCGCGGGCCGCATCAGTGGGTGGAGGCCCTGCTCACCGTGCAGATGATCGTGCCGGTCTGGTCGATCGAGCGAGAGGCCTGGCAGCTCCGCCACGTAGGGATGCAGATCGTGCCGGAGGGGTCGCACTTTGAGGAACTCCTCTATCACCGCTTGAAAACGGCGGATCATCCGGCCTCCCAGATCTGGTTCCGCCTTGCGGCCAGCGTGCAGAACTGCTGCGAGCTGATCAACGAAGTACTGCCGGCTTCCTGGCGGCAACTTTACCTTCCCAAGAACCTGCCGACCTTCCTCGATTTGCAAAGCCTGCCGGGACGTCACCGCTGGTTTCGCGTCAACCGCTACAAACCCCAAGGAGATGATTGATGGATATCGATCCCCCACCTTTCCCCAAGAGCTCGGCCAACCCGGATCAGCTTTACGGTTACCTGGTCGATCTGCGGGACTGGGTGCTCGACCACACCCCCTGGGCCAACATGCAGGCTTCCCGCCTGAACGGCCCGGAGGAGCCCTACATTCCGGAGATGGTCAACTTGCCGCCCTCGGGAGCGGATTTCTACCGCCGGTTGGCGGTGCCTGACATGTTTATCTCTTGGAACGCCACCCGCAAATTGCGGGAGAAGTACGACGAGATTGTCCGTCACTACGAGGACGAGGAGGATTGGAATTCGGATCCCTGTATCTACCATCGCCTCCAGCTGATCCGCTCGGCCGCCCTGGTCATCTCGTTGGCTTTCCTCGATCGCGAAAAGCGGGAAGCCAAAGAGGCCGAACTGTTTAAGCGGCAACGCCAGCAGCTGCTCAAGCAGATGAAGAGCTCGTTCAAGGAGATGCGGGACTTCTTCGCCGATCTGAACGAAGGCGAGGATGACGATGATGACGATGACGATCACGGCATCGACTACGACGCGTTGTTCCACCCTGATGAATCGTAAACCGCGGCTGGCCGTTTATCACCGGATCGTGCGGCAGCGGCGATTGATGAAGGTGGATTTGGATCCCCCAGGACAGCGAGGATGACGAAGATGACCGAGACGAAGACGACTGATTCCGGTCTGAGCGGTCTGTGCGGCTGCGGATCCCCGGTCCGTTACACGGTGCCCGGGGATACGCAGGACCTGGGAGCCTGCAACAAGTACGCCCGCTGTCCCAGTTACGCCGAGCTGCAGCAACAGGAACGCCACCTCCGCCAACAGCTCGACGTGGCTCGCGACTACCTTCATGACCTGATTCATGAGTGGTCCTGGAAGAAGGGGGAGCGAGCCGGCCTTGGCCGCGAGTACCAAGAGCTGCTCGACTTCCATGAGCAAGTCCGCCAGCTCACCATCTCCACTTCCTCTACTCCGTCCGAAGACCCTTCCTCATGAAGTTTTTCTACGACACGGAATTCATCGAGTCCCCGGGACGCATCGATCTGATCAGTATTGGCATGGTGTCCGACGCCGGGCGGGAGTACTACGCCGTCAGCAGCGAGTACGATGCGTCGCAGGCTTGTGCGTGGGTCCAGCAGAACGTGCTCCAGAGCCTGGACATTCCTCCGCAAGGCCGCAAGCCACGGGAGCAGATCGCCGATGATCTGATCCTGTTCATGTACGGTACCGAGCCGCCGGAGATCGAGTTGTGGGCCGACTACGCGGCCTATGACCACGTGGTCCTGTGCTGGCTGTTCGGGGCGATGGTCGATCTGCCGACCTGGATGCCGATGTACACCAACGACCTGCAGCAGCTCCATGCCGAATGTGGCCGCCCGGTGCTGCCGACGCGGCCGGCGGGGACTTGCCGGCCCCATCACGCCCTGGACGATGCCCGGCAGCTTGCCCATCAGTACCATTTCTTGAGGCACTACCAGCAAGCGATCTTGCAGTAGCTCTGCCGTTAAATTCCAGAATTGAAACTCCTACCTGAAGGACATGCCATGATTGATTTGAAAGAGCTCGGACTTGACACCGAGCAGTTGCAGCAGATGGTGGTCGAGCGGATCACCCAGCAACTGCTCTACTACATTTCGGTCGATGATGACGACTATGGCCACCACCTGGACTCCAAGTTCTCGGAGTCCTTGCGGAAACAGATCAAGGAGCGGGCCGACCGCCGGGTGGACGAGATCGCTGCCGAGCGGCTGGAGCCCGTGATGCGGGAGCAGCTCGACAAGCTGGAGATCCAGAAGACGAACCAGTTCGGCGAGGCCAAAGGGGAGCCCATTCCGTTTGTGGAGTACGTGGCCAAGCGGGCCGAGGAGTACATGCAGCAGCCGGTCGATTACAAGGGCAACCCCGCCGAGAGCCTACGACAAGGGGAGAGCACGCGGCTCGCCTACCTGGTCGATGTGCACCTGGGAAAGACCATCCATGAGGGTATTCAGGGGGCGGCTTCGGATATCTCCGCGGAGATCGCCAAGTCGGTCAACACCATGGTCAAAGCCCAGCTGGCAGATCTGCAGCAAACTATCCAAGTTGAGCTGAAGCGGAAGCGTTAGCTCGGCCTTCTTTCCTTTGAGGATTTTTATCGTGCCGATCCCTACGGTCCAGGACAAGGTCCGCTTTGCGAATTACGTGATCAACCTGCTATCCCGCTCCGAGGACTGGGATAGTGACGTATTTACCGAAATCGCCGAGCAGGCCGTGAATTGCAATCTCGGCTGCCTGGAGCCCAAATCCCAACTGTTCGCTGCGACCTTTGATTGCGAGCGTTTGCTTGCCGAAGAGCCGCTCGATATCATTGCCGTCGGAAATCCGGCGGACGGGTTCACCTACTATGGTCCTTTTGAGAACGACGCTTTGGGGGAAGACATTCCTTGCGAGCAGATCGACAAGAATGATCAGTGGTGGATCCTGCCGTTGGTGGCTCCCACTTTTCCCGCTGATAGCTGATCTCAACGGAGGGAGCCGCCCGGCCTGGTTGGACGATCTCCATCGCGATTCTGAGGAAAACGCTCAGGCTTTGACCGGTGCCCGTATCTTTGCAACCGGACCAACCGTGCCGGATCTCGAGAAGCCAGGCCGGACAGTTCTGGACGACTCCGAAGGTTCTAAAGTAGATCGAGCTCGCCTGATGGACGTCTTGTTTCTTATCTCGTCCAAATCGTCGGAGGATACTCCGGCGGAGGAGTAGACCGTGGCACTGGCATGCGGTATCGAGGCGGGCGGAAGTCCAGTCCAGCATCGCGACGGCGTTGGAGTCCGCGGGTGTTAGCGTAGACCCTTTGATCAAGACTTAGCGAAGGAGATCGCAAGATGGTACCGGAGATTTCAGTCTGTAATCGCAAGCCTGGCATTGTGGTTGTGGAGAAGTTCTTGAATAACCCCCTGGAGCATCGGGAGTTCGCTCTCGGGTTGGAGTACGAAAA
>Ga0306912_1001341_pt1 | contig 11257 bp, 10 predicted proteins | sample AntRauFillE10628_FD_190443 | JGI IMG/M metagenome (GOLD analysis project Ga0306912, IMG submission 190443) | Saline lake microbial communities from Rauer Islands, Antarctica - Metagenome Filla E10 #628 (v2) (version 2) | ecosystem: Environmental > Aquatic > Non-marine Saline and Alkaline >... | reverse complement strand
ATCTGAATCCGGTGCGGGCGGAGTTGGTTGGCGATCCTGCGGACTATCATTTTAGCAGCTACGGTCGGGCGGTGGGCGGCAATGGTGAGGCCCGGCGTGGTTACGAGCGTGTCTTTTGCCTGTCTGCGAGGTGGAAGAGCGTGCAGCCGTCTTACAATCTGATTCTCTATGGAAAGGGCTATTCCAGTAAGGGGGTTGAGGGAAAGGATCGCGGGCGCATCGACCCGGAGACGGTTCGGCGTGTGCTGGATAACAAGGGCAAGTTACCGCTTTCCGATGTCCTTCGATTGCGGGTTCGCTATTTTACGGCGGGGACAGCGATTGGGTCGTCCTCGTTTTTGAAAGAAGTGGGTGCGAAAATGAGGGTGCGCTATGGACTCGAGCGAAAAAGGGACGCCTATCCCATGCGTTCGGGAGAGTGGGGTAACTTGCGTTCATTTAGAAATCTCCAAGTTGAGCCGGTTGCACCGTCTTAACCAGAGATTGAAAGCAGAGATCGAAAGCAGAGGGCTTGGTCACTGGCGGAGCTGCCGCGGGACTTGATTGAAGCTCAGCCCCCGGTCGCCCACTTCAGATATTTCTCGGAGATCACGTCCGGGCAAATGGCCAGCCACTCGGGATTTTCGTAGGGGTGGTTCACCTTAATGTAGCTGTTGACCTGTTCGAGCTTCTCAGAATCGAATTTGATGCAGAGTCGGCACTCGCTATTGCGCTGCAGCTCACCCTTCCATTTGTAAACAGACTGCACGCTCTCCTCAATCTGAACGCAAACCGCGAGATCGCGCTCCACGAGTCCTTCGGCGAGGCGATCCGCCACGTCCGTGTTATCACAAGTCGTCCAACCTATCAGTAGTTCACTCATCTTGGTTTACTTATGGTCCCAAGGAAGCCGGACGTCAATAGGTTCGTGCGCCCAAACTTCAAAAGGTTCAAAAATTTTACCGGGGTTCAAAATCCCCCTCGGGTCGAGCGCCTTTTTGACGGAGCGCATGGCGGCAATCTCTGCTTTGGTGTGCTGTATCGCCATGAAGGGAATCTTGGCCAGACCGATGCCGTGCTCACCGGTGATGACGCCACCGAGATCGACCACCTTCTGCATCAGTTGATGAATTCCGGCCTTGGCCTTCTGCGCGTCCGCCGCCGAGCCCCGGTTATACATGATGTGCACATGGAGGTTACCATCGCCGGCGTGCCCGAAAGTTGGGGTGGCGAGACCGATCTCCTTTTTCAGCTGGAGGGTGTAGCGAATGAGTTCGGCCTGTTTTTCCAGCGGCACGACGACGTCTTCGTTCAGCTTGGTGTCGGCCAAAGAGAACATGGACTGTGAGCAGGTTCGGCGCACCTGCCAGAGTTTTTCCGCCGCTGCCTCGGTCCGGGCCTCGCGGTGGGCGACAGCGCGGTCCGCCATAAAGTCAAGCAGCGCACGGCGCTGCTTGCGCAACTCACCGGCGGTGCCATCAAGCTCGATGAGAAGAATCGAGGCACGCGAATGGCCCGGGAAGATGGTTTTATCGGTGTAGTTTTCGGCGCAGCCCACGGACTGGCGGTCGAGGAATTCGAGGATGGAAGGATTGTGACCGTGCTTGAAAAGAGCGACGACGGCCTTGAGGGCAGCAGCTTCGCTCTTAAAGGCGAACATGCCGGTCCAGCGTTTCTCCGGTTTGGGGATCAGTTTAATCGCCGCACGAGTCACGATCCCCAGCGTGCCTTCGGAGCCGATGAGCAGGTCGCGGAGGTTGAGCCCGGAAACGTATTTCTTAAGCGGGAGGCCAAACTTAAAGGGGCTTCCATCCGCCAGAAAGCCTTCAAGCCCGAGCACGTAATCACGCGTCACCCCGTATTTGACGCAGCGCATGCCGCCGGCATTGCAGGCAATGTTGCCACCGAGGGTGGTGTATTTTTTGGAAGAAGGGTCGGGAGGGAAAAACAATCCAAGGGCCTCGGCCTGCGCCTGTAGCTCTGCCGTAATCGCCCCTGCCCCCACCGTCGCGATCCGGGCGACGGCATCGATCTGAATGCGATTCAGCCCGGATAAGTCGAGGGCCCAGCCACCCTTCAACGGCACGGCCGAACCAGTCGCGGACGAGCCGGCGCCCCGCGCAGTGACGGGCACTTTAAACTCATGGGCCAGCTTCAGAACCACCCCCACATCGGAGGCCTCCCGAACTTTGACCACGGCATCCGGCGCGAAGGACAGCCGTAGATTATCCAAAGAAGCGGCGAAACAGCTCTCTGTATCCGTAAAAATCCGACCCGGCAGCTGACGCTGGAGCGAGTCGAGGGCGTTGAGGTGTGCTTTTTTCATGCTTTTACTGACATTGAATAATCAGTCATTCTGAGCTCAATTCACTAAAGCGCAGAGTAAATTCGATAGCAAGTCCGTAGGGACTTCGCTGGCGAATGCCCAACATTGAACATCGAACGCCCAATGATCGATCAGGCGGCAAAGCCGCGAAAAGCCAATTCAACGTTCGATGTTGGACGTTCCAAAAGTGTCTCTGCTAGCTTTCACAATTACACCTTCCTGATCGTGCTCCACGCTTTTTCGTTGCACCAGCCGCGCACCCGCGCATTTTTTGCCCGCTATGCTTCAAGCTGGTATTGTAGGACTCCCTAATGTGGGCAAAAGCACGCTCTTCAACGCACTGACGCGCACGCGTAAGGCAGAGGCGGCAAACTATCCATTTTGCACGATCGACCCGAACGTGGGCGTCGTCCACGTGCCGGATGATCGACTGGAGCCGCTCCGTCAGATTGCCAAGACGAATAAGGTCATTCCGGCCGCGATCGAGTTTGTCGATATTGCGGGTCTGGTTGCTGGTGCCAGTAAAGGCGAGGGCCTGGGTAACAAGTTCCTCGCCAACATTCGCGAGGTGGATGCCATCGTGCATGTCGTCCGTTGTTTTGAGGATGAGGACATCATTCACAACATGGGATCCATCGATCCGCTCCGCGATATCGATATTATCAATACCGAACTCGTGCTGGCCGACATGAGTTCGCTGGAGAGCCAGCGGGACAAAGGACTGAAGAAAGCCCGCAGCGGGGACAAGGAAGCGGCCGCCAACATCGCCCTGATCGAGCGGCTCCTGCCTCATCTGAACGAAAACAAGCCTGCCATCACTCTGGAAATGACTGAGGAGGAGCACCTCGTGCTCAAGCGCCTCTGCCTGCTTTCCGCCAAGCGGGTGCTCTACGCCTGCAACGTGGCGGAAAGTGATCTCGCCGATCCATCGGCCAACCCTTACGTCGCCAAAGTCCAAACCTATGCCCAGGAGCACCATGGCGCCGGCATCTGCGTCATTTCAGCCGCCGTAGAGGCCGAGCTGATCGACTTTGACGCCGCCGAGGCCGCCGAATACCTCGGATCCCTCGGCGTGAGCGATTCCGGGGTATCGCTACTCATCCGGGCGACCTACGATCTGCTCGGCCTCGCCTCCTACTTTACCGCCGGGGAGCAGGAAGTGCGTGCCTGGACCTTTCACCACGGCATGAAAGCCCCCGAGTGCGCAGGTGTGATTCATACTGATTTCGAGAAAGGCTTCATCAAAGCCGAGGTGGTCTCCTATGGCGACCTGATGGCTGCGGGCAGCACGGCTGGCGCACGGGAGGCGGGCAAATACCGTCTGGAGGGCAAAGACTACACCTTCAAAGACGGCGATGTGGCCCTCTTCCGCTTCAATAAATAAGCCCCGCTTATCCCACTGATCCGTGATCGAGACTTTCGACCACCAAAGCTTGACCCCGCGCACAGGTCGCACACCGCTTATGTTTTAAACAACATGATCCGAACACTTCCATTCGTAATAGCTCTCCTGATTTGCCTGTCCGGTTGCGACAAGGCAGAACCAGTCACTTACACCATCCCGAAGGAAGCGCGTAGTGTGCCCGCCCCTGGACAAGCTCCACAAGGGGCCCCGGCGGACCCGGCGGCCCCAGCGGCAGATAGTTCGAAAATGCAAGTGCTCCCGGGCATGGCGGAAGCCGCGCAGGCGGCTCCGGAATTCACCTACACGGTGCCGGAAGGCTGGGAGGAGTTCCCCCCTCAGAGCGTGCGCAAGGCCAACTTCCGAGTCGGCGGGGAGAGCGGCAGCGCCGAGATCGCCGTGACGGTTTTTCCCGGCGATGTGGGGGGCATGCTGGCCAACGTCAACCGCTGGCGCAGCCAGATCGGGCTCGAAGCGATTAATCAAGAAGGCATACGCGCAGTGGCCCGCCCCTTCACCATCTCCAACCACGGTGCCATGCTGGTTAATCTGCAAGGGCCGGAGCAGAGCATTCTCGGTGGGATCCTCAGCTTCCACGGCAGCACCTGGTTCTTTAAAATGCAGGGGGCTACCGGCACCGTCGCGGAACAAGCCGAAGCCCTAGAGGTCTTCCTCTCCAGCGTGCAGATCGAGGACGCTCACCACTAGCCGATGAACACTGCCTTCAAGTTCTTTGCCTCTTTGCGCCTGACGGTCGTCCTGCTGGCGCTTTCAATGGTGCTAATTTTCTTCGGCACCCTCGACCAGGTGCATTACGGCATCTGGCACACCCAGAAGCTCTACTTCGAAAGCTTTCTCGCCGTCTGGTCCTATCCGGAACAGGCGCCCTACTACGATAAGCTCTTTTGGCTCCATCTTCCCATGCCCGGCGGCTACCTGCTAGGGGGGCTGCTTTTGATCAACCTGGTCGCCGCACACTTCAACCGCTTCAAACTAAGCGTCAAAAAGAGCGGCATCTTTCTCATCCACTTCGGCCTCATCCTGCTCCTGCTTAGTGAGCTGCTGACGGACCTCGTCTCAAAGGAAAGCCAGATGCCGGTGGATGAAGGTGGCCGGAGCAACTACTCACAGGCTTTTCGGGATAATGAACTGGTTTTTATCGACCGGAGCCACCCGGAGCACGACACGGTCCACAGCATCCCGGTCAGCCTGCTCAAGCCCGGCAAGCGTATCGAGGTGCCGGACACACCTCTCAGCATACGCACCGTCCGCTATTTCCCCAATTCCAATGTGGGCCGAGCGCAAGCGCCCGTGGTAAACAACCTGGCCGACAGTGGTGCAGCGGCCAGCATGAACATTGTAGCGACCCCGGCTGAGGTAACTTATGCGGAGAACGATATCAATACTGCTACGGCCTACGTCGAAGTCTCCGACCCGGAGGGTGTGATCGGCACCTGGCTGGTCTCCAATGTAATCGACGAGCGTTTCCCGCCGCAGATGTTGAGCTTCGACGAACAGACCTGGGAAATCGCCCTGCGCTTCACCCGTAATTACTACCCCTTCGAGATCGAACTCATTGACTTCAAGCACGACAAATATCCCGGCACAGAAATACCCTTCAACTTTTCCAGCGAGGTGATGGTGCACCACCAGGATCCTTCCAAGGACCAGAAGGCCCTCATCTATATGAACCATCCGCTCCGCTACGAGGGGCTCACCTTCTACCAGGCCTCTTTTGCCAACCAGGACACCACCTCGATCTTCCAAGTCGTGCGCAACCCCGGTTGGGTCCTCCCCTACATCAGCGTCCTCCTCATGGGCCTCGGCATGTGCGTCCAGTTCGGCATGCACTTCTTTAAATTCCTCGGCAAACGAAATTCCCCGTGAAAAAACTTATCTACATCATTGTTCTCGCCCTGGTGCTGCTGATCTTTGGTCGTCAGTTTAGTCCGGCGACGAATGAGAGCGGCTTCGACATCGCCAGTTTCTCGGAGCTGCCGGTGCAGGTCGGTGGCCGCATCAAGCCGCTCGACTCCGTCGCGCGAAATACCCTCCTGATTCTCTCCGCCCGGCAAAAGGTCCAAGCTCCCGACGGCCAGTGGCTCCAGCCCATTGAATGGTTCTTGGACCTGACGATGCGCCCCGAGGTGGCCGACGCCTATCGCGTCTTCAAAATCGAGTTCCCCGACGATCTCGGACTCCCCGGCCTGGCTGAACCAGGCCAGCGTTACTACTCGTTCAACGACCTGCAGCCCCACTTCGGTGCCATTCTCGATCTTTACGCCAAAGTTAATCCGGAGCCCAAGAAGCGCAGCGCTTACGACAAGCAGATCGTCAATCTGAATGACGGACTCATGCGCTACCACCGGGTGATGCACTCCCTCCACCCCATCGGTGGCGCAGAACGACTGGACCGATTGGTTGACGAATATCAAAGCTTCCAAGTCACCATCGGGCCGGGCATGGAGGCCCTGCGCAAACAACAGGCCGGCGAGGACTATGATGCCGATTTGCTGAGCCGCTTCGTTACTTTCGGCGATGATTATCTAAAACTCTCTCAGACCGCCCATTTGCGTGTGGTGCCACCTCCCCCTCCGGTCGACCCGCTGGAGGACTGGAAAAATATCGGCGAAGAGTTGCTCAGCATCATGCAGGGCACCTCCCTCAGCCCCTACGTGACCAGCTACGCCAGCCTAACCATGGCCTACCGCGCGGGCGACACCGAGACATTCAACCAGACCGCGCAAGAGCTGCGGCAACGGTTCATCGCTGACTTTCCGGACGACATCGGCCGCATCCACTACGAACGTGTCTTTAACTCGATGCAGCCCTTCAGCGTGGCCATGCAACTCTACGTGCTCGTCTTCCTCGCGGTCTGTATCTCCTGGCTGCGCTGGCCGGAAGCCCTCAACAAGTCCGCTTTCTGGGTGCTGGTGCTCGCCTTCGTCATCCACACCTTCGGCCTCGTCTCCCGGATGTATATCCAAGAGCGCTACTTCGTCTTTGTGACAAATCTCTACTCTTCCGCCGTCTTCGTGGGCTGGGGCGCGGTGCTGCTAGGTGCAATCATCGAGAAATTCTTCAAAAACGGGATCGGTGCGGCCATGGCCTCGCTGGTCGGCTTCTGCACGCTGATCGTGGCGCATCACCTCTCCATGACAGGCGATACCCTGGAGATGATGCGAGCCGTGCTCGACTCCAACTTCTGGCTAGCGACCCACGTCACCGTCATCACCTTCGGCTACTCCGCCATGTTTCTAGCTGGAGCGCTGGCCCTCTTCTTTGGCGTGCTCGGAGTATTCGGCTCGCGCTTTGATAGTAAAGCAGCGCGTTCGCTCAGCGGCATGGTTTACGGCATCATCTGCTTTGGCACCCTCTTCAGCCTCGTCGGCACCATCCTTGGTGGCATCTGGGCCGACCAGAGCTGGGGCCGCTTCTGGGGCTGGGACCCGAAGGAAAACGGCGCCCTCATGATCGTCATCATGGGTGCCATCTATCTGCACGCCCGCTGGGGGGGCATCTTCAAAGAGCGCGGCCTGATGGCGCTGGCCATCTGTGGCAACATCATCACCGCCTGGTCCTGGTTCGGGACCAACCTGCTCGGCGTCGGCCTGCACTCCTACGGCTTTACGGACAGCGGCTTTTACTGGCTAACGGCCTTCCTCATCAGCCAGCTCATCTTCATAGGACTCGTCCTCCTCCCCTGGCGCTACTGGCGCAGCGATTTCGGCCGCGAGAAAAACCTGAAAGAACGCAAACGCATCCTGATCGCGGGCGCGGGAGATCAAGCTTAAATCAGTGACTGTCTCTTCTCCCTACCCAGTTTCCAATCAATGGGATCGTAAGACCATGGACCTGCGGTCGTTCCCCCGGCTGATCACATGGTAAACCGCTCCGGGAAATTCGATTCGTTGTTTTCTAGGCATCAAACATGAAATACATTTTCGAAATTATCGGTGTCAGTCTTTATATTCTACGTTTGACCCCTGCTATGCTCTTCTGACCCCTGCTAGGGAATGATCTTTTTATTGATCGGACGGATCGGACGGATCGGACGGATCTTTTATGGGACCGGCGGGGAGGCCGGTTATGGTGTAGGCGTGGCCGTTTGTGTGATAGGCTACGGTGTGTGTTGCTTTAATACCCTGTGTAATTTAATACCCAGAGATATTTTAAATCGCTCTGACCTCTGTCCTCTAGCTACTGGCTACTGATCTCTGATCTCCGACCTCCGGACCTACGCCCTCGGATGCGCCTGCCGGTGCGCCTCTTTCAACCGGGCGACGGAGACGTGGGTGTAGATCTGTGTGGTCGAGAGGTTGGCGTGCCCGAGTAGTTCCTGCACCGCCCGCAGGTCGGCACCGTGATTGAGCATGTGGGTGGCGAAGGAGTGGCGCAGCTTGTGTGGTGTCATATCGAGCGGCAGGCCGGCGGCAGCCAGATGAGTCTTCAAGAGCTTTTGGAGTTCGCGGGGCTGCATGCGTTTCCCATTGCGGTGGCAGATGACGAAGTCTTTGAGTTCGGCGCAGAGCTCGAAGCGCTTGACGAAAGTCTTGAGGCATTGTGTGGCGACCGGGCCAAGTGGGCAGAGGCGCTGCTTGCGGCCCTTGCCCATGACGCGCGCCACCCCCTGCCCCGGATCGACATCGCCGTGGGTCAAGCCACATAGCTCACTCACCCGGAGCCCGCCACCGTAGAGCAGTTCCAGAATCAAGCTATCGCGAAAAGCTTCGAACTCCCCGATCTGACCGTCCTTCCAGAGCATGATCGGGGCATTAAGCAGCTGCGTCATCTGCGCCTCGGACAGGAATTTGGGCAGCGGCTTTTCGAGCTTGGGCAAGGTCACGCCGGTAAAGGGATTGGCTTCCACAACGCCCTGCACCCGTAGATAACGATAGAAGGCCCTCAGCCCGGAAACATGATTGTGGAGCGTCCGCCGGCCGATGCGCCTGCCCTGCTCAACCAGAAAGGAGCGCACCATTACCGGGCGCACGGCCTCAAAGTCATCCAGCCATTTGCCCGAATCTTCCAGCCAGCTGACGAAGTTTACCACCGCTGCCGTATAGTTGCGCACCGTGTAATCGGACACCCGCCGCTCCAGCCGGAGGTGGGCGATAAAAGCGTCGAGATGCGGGACGAATTCGGGCATTGCCCCAGAGTTGTTGCTGCGGCTTTGAGCCGAAGGAACAACATTTGAGATTGAAGATTCAGGATTTGAGAAAAACCGCACTCATTAGCGGCTGATTAAATGAAATGCAAAAGACTGGCATTAATCCCCTCTTTTTTCAATGCCCCAGGCTGAACCGTTCGATCACCTCATCGGCAAAGTAGCGATAGGCCACTGCGCCGCGGCTGGTAGGATCGTATTCGAAGATCGACTGCCCGAAACTGGGAGCCTCACTGAGCCGAATCGAACGTGGGATCATATTGCGAAAAACAAGGTCTTCGAAGTGGTTGCGCACTTCGCCGACTACCTGCTGACCGAGGTTAGTGCGCTGATCAAACATCGTCATCAGGATACCACCGAGCTGGATCTCCTCATTGACCCCCGCCTCGCGGAGCTTTTCGAGCACCTTGAGAATTTGCCCCAGGCCCTCCATGGCAAGATATTCGCATTGCAGGGCGATCAACAAGTAATCGGCCGCCGCCAGGCTGTTCATCGAGAGCATCCCCAGCGCCGGGGGGCAATCGAGTATAATGGCATCATAGTCGCCCGATTCGCGGAGGGGCGCGATCACTTCGCGAAGTTGAAGCAGGTAGTTTTCCCGCTGGACGAGCTCGATTTCGATCGCAGCCATGTCCACCTCAGAGGGAATGATAAAGAGGCAATTACTGCTGCCCACCGGCTGAACCTTGTCGAGGGCATTCCCCTCCCCGCAGAGCGGTCCGTAGAGGCTGCCGCCTTCGAGCTTTTCCAAGCCGAGCCCACTCGTCGCATTCGCCTGCGGATCGAGATCGACCAGCACAGTGCGCACGCCCTTGTCGGCCAGTGCATAGCTCAAGTTGATCGCGGTCGTCGTCTTCCCGACGCCGCCCTTCTGATTTGCAATTGTAAATACGGTCGCAGACATGACTTGTTGATAGCTCGGCCAACGAGGTCGTCGAGAAGAAAGGCAGGGGTGTGAACATCGAACGCTAGAGTTCCGTCACAACTCTGTTGTGCAACATCCCGATACCGGTAATATCGACGACCACCTCGTCCCCTGGTCGAAGGAAGCGCGGAGGCTCCGCGGCCATGCCGACGCCGGGCGGCGTGCCGGTAAGAATCACCGTGCCGGGCAACAGTGTCGTGCTGCCGCTGAGAAAGGCGATCAACTCGGCCACCGAGAAAATCATATCCCCGGTAAACGATTCCTGCACGATCTGACCATTCAAAATCGTGCGCAAAGGCAGGATCTGCGGGTCTGGCACCAAGTCTGCCGTGACAAGCATGGGGCCGAGCGGGCAGAATGTGTCAAAACTCTTCCCTTTGATCCACTGCCCGCCCCCGTAAACTTTTTGCCAATCCCGGGCGCTGACGTCGTTGGCACAAGTGTAGCCTAGCACATAATCCAGGGCATCGGCGACCGAAACATTCTTGCACCGCTTCCCGATCACCACTGCGAGTTCACATTCATAATCGACCTGATCACTATGCAAGTGACGGGGCAGCATGATCGCTCCATCCGGATGCGCCACCGAAGTGATGCTCTTGGTAAAGACAACCGGATACTCCGGAATCGCCGCATGCATCTCCGCCGCATGTTCCCGGTAGTTCAGACCGATAGCATAAATTTGGCAGGGCTCGACGGGGGCCAGCCGCCTGACCGGGTCCAGCACTTCATCGGTGACGCTGAACTCGCCAAAAATATCACCTGTGATCCGCCGCACCGTCCCCTTGCCTTCAACGCCGTAGCATACCTCACCGTTGCTGTTTTCTACCCGAACAATATTCATATCAGGTAGCTTCCCCGATAAATGAAACACCGCAAATTTTTTCTTGCTACCAAGAGAGCAAGGATCTTTATTCCGCCCCTTCCCAAGCTGAAGGGGGGCGTAGCTCAGTTGGTTAGAGCGCATCCTTGACATGGATGAGGTCGCTGGTTCGACTCCAGTCGCTCCCACCAGGCTTCGTCTGCAACTCGTTGCAGCTACGAAGAAGCCTGTCCCGACGTCGCGCAGCAGAGCCCGCTCGTGCGGGCGTAGAGCAACGAAGCCCCAACCCCACGACACCCCTTTGAACTACGCCCGGGCAAGCCATGAAGTTTCATTACGTTTATCGCCTTGTCAGCTTGAATAACCCGGCGCGGCACTATGTGGGCCTCACCGAAGATCTGAAATCACGTCTAGCTAAGCATAATCGAGCGGAAGTCTCTCACACCGCCAAGCACACACCATGGCGCATCGATTCGGCCCATGCTTTTACAGATCGAAACAAAGCCGCCAAGTTTGAGATTTACCTAAAGTCGCACGCCGGACGTGAGTTCACCAAACGCCACTTTTAACAGCGATTTCATTATATTTCCTGCTTGTAACCCGGCGTCGCATAGCTCGGGGCGAATTGAATCAAA
>Ga0306912_1001339_pt1 | contig 11275 bp, 9 predicted proteins | sample AntRauFillE10628_FD_190443 | JGI IMG/M metagenome (GOLD analysis project Ga0306912, IMG submission 190443) | Saline lake microbial communities from Rauer Islands, Antarctica - Metagenome Filla E10 #628 (v2) (version 2) | ecosystem: Environmental > Aquatic > Non-marine Saline and Alkaline > Saline... | reverse complement strand
TACAATCTTTTATTTGGTGAGGTATAGAAGGCATACAAAACCCAAAAGATTGTAGTAAATGGCTACAAAATCAACTCTCTGGGGCCATGATGGACAGTGCAACGACAGACTCCGACTCCACAAACTTAAATCAAGCGCGAACGAAAACTCTCCTTTTTCTGAGTCTACTCACTAATACCTAAGAAGCCGCCGCCCCTTCTAATAACTTTTTTTTCAGCTGTTCAACTTTTGCTGGAATTCTAGGATCGTCTATTTCCATTTTACGGTCCATGCAAAATAAAAATGTCCCTCTATCGTAGGCATAATCAAAAAGCTCAAGACCTTTATCTATAGAGTGTGGCCTTAACTTATATCGTTCTTTAATTTCTACAATGATACAGGCGTGCTCTATTTCAAAATCAATCAAATGACCAAATCTTGAATTGTATGGCTCTACACCTTGGTGAACACCCAAGCTAAAGTGACCGTGATCTTTGAACAAAATAAAATCACCATTATAGATCTTGGCCTTGTAACCAAGTTTCAATAAATGACCATGATCTGGAATAAATGAGCGGCAGATTTTTAAAAAAGATTTAAGTCCCACGTGTATTATTATAGCATGAGAAAGAGCTAGTAACCCAGTATGGCCTCGTACACTTGTTGGACAACTGTTGAAAAAGGAGCGCTATTTAATCGAGCATGAAAGAAAATAATCCCACTTTCCCTATCATAAACAAAATCCTGAGAGCACGTATTTCTATTTTCATCATTTACAACAAAGCAGTGAAATAGCAACTGCTTAAGTCCCTGATCCTCTGCTTGGGATATAACTCGTTCACCGTCTTCTTTTTTTCGAACGCAGTTCTCTTTTGCAATCAAAAGTTTGTGATGAGGGTTAGCTGTTTTTTTAAAGACCTCCGACTTTTGCTGACAATCTTCAGGCATTTGAGCATGGGCCTCAAAAGAAATAACAAGTAAGCTGAGTGCAAAAAACGTAAGAACTAAATCCTTTAATCTCATGGACCTTCTCCTTATCTTAACTAATAGACCTGTTCAATATCACCAGCGCCAGTGACATGAAAGCTTTGGGCCGATTGAATATTTCTTAGAACACTACTGGCCTCATATTGAATTTTAACTGTGGCCGAAGCGATAGGATCGTCTTCAGTGCCTCTGTTTGCTATTGAAACGAGATTAGATGTTGCATTAAAGTTAAATCCCCAAGAGACAGAGATATTGCTGGCCGAAACATCAACACCCGTCAAATACAGTCCACTACCTTGATAGCTTCCCCCGTACTGATAAGAGACATTATAGGTAAATGAAATAACCTTAATTCCCCATCCATTTTTGAAATCGACCTGATAGCTTCGTTGGCGTGGGGCTTGCCAATTGGCCATATTATAAAAGGCCACATCGTGAGGTTCATTCTCAACTTTAGGAAGAACACTGATAGCAGGGACAAATGTCGTATTCAAAACGGGTTTACCGGCTTCAATGATAGGCCATATTTTTTTTCCAAGCCCAAGGAGCTTGTCTACGATCATAATAACCTGACCAAGAGATTTTTCCGTTTTCTCAGGAACTTCTAGATCCAAAAGCTCCGTCACTTCAACCGATTCAATCCGTGCGTAGGAATCAAAGTCAGATTTTTGAACGGGATAAACTCGAGTAAACTCAGTCTCTAGGAGCTGTCTCTGGTAAGCGCTCAACTCACGTGATGTTTGTATGAAATCAATCTTTGTTTGGGCCTGGACTTGAAAACTCAAAAACACGGTCAAGGCTACCAATAAGGGCAAAATAAAGCGGAACATAAAACCTCCGAAGGTTATTCAAGTGCCCGCAGAGTATGAAATTCATCAAGGTTCCGTCAACGGCCGAGGGCATGACAAATGCTTACATCTAAACTGATCTATACGATAAGGAATGCTAATGGTTGTCGATCTAAACAACTGAAACTACATGGAACTAGGGTGACTATTTCTTAACGGCCGGGTATTTCTTACACAAAGCACAGCGCATTAAGATCAAAGAAACTAAAATCTTAGGGTGAACTATCTTATTAAAATTCTATTAATCAGTCTTTTGTTTGGGCCCTTGCGGACATTTGCACTTGCCCAAGTTGCCGAGCTACCTCCCGATTCATTTGTCGAAAACGCTCTTTTTAATAGTGAGGGTCCTGACCTAAAAAAAATACAAGATCTTAGAGCAGAGATTCATAACCGCAGACGAGAACTACGTCACGCTATAGAGAATGATTCTCGCCATCGTTTAGGCCATAATTATTGGGATTCAAAAGATTTGTCACTCACAAGTTATCCCATTCCCTTTTACAATAGAGTACTGAAAGATCTAAAAGATCTTAACGCTCTTAAGAACAAAAAATCGCAGTACCGTCTTGCGCATAAAATACTTCTTATTAACCAAGGAGTTAAAGTTGTAGGAGACAACGGTGTGGAATTTAAGGCACCTGTAGATCTCTGGAACGAAATGACAAAATTCGAGCTTCCACGAAACAAAGATAAAGAAAGTGGAAAAGTATTGGATCTCTCAAGCCTGGGGCTCAGTCCTTTTGAAGGTGCAGGAAGGTATACTCCATTACCTCGCCCTCAAAACCTCGAGATCAAAGATATAAAAACTAACACTCAGGAAGTGATCTTTGAGCTTAAGACGGAGGAAGGACAGGACCCTTTGAACCTAAGGGTTGGACCAGGCATTTACTCCGAGGCCACGAGTTTGGCCTTGTTGAGAAAAATGGGAATTAATTCATATCCAGCTCAAGTCTACAAAAATGTGACGACACATATTAAAGACATGTCAAAGGAGGATTTCGAACGTCATTACGCTCTTATTCACGGTGAAGATGGACCGGAGCTTAATCATTTAATTAAAAAGATTGAAAAAACTGAGAGCGGTTTAAAAATCATATGGCATCATGCTCTACTTGTGAGACAAGATAAAACCGAAGATTTTGTCGGTATCTGGTCCCCGTTTGAAAATGATCTTTCAAGTTCTAGCTTTGTTCAATCTATGCCTCTTTTTTATATTTGGATAGGACAGCAAGTCTTTTCAAAATATAGAGGACGTCACCTCTACCTCAAGCAAAACTCTGAGCTTCCCTTAGACTTTAAACTTACATTTTATCACTCTTCCCTTGATCAAGCATTTGGAACCTCAAGGCCAGAAACTCCAGGAGAATTTCCATGGAAAATGGTTGATACTAAAAATTCAGATGAAGTCGTTTTTAACCATCGTATTAAAGGACTTTCCAAATATCCCATCGATTTAAACGAGACGAAGTCAATGGCCCAAAAAATCCTGGCCCTTACTAGAGAAGATATTGAACAGGCAGTCGAAATAGGGGGTTGGCCAGTTGCTATCCAAGAGCTTTTAGTCGAAAAACTTATCAGCAGAAGAAATGATCTCATTCAGATTTATGATTGGAACACGTCAAAAAGAAAGCTCGGTGTAAGCAAGAATCTGACGACCCAAGATTCTAGAGTCGTTGAAGGCGAACTCGTCGATGGCATTTACATTCAAGACCAACAAGATTTTGAGGGAGGAATATTGAAAAAGCTGACTCCTTACCTCCAGGGGCTTGGCGCACTTTTTTACAAGGGAGGAAGAGAAATACTTTCAAGTTTTAATGGGCTCGACATTGCTCCCATAGAGCTAGGAATAGACAACGGACTTATTCAAAGAGTTCTCTTTGGCTATAATAGAAGTATTGAAAGAAATGAAAAGCCTACAGGTCCAGATGATCAGTACCTTGTGAAGGACACTTTTAAAATTGGCTTTAGAATGGGCGGAGGAATCGTTGTAAGTGGAGATGTCTCATACGTAAAAGAGTACACTCTCATTTATCCGGTCAAATCAAGAGCGGATGGAGAGCTTCAAAATAGTTTTATCCTTAACCTTCTGCTTCCTTATCAAGTTCATGCTGATAAACTTCCAGAGAAACACGTACTCGTCTTATCTGACTCCATCGAAGGACGTGGCCGAATTAAGATTGGAAACACAATGACGGTCATCGGTCAATCGATGTCTTTATCAGAAATTAATCTAGGGAGAACATATATTTCACAAAAGTCTGAAGAAAAGGCGTTTGTTTTTTCAGATGCTTCACTTTTTAGTGAACTGGCCTATATGATAAGTTTAGAACTCGGCCCCTTGGGTATCCCTGTTTTTAATCATCGACTTAGACAAGGGAGTTTAAAGAGGCAGTATTACGAGCTTGATCTTAAAAACCAAACTCATAAAAACGCGCTTAGAAAAATCAAGCTATTCAACTTCACAAACCGTCTAGAAAGAATAGCTCATGTGCATAAGATCGATGACACATTTTATGAATCAAATACACGAGGAAATTTTTTAGGTTTTTTTCAATCTAGTGCTAGAACAAGATACGATGACATTACTGAATCTCATCAAAACGATCCCTCACCAGATATCACGACTCTTATACGGCGTTTACAAATGGAACACTTTAAAAAAACATCTTGGTCTTTTTTTAGTTTAGATGAAGAGTTTAAGTCTCAGGTTCTTTTAAGGGCCTCCACAAAGAACCTAGATTCGACTCAGGGTCAAAACTTTGAAGGGATTGAGCGACCTCATATAGAAATTCAGCTTCTTATTGATGACTTAACAACTGAAACTTCGGAGTTCGAACAGTATATTAAAATGATTAACAAAATCGCACTAGACCCAAATTTCATCCAATTTACTCCCTCTTTACATAGCCGTAACCATCAGTGGGGAGAACTTAACGTGGCCGTTAAAATGGACTTAAGTCAAGCCGGCCTAAGCAAGTTAATACAGGCCAAGGAAAGAGATTATTGGAACGCGCTTTCCAAAATAACTCAAAGACCTGTGAGTTATTGGGCGCGAGCATTAAAAACAAACTTGAGAAACCGCCGCCATCTTGATGTCAGGACGAGAGATACCTATTTGGCCAATCAACTAAATTCTCTGGCGAGACATTTGAGAAATGTTGGACGAGAAAGAGATGACTTCTGGCGTATGCGCTCTCTCCATGCGGCTTTTACAAAGGCCATTTATACATCAAACCAGGCTTACCGCCCTACTCTTTTGGCCGTTATTCATGAAATAGTCGGATCTGAGAATATCTTTCTAGAAGGAATAATAAGTGCGGCCCCTGATCAAGAAGGTCACTTGCCGGGGAAAAAGCCTTTATACAATAAGTTGGGTACTCCTAAAGATCAGGGTCATCCTTTTTACCAGTTTTACTTTGAGCAAGCTTCTGATGTCTACAACGCTTTTTAAGAATCCTCTTCGTTAAAAGTCGGATTTTTACCGTACTTAAAGCGCTTTAAAAATTCTTTTACAATTGCTTGCTCAATTTTCCCCTTGTCATAGGCCGGAACAGTCACTCTAACAATAAGATTGAGAGTTTTAATGTCTTGGACTTTAACGTGAACTCTTGGATGAATTTCTGGCGTCTCAAGGTTGGCCTTATCTTGAACTTTACGCAAGTAATCTGACGCCGGCCCTAAAAAAGGGCCACAAACACCATTGGCAATTTCCAAGATAATTTTTTCCGCTTCTTGCCAGTCATCCTCTATCCTCATTGGGATAATAAAAGGGTGAAGAACATAATTGCCCAAAAAAGATTCGTTAGTGACCGACTCTGTTAAAAAAATACTGTTGGGTAAAACAACGGAGCGTCCAGTGTATTGATGAGTTGTTTGTCCAGGGCCAATCTCCAAGATCTTGGTTGCCATCAAACTCTTGTCGATGACATCCCCTCTAATTCCTTTAATCTCAATCCGATCACCAATTTTAAAAGACTTACTCGTTCGAAAAAGACCACCGGAAAAACATGTGATCACTTCTTTTGAGGCAACGACAATGGCCACAGAGAAGGCCACAATAGAAAGAGCGAGAGTTTGCAATTCGTTGGACCAAATCATGGCCATAGAGATAAAGGTAAATAACCACAAAGCAGAACTAAAGCGAACGCGCCACTGCCTTTTCACTTCCCAGGGGCCCTCGCTAGAATGGTTGATAACATAATGACCTAACCACCTCAGACCAAAGGCCAAAAAAATGACAATGGCGGAACTCAACCATTGAGTGGAGATGGGTGATAATTCGAAATGAGGCATTTAAAACTCCTGACGCTTGACTTACGCCAAACTTACGCGTAGACTTTAAGTCATGGCACTTACTAAAAAACAAAAAGAAGTCTACGACTACATACTCTCTTACAACCAGCAAAATGGCTATGCTCCAACTCAAAAAGAAATTAAGGAGCATTTTCAACTAAAGTCTTTTGGCTCAGTCCAACGCTATATCAAGTACCTTACCCAGTCCGGACTGCTGGAAACTGATTGGAACGCTAGGCGCGGGCTTAAAGCTCTGGCCGTCCCCGACCAGGAGATGGCCCAAAACGACACAAATCTCACCGACAACAATGGCATCCCTCTTCTTGGAGATGTGGCCGCAGGTGATCCCATCGAGGCGCTGGAAAATCCAACAGAGTTCATCAGTGTTCCGCCCCAACTCATGAGAAAAAATGGGCGTTATTTTGCCCTAAAAGTCAGGGGCGACTCCATGATTGAAGATGGTATTTTAGAAGAGGACTATGTGGTTTGCCGCCAACAAGAAAACGCCCAACAAGGACAAACTGTCGTGGCCGTAGTAGATGGCGAGGCCACTCTTAAACGTTATTACAAACATTCAGATCATATAGAACTTCGACCTGCTAACCAACGTTTGCGCCCCTTTAAAATTACTTCAGAGTCAGGAGAACTCAGAATAGCAGGAGTCATGGTCGGTCTAGTCAGACTTTATGAATAGGACACAACTTTTAAGCTGGCTCAACAAGATCACAGGGACTGACACAGTATCCCACACATCATTTATCTCGGCAGAGAACAATCAAAATCATTCTCGAGAACTGCAAATAGAAGAGTTAATCGAGTCACTTAGCAATCCTCATCCAGAGGTTTCAAGCTTTACGCAACCAAACCTAAAAAAACCCATGGCGCTGATTCAAGAACGCTCTCCAGCAGAGATCTTGAAGGCCACTTTCAATGCTTGGGGCCTTGGGTATGATGCTCTGATTTTGAACCCTGATTTCACCAAAACTCAAACACTAGAATATCTCAAAAACTGGGGATTTAAGCCGACAACAAACGGAACAAAGAGCTCGGAAAATGAACCACTCTTAATAGCATTGGCGACATCAGGATCTTCGGGAAGCCCTAAACTTATTGGTTTTAGCACAAATGAAATGAACCAATCCCTCCTGATAACTCAAGAGTTTTTTGGTCAGGTTTTTCCTCGCAGCTGGGCGCTGGGACTTCCTTGTTGGCATGTAGGTGGATTGATGGTCCTTTGGCGTATGCTTATGACAGGTGGAAAAGTTTACGAGTTTAACTTTAAAACTCATATCCCAGAGTCTATTTGGTCTAAGGTCGAAGGAATCTCTCTTGTCCCGACACAACTTCAACGGCTAATGGATCAAGATTATAGCAGAGAGTTGAGAAAACTCTCGCTTGTTCTCATCGGTGGGGCCGCATGCCCTTCATCAGTTATAAAAAAATCTCTCGAACATAAAATTCCAATTTGTCTTTCTTATGGTTCAACTGAAACATGCTCTATGATTGCAGGTTCCTTTATCAAAAGTACTTCGGAAAAAACAAAACTAACGCCATTGCCTAAGGTAAATTTCAAAATTGATTCCACTGGAAAGCTTCATATCTCATCGCCAACTCTTCATTTATGGCGAATTGAAAATCAAAAGTTTTTTAAGCAAAGTGAGATCCCTTTTTATCCTACTCAAGATCAGGCAGAAATAGACGAAAAATTGCGCCTCCAAATTCTCGGTCGCCTAGATAGGACTTTTATCTCTGGCGGGGAAAATGTCAGCGCCGAAAAAGTAGAAAATATAGCTCTTAACTGTTCACTCATTGAACAGGCAATTGTACTCATTCGCCCGGATAAAGAGTTTGGGCAAGTCGCGCACCTTTTGTATGTCCCAACAAAAGAAACCGGCCTTGATGTTGAACACGAAATTACAAAGTATTTAAGGACCCATCTAGAAAAGTATGAGTTTCCAAAATCAATTGATCTTATGCCCGAGTACACCACATTAAAGGCCCCTCGTAGTCAGTGGGAAGCTCTACTTCAGCAGCAGTATCAGGAATTTAAAGATCAACCAGAAGTTCTTCTGATACATGGCTTTATGGGACTAACAGATGAATTCCTCTCACTGAAAAGAGCGCTTACTCAACTCGGTTTTCCTGCTTGGAAAATAAGCTACATGACGCTTCCAGGGCATGATGGTCTTGCAATAACTGAAGATACTTCAAATCAAAATGCCCTCGAACTCTTTGGACAACAAATCGAGCAGCACCTCAAAACGCCAAAAATCATCTATGCTTATTCTATGGGCGCCAGAGTTCTCAGTAACTGGATTCACCAGATTACCAATCAGTCCCATGAAAATATCAAAGGTCTCATCCTTGAGTCTGCTCATCCGGGTGGTCTGGAACCAGAACAAGCAGGCCAACGATTATACAAGGATTCAAAAATCTTTGATCCACAAAATGTTAAACTCGAAGAGTTTATTCAGACTTGGTCTCAACTTCCTCTTTTTGAAGGACTAACAGAAGTTCCTGGCCTTCAAGAGCTGACAAAACTGAAAGGCCAACGGCATAAACCTGCTCAACTTTATTTTGCCCTACAAGCTTTTAGCGTAGCGCTACAGCCAGACGTAACTCAGACTTGGCACAAGCTATCTAATATAATTCCAACTCTGTATTTAAGTGGTCTAAAAGACGAAAAATACACTCACATAGGGCAAAGGCTTGAATTAACTCATTTTATTCATCCTTGGGCCTCACATAATATCCACTTACAGGACCCCGATTGGTGTGCTCAGCGGATTATTGATGCCTATAGCGCACCAAAAAGCTCAAGTTAAAAAACAGCTTTCCGATAAGATCATTATGAGTTTTAGTACATATTTTGGCCGTGACATATGCATTAAGCCACTAGAAAATTGTCGTATGAAAAATGGACAGTATTCTGTGTGCACTAGTCGACCACCTAAAGCCGAGTCGCCTTACTATCCAGATCGAGAAGTGGCACAAAAAAATAAAATTCAAGGATCATCAGAGGAAACAAAATGGAAGGAAGTGCCAAGCTATCACAAAGAGCACTCCCAGGTCATTGATACGAATTTAAAAAAAATAAATATTATCTAACTTTCAGAAGATTCCGATTTCTTCTTTTTCTTCTTTTTCTTTTTCTTTCCGCCTTTTTTCTTTTTTAGTTTATAAAGAACAAAAGCGCCTCCGGCCAAAAGTATCAAAATGAGTATGCTTGTTCCGGCGTCTCCACCGAGACCACCACCTTTACGATCTTTTTGGTTACTGATGTCATACTTTTTGCCAGCATCTGGAATAAAAGTCTCTCCATCTAAACCTTCAACATTAACTTGATCATCTCTATCCGTTAACTCATAGTTTCCGGCCGAGCTAGTTTTTCTAAAAACTTTTAACGACTCGATAATCTTTTCAAAAATTGGCTGGTACTCATCATAATGATCCTGGGCCACAGAAAATGTCACTGCCACGCCTAAGTCTTCTTTTACGGTGGCAAGATACCTCGTGTAAAAACCTGGAACTTCACTGGCCAAGTGGAGGGCATCAACCCATGTATGACCTTCGTTTGTCGTTAATGTGTCTACATTCTTAGGTTCAGAAACTTGTGTCCTTCCACCGGGGAGAACAAAAGTCTTGGTTTCTCTCAAGTAGGATTGGTATTCGTCGAGGCTGTCACGGTCACCTCTAATTTTTGCGGCTAAAATAATAATGGCTTCTTTTTGGCGGTCCTCATTTTCACTTTGGCATACCCACTCAGTTCCCTCAAGTGCACATTTCCAACCTAATGGTAATTCAAACTCACAGTATTGACTTGTAAAAGTCTTAGCAAAAGAAGACTGAAAACTGAATAAAAGTACAAGCACTGTGGCAATGAACTTGATCATGTAAAACCATCCTGAGAGTGTAGAAAACTTTAAGCTTAGTATAACTCAATTTTGTATCGAATAAAAAACTAAGGACTGTTTTTCCCAATTTTAATAGTTTACTGTGCCCGAGCAGTAAATCCGGCCTCCACCTTTTTGTTGCTCATCATACGATCAAGCTTAATAATTGATTGGTCTGAAGAAACTTTGAAGATAATTCCAGTGGCCACTAGTTTATTGCCACCAAAGTAATCAGTTTCATAGATATCGAAACGCTGACCCTTATTTATATCTTGGGCCATTCCCTTATCTATTTTTAGAAATTTTCCTCGAGGTGAAACCTGTAAAACTGAAGCCTCAATATTGTATTCTTTAAAACGCTGGATATGAGCTGACTTTGGGTCAACTCCTCCAAAGTTCCAGGTTAAACCCCCTGCAAGCAAATTTCCTTCATCAGTTGAGCTTCCTGAAGCAACAACTCCAGCTTTAGCGTACACAGACCACTCTTCAAAACGATAAATTGCTTTAGCATAAGGAAGCATACGTGTTCGGTTGATGCTATTAAATAAATTTGTCACCCCAGTGGCCAAAGCTGGTTTCTGGTTTGGGACCTCAGAAAACTCATCACCTTCAAGAGAGTATATACCTTCAACACCACCACCTAAGGCAAGATTATTGAAAGGAATCATGGCCTCAACTTGATAGACGATTTCATTGCTCAGATTATTTGGAGCCCGGTGAAAAAAGGCCGAACCAGAAAGGATAAAATTTTTACTTTTGGCATGATAACTTGCATGTCCCCCCGCTAAAAAAGAGGTTCCTGAATCACCTAAAACAATTTCATCGTTTGGCGCATTCTGATTTGTGTAAACTTCATTTGTATAAAAGGTATTACGGAAATAAGCATCAACCGCAAACTTCCATTGAGATTTTTGCTTTGGAAACAATGTGTACTTTGCTCCTAAAACAAATGATTCAACACCAGAATTACTAAGCTCAGCTTGGGAGCTCGTGCTAGAAAGAGATCTCAACCGCAGACCGGCCTTAAGCTCAAGCTGATCACCATATCCGTAGCGAATATTTAAATCGATATCTGTTTTTTGAAAATCATCTTCTTCATCCATGCCCACCAATTCACCATCGCGATTGTAGAAACCCGTCGTAGAAAACATGTTGAGTTCTGAACTAATTTGCCAAGCTTCTTTACGAATTTTTTGAGACTCTGGTCGATAAGGGTTTGCCCAAACCTGTGAGCTAAATGTTGAGATTATGAGAATTGCCAAAGGCCATATGTGA